>Ga0131853_10011506_pt1 | contig 16194 bp, 11 predicted proteins | sample TergutLab28metaG_FD_92764 | JGI IMG/M metagenome (GOLD analysis project Ga0131853, IMG submission 92764) | Labiotermes labralis P1 segment gut microbial communities from Petit-Saut dam, French Guiana - Lab288 P1 (version 2) (version 2) | ecosystem: Host-associated > Arthropoda: Insects >...
GATAAATTATCCTCAATATAATCCAAAACCTCTTGAATTGATTCCCATGCGTGCATATTAAAACCTCCATTCTTATTATGCTCTAATTCTATACAATAAATAAATTGCTGGCTTGTACGCTAATGCTCTTTTTTTCGCATTAAAAACGAGAGTTTGCAGAGGTAAAACCCTAATGCAAACTCTCGTTCATTCCAATTATTTCAATTAATTTTTCTTCCAGCTAAGTTTAGTAGTTGCTTCTTTTACATATTTATTTTGCATATACAACTCATGAATTAACCCTGTTTCAAAGTTTTCAAGCATTACAGCAGTTATACCTTTATCGATTCCAATAACAAAATCACATATCCAGTCTTTGTCTTGATTGTAGGAGTCTTTTAAACCATACTTGCCGATTAAATTTGGAACTGTGTTATAAAACTCTAAAGCTTCAAGCACAATTTCAGGTGTGAAAATAATTGAACCAAGAGCACCACATGGAGGAATTGTACCATCATTTATATCATTACAATTTGGGTGGAAAGGAGGCACTCCGTATGCTCGATAGCCATCAGATCCTTCGCAAGCAGTAACTCCCCATGCATTTTTGTGGAAAGTTTTAAATCTTTTTTCATTGTTTATCGAAAACTCACGTGCGGCAATTGTTGCTTTTACTGAGTTATCAAACCAGTTAATGCCATCAGCATCGGTTACACCCTTAAAGTCATAGTATCCATGTGAAAATTGGTGACAAAATAATGCTCCCCCCGGTGAGTTGTAATATAACTGCCCAGCATATTCACCTAAATCACGTGCAAAACCATTGTAAACTTCTGGTGATACAGCAAATGTTGGTGATGCAACGCCTAAAATATACTGCATAAGCTGCTCTGCATACATATCCCATGCACCAAAACCACCGCTTTCAGGTTTATAGCCCATGTAGTACACATTTTCATCTTTGTTATAATATTTTTGCCAATCTACTTTAGAGTAAATCTCCTCAAACAGTTCTTTTATTTCACCGCCAAAATATTCAGCGGTAGTTAAAGCACCGTTTAGGAAAATTGAAGTGTCAATAATTGAAGCACAGTCATATGATTGTTGATATTTTTTTCCTGTCTTCATATCAAGGAAGTGAAAAAAGAAACCATGTGCTTGTTCAACGTTTGTCATAAAAGTTTTTAGTGTACCGCTTACACGCTCTTGACCTTCTTGTTTTGTAATAAACCCACGCTCAACACCGCTTATTATAGAACTTAATCCAAAACCAACTGATGCAATGCTTGCAATATTTTCTGCACCTTTTGCAGTTTTGTCACGAACCAAACCAAAACCATCACTTGATTTGTCGGTGTTTGCTTCGTTCCAAAAGAAATCAAAGCAACCTTTAATTTCTGCTTTCACTTGATTATTTGTCATTATATATACCTCCTTCATTTAAGTAGGGACTCTATCCCTATTTACATATAAACTTGGATTACACTGTCATTTTTTATTACTTCAATTGGAAACGCTACCCCACCCGTGCGGTATGGTTCGCTAATTCTTTTAAATTTAACTTCCACACCATTTACAACAACTTTTGAAATTGCTGTTCCTATTTCAATAATATAATTAATTTCAACCGGTTTACCCAAAATACTATAGTTAAATTTTAAACCATTTAACTCTATTGGAAGAATTGGGTCTAAAACAACTTTGCTTCCCTTAATACGTAAACCAAGAACATTTGAAACAAGTTGATTTAAATAAATACCGGGACCGCTTGAATATAATCTCCAACCGCTTTTTACTTTAATTTCACCGGTTTTTAATTTATCAAAGTTATCCATTGCGTCATATCTGTTTTCAAATGCCGCATCACTTGAAGTGAAATAAACATTATTTTGCCTTATTGCTGCATTTTGTACAGTTTCAAATAAATTAATTGGATTAATTTTTTTAAGCCCAAGCCATGCTTCTTCCGCATTTCCAAACTTCGCCATCGCTTCAATAAAACGAATGTGAGCATGAACATAATGGAGGCTAACTTCCCTTGAAAAACTTGCAGATGTTTCTGCACGCATAAAGTTTTTGTTTTCACCGCCAAGGTATTTTACAGTTGTGTCCATCAACCGTACACCATCCGGGTGGTATAAATGCTCTTTAATTAACCCAAAATGTTTTTCTGCTTCTTCTTTTGTAAACATTTCACTTATTATTCCTCTTATCATTGGAAGCAAACGGTATTTGATACCTGTTTCATTGTCCTCAGGGTGAAGCATATACTTTAACCCTTCTTCAGCAAATAAAAGGAAACCGGCTGCTACTCCATCTTTTAAGAGATATTTTTTATAATCTTCTCTAATTCCTTCTGCTAAAGCTTTAATTTCATTTGCGAACTCATTGTTAAATCCGTCAATTGATTTAGCTAAAGAGTTAAACACTTGATATGTTAGAGCAACTGTCCAACCGCTAACCATATTTTGTGCAAGCTCACGTCTTGCCGGTTGAAGCGTGTCGTCCCAGTCACCACCACCGTAGCATGAAAGTTTTGTGTCTTTGATGAAATCATCTTTTATAGCATTTATTTGACGTTTAATATGGTCAAGCAGGGTTTCCTTTTCTTCTGTTAGTGCATATCCATTAATATGGGTGTATGGGATTTTTGTATTTAAAAACTCAAAGTCGTGGGTTGCTTCAAGATATGCGGCAACTGCTTTTATTGGCCAAACAATAATATCTCCGTGGCTTTCATGATGTTGAATTGTCCTGTACTCATCAAACATAAACCACTGCGGCCAGTTTCCGTTCTCTAAATACTGGTTACGGTAAACCCTTTCAAGAATAAATTTACATACACTGTACTTATGAGACATTAAAAAATATTCAAAAGGTCCTTGGCAAACATCTCTTGTTCCCCATGCAGCACCACCGTATTGTTCAAGACCATGTGGTGAAGAATAGTGAACACGGGCGTTGTGGCTGTACCATAATGCAAGTGCATTAAATTTTTCTACTTGTTTCTTTTCTTCATGTGCCAGGAAACTGCTTCGCATTTTCCTGCCGAAACCTTTGGTTTCGGTGTTCACGACTGGTTGTAAAAAGTTTGCTTCGCAAACTTTTTTATTATTTTCAATTGTCAGATTAAAATGATTGATTCCGGCATGAAGTTTTTCTCTGTAGTTTTTTATCTCTTCATCTGTATTAATTTCTTTTTTAATAAATTCGCCATTCATAGTTCCGTAAACATTTATTTCAAAATCTTTTTCTTGTAAAAATTCCATCACAAGAATATTGTCACAAATAGAGCCTTTTTTTGGATAAAATTTGCTTTCGTTAACAACTTTTACGTTTTTATTGTTTTCAATACTAAATTTAAGCCCGGGACAATTGTTTGCAGCAAGTGTGCCTTCATTGAAGTTTATTTCACATACGTCACTGTCCATTTTTGCTTTTACATCATTTGAAATTACATGATAAACAATAAAGTCATATTGCTTATCATTTTGTGAAACAACATTCATTTTAATAACTGAACCATCTGTATCAACTAAGTTAGTAATTTCAATTATATCATCTTCAAACTTATACAACCATTTTGTATAGTTAAATCCCATTTCATAAACTGCCGGCATAGCAAGAAGTTTGTATTCTCCATCAACTTTTATCATAATCCGCTGCCCGGAAGCTTTTGAAGCATTAAGCCCATTACGGCAGTTTGTATCAAACTTGTTAAATGTAGTATTGCCAAGAGCAATATGCGAATTAAACACACCATAAATGTAATTTGTCGTTGTTAAAACTTCAAAAGGTTCATCGGAAAAACTTATTAACACGTTACCATGAGGACGCGCAACATATCTTTCTTTTTCCATTAAAACAACATGCTCACCAGTTTCTTTAAAGAAGCTGAGAAGTTTGTCGTCATGTTTTTCTTCATGCAAACGTGATACATAAATTTTATCTATCTCTTCATTTGTTAATGGCAAAGAAGAAACTGTTTTTGATGTAAATATTTCAACAAGTCCACCAATACCTACACCAGATGCTTTAAATATTAAAGAGTCATGAGCTTTTTTAATTTCATTAAATGAAAGAGGCTCGGTTATTTTTGTTGCTAGATTACTCTTAAAAGCACCATAAAATGTAAATTGCTGACTACCTGTTAATTCAACTTCCTCTGTTTGAAGTGCGGTAAAAGCAAACTCATATTGTAAAAGCCTGCTGTTTAACATAGGTTTTGTTAAGTCTTCAATTACTTCATCAAATTTATACCCAAGCCCAAAAAACGGATATCCATCAACAGAATAAGCCACTGTTTTATTAAAACTTCCCTGCTGCAAAAACGGAAAACCACCGGGCTGACCTTGATTTTGCCTTGAACAAACAGTAAATCCATTTTCGTTTTCAAAAACTTTGTGGTCAATATAGTGAGCGTTATATGCTTCATTACTTTTTACATGACCTTCCGAGGCAAGCCCAACATCTTGTGAGTAAACAACATCAATTTTGCGTTTTTCACCTGTATTTTCTAAAAACACATCAAAAAACCACATTCCGTCAAGTATAGTGAAGTAGATTTCATACTTAACCTCTTCCCTTGTACCCTTATAAACAACTTGATTTCCTTCAACAAAATGTTCATCAGCAAAGCAGCCAATTAAAGGATAGTATTTAATTTCTTCCCCTTTTAAACGCAAATAAATATTACTTACATTTGGTGAAATTGGACTGCCCTCAATTTGGTTAATCATAATTCCGGACGAGATTAGTTTGGTATAATCCCCAGTATGCAAAACTTCAAGTGATGTACTTCCATTGTTAATCATGCTCATTTTAAATCCACCTTTTTAGAAAAAATTAGTGTACTGAAATCAACCACTAAACCTAGCGAAAACGGTTTCGTCAAGTTTAGGTGAACTTTACTATTTTTCTAAGGTTTTGTCAAGAAAATTTGTTCAAAATACTATATCACTTTATTAACTTTCCATTTAGTTTTATTTTCGCAAAAATCCTGTTATACTTCGGAAATAATAATATTAGACTTCTTGCAAATTCAACAGCTCGCATATGTCGCTTCTCAAAAAATGGCTTAAAGCCGCCATTTTTCTGCGATGCAACACAGCTCACTGTGAATTTCGCAATAAGTCTATTAGAAAATGTCAATAAAAAGGAATGATTCCCATGTACGAAAAAGTTTCCACCGGTTTAAATTTTGCCGAACGTGAGCAAAAGGTTTTGGATTTTTGGAAAGAGAATAAAATTTTTGAAAAAAGCTTAGAAATAAGAGACAACGCACCAATCTATACATTTTACGAAGGGCCACCAACAGCAAACGGCAAACCACACATTGGTCATGTTATTACTCGTGCAATAAAAGACTTGATACCAAGGTATCAAACTATGAAAGGCAATAAAGTATTGCGCAAAGCCGGCTGGGATACTCATGGTCTACCGGTTGAACTTGAAATTGAAAAAAAACTTGGCATAAACGGCAAACCTGAAATTGAAAAACATGGTGTAGAAGATTTTATTAATCAGTGTAAGGAAAGCGTTTGGACGTATGAAACTCTTTGGCGTGAAATGAGTGAAAGAGTTGGTTATTGGATTGATATGGACGCACCTTATGTCACTTATTCAAACAACTATATTGAATCCGTCTGGTGGGCGTTATCAGAAATTTTTAAACAGGGTTTAATTTATAAAAGCTATCGTGTTGTACCATATTGCCCACGCTGCGGAACGCCGCTTTCAAGTCATGAAGTTTCGCAAGGATATAAAGATATAACAGAAGATTCTGCTTTTGTTTCATTCAAAGTATTCGGCAAAGAAAATGAGTTTTTTCTTGCATGGACAACAACACCTTGGACTCTGCCGTCAAATGTTGGACTTTGCGTAAACCCAAAAGAAGAATATGCAAAAGTAAAACGTGATGACAAGGTTTATATTTTGGCAAAAGCTTTAGTTGACAAAAATTTTGCAAGTTCAGATAAAGAGGCAGAAAAAGATTATGAAATAATTGAAACATTAGTTGGAAAAGACCTTGAAGGTTTAAAATATGAACCTTTGTTTGACTTTGCTAATAAAGATTTTGTTGAAAACAGCCCAAATTATTGCACTGTAGTTTGTGATGGATATGTAACTTTAACCGACGGTACAGGAATAGTACACATTGCACCGGCATTTGGTGAGGACGATGCTCGAATTTCAAAAGCTTACGACTTACCGCTTCTTCAAATGGTAGACAGCCAAGGTAAATTTACAGAAGATGTTTATTTGTGGGCAGGAGTTTTTGTAAAAGATGCAGACCTCCAAATAATAATAGAACTAAAAAAACGTGGGCAGCTCTTTAAAAAAGCTCAATATACTCACAACTACCCATTTTGCTGGAGATGTAAAACTCCACTTTTGTATTACGCCCGTGACGCATGGTTTATAAAAATGAGCAACCGTCGTGAGGAACTTATAAAAAGTAACAGTATCGTAAACTGGTTTCCTGAGCATATGAAGGAAGGTCGTTTTGGTAAGTTTTTAGAAAATGTTATTGACTGGAGTATAAGCCGTGAAAGGTACTGGGGTACACCACTTCCAATTTGGGTTTGCGAAGATGAATCATGTAATCACCGTCACTGTGTAGGAAGCATAAAAGAACTACTCGAACTATCCCCCGAAACACCAAAAGATATTGAACTCCACAAGCCATATATCGATAATGTAAAATTCCCATGTAAAAAATGTGGAAAAACAATGTACCGCACACCGGAAGTTATTGACTGCTGGTTTGATTCCGGCTCAATGCCTTTTGCACAATGGCACTATCCGTTTGAAAATAAAGATATTTTTGAAAAACAGTTTCCAGCTAATTTTATCGCTGAAGGTACTGACCAAACTCGTGGCTGGTTTTATTCCCTTATAGCAATTTCAACTTTGTTATTTGAAAAATCACCATACAAAAATGTAATTGTAACAGGACTTGGTTTAGACGAAAAAGGCATGAAAATGGGTAAATCTGAAGGAAACGCTGTTAGCCCTCTTTCTGCAATAAACAAACATGGTGCCGATGCTATAAGGTGGTTTATGTATGTAAACTCTGCACCTTGGCTTAACTTTAGATTTAGTGACAAAACAGTTGAAGAAGGTGCAAGACGTTTCATGTCCACACTTTGGAATACCTATGCATTTTATGTTTTGTATGCAGAAATTGATGGGTTTAATCCTTATAATTTTGAAGATGTAGAACCATCGCCAATGGATAAATGGATACTTTCTCGTTTAAATACATTGATTAAAAAAGTAGACTCTTCACTTGAAAAACTTGAAGTAACCGAACCTGCACGTGCACTTGACCAGTTTGTTGACGAATTGTCCAACTGGTATTTGCGTCGCTCACGTGAAAGATTTTGGGCAAGCGGCATGGAAGCAGATAAAATTAGTGCATTTAAAACTTTACACTACGCAATAGTTACTGTTGCGAAACTTGCAGCTCCTTTTGTACCATTTATGACAGAACAAATTTATCAAAATCTTGTAGTTGGTATTAACAAAAATGAGCCAATAAGTATTCATTTATGTAACTTCCCTGTTGCCGACGAATCTAAGATTGATGCAGAACTTGAAAAGCAAATGACAAATGTAGTAGACATGGTTGTGCTTGGCCGTTCGGCAAGAAACGCAGCAAATATTAAAACACGTCAACCAATAAGCAGAATGATTATTGAATCTCCATTTGAAAAACTACCAACAGAAGAAATGGATCAAATAATCATTGATGAACTTAATGTTAAAAATACTTGCTACAAAAAAAGTGCTGCCGACTATTTATCATATAAATTTAAACCACAACTCCGCACTCTTGGACCAAAATACGGCAAACTTGTTGGTAAAATCACAAATGCCTTAAACGAAGACCCATCTGCTTCAATGGAGTCATTAAAAAATGGTGAGTGGAAACGTGACATTGATGGGACAGAAGTGCTTCTATCAATGGAAGATGTTTTAATTGAAACATTGCAAAAAGAAGGCTACTACGCTGTATCAGAAAAAGATTTAGTTGTAGTAATTGAAACGACACTAACACTTGAGTTGATTGAAGAAGGCAATACACGTGAGCTTGTAAGCAAATGGCAAAACATGCGCCGTGAAGCAGGGTTTGAAGTTACAGACCGCATTAAAGCCGGATTTAACGGAAGCGAAAATCTTTCAGGTGTAATTAAACGAAACATGGCTGAAATAAGCTCTGATTTGCTTGCAGACAGTATTGAGGAACTAGCTCCGCCAAGTGGTGCGTTTATTAAAGAATGGAATGTAAATGGTGAAACTATAGAGCTTTGGGTTGTTAAATAATGAGTGGCATAAGCCTTTACAAAATTAAAGAGATTCCTAAACGTGTAAAACAAGCTTTTAGCTCTATGGGTAAAGAAATAAAACACATGCGCGGTTCAAATGTTTGGATTTTTATTATGTATGGGTTATTGTTTGACATGTCAAACAACCTTTGGCGACCTTTTGCTGTCAGGTTTTTGGAACGTCTTGGAGGTACAGAGTTTCATATCTCCCTCCTTAGTGCTTTACCCGGCTTAGTTGCAGCTTTGGTTCTTTTGCCTGGAGCAGTACTTTTTAGAAAATTTACAAATAAAAAACGAGCCACGGCTATGTTTATTTTAATTAGCCGTGCCTCGCTTCTTCTTATTGCTTTTATCCCCGTTTTTCCTGCAAGACTACAACCGCTTCTTTTTGTAATATTTGTAGCCATCATGAACTGCCCCGATTCACTTTCACAAACATCTTTGCAAAGTTTTTTGGGTACAGTTTTTGCCGGCAACCAGCGTGGTGAAGCTATTGCACTTCGTACAAAGTTTGGGCAAGCACTTATTCCTGTTGTAACAATTTCCGCAGGGCTTGCAATAACTTTTATTCCAAACTCTGATGAAGGGCGCATGGTTTTATATCAAATATTTTTTGTTGTTGCATTTTTAATTGGCTTGCTTGAAGTTTTTGTGTTTAATCGTTTAAAAGTACCCGAATATTTGCAAACAACAGAAGAGGTAAAACAGCCAAAAGTAAAAGTTTTAGAGATTGTTAAAAACAAAAAATTTAGAGCATTTTTTATACCGGCAATTTGTTTTGCTTTTACTTGGCAAGCCGGCTGGCCTCTGGTTAGTATCCACCAAGTAATGACACTTGAAGCAACAGAGATGTGGTTTGCAATTTTTGCTTTAATGTCCGGGATTGCTTCACTTGCTTCAGGTAAGTTTTGGCAGCGAATACTTCAAAAACGGGGTAATCACGTAACTTTTGTAATTTCTGCTGCTTTGATTGCTTTAAATATGTTTATTTTTCCATTAACGTCTAGCGTGCAGATGATGGCAATTGTAACACTACTTACAGGGTTTTCTGCAATTGGTATCACAACAACTTTTTTAAACGGTGTACTTGAAGCAACACCGGACGAAAATAGGCTTATGTACCTAGCCTTTTATAACACAGCCATGAACATAAGCCTATTTATTGCTCCATTTTTTGCTATTTTACTGTTAAATACTTTTGGAAATCGTAATGCAATGTTTATTGTTGGTATTTTAAGAGTTGTTGCAGTTGGGTTTATATTTATTACTCATAAGCTTTCAAAAATTTCAAGTATACGTTCTAAATCACCGGTAGAGTAATATTCAATTTCAATTTTACTTTTCTTTTTCCCCGGAATAATTTGTACCTTTGTTCCAATAACATCTTTTAGCCTGTCTTCTGCACGTTTATAGGCTATAGCTAGGTTTTCCTTTATTCGCTTACTTTCTTCGGTTTCAACCGGTTCATCGGCTGTCTTTTCTTCAAGGGCAGCTTTTTTTTGTGCTGCCTTTATCGCACCCATTATATATACTTCAGACTCACGGACACTTAGTCCATTTTCCACAATTTGTTTAGCAAGTTCTTCTTGCATTTCCTCATCTTCCACACTCAAAAGCACTTTTGCATGACTTGCGGTTATTTTACCTTCTGCCGCAAACTCTTGAGCCTTTGGTGTAAGTTCCAGTAAATGAAGCGCAGATATTACAGCATGTTTGTTTTTGCCAAGTTTACTTGCTACCTCATCAGCAGAAAAGAAAAAATCGTCCATAAGCCTCTTGTAGCAAACAGCTTCTTCAATTGAAGTCAAGTCCTGCCTCTGAATATTTTCTATTAATGCAACTTGAAGGATTTCCATTTCTGTATAGTCTTTAATTATTACAGGAACTTCTTTAATTTGTGCTTTTCGTGCCGCACGATACCTTCGCTCACCTGCAATTATTGAATACATATCCCCATTTTTTGTAACAAGAAGCGGCTGAACTATACCAAAGATTTTCATGGACTCGGCTAGTTCGTCTAAAGCTTCTTCGTCAAAAAATTGCCGTGGCTGCTCCGGATTTGGCTCAACTTTGCGGATATCCACAACCAAAACACCACCATCACCTAGTTTTTCGATGGATCTGTCTGTACTACCATCCTTTAACTCCACAGAATTTTCTGCTCCGGATTGGACACCACTAAGGAGCGCACCCAAACCCTTTCCCAAACCTTTTTTCATTATTTATTATCCACCCATTCTCATTGACATTATATCTTTTGCTATAACTTCCATGGCTAGTTGTTCATAGGCTTCTGCACCTTTTGATGTGGGTGCATATAGCGTAATTGGCAAACCATGACTTGGAGCCTCGCTTAGCCGCACATTCCTTGGAATTATTGTTTTATATACATGCTCTTCCAAGTTTGCTTTAACTTCATCAACAACCTGAACACTAAGGTTTGTACGAGCATCGAACATTGTAAAAACAACACCCTCAATGGCAAGCCGTGGATTTAACTTTTTTTGCACAAGATTTATTGTATGCATAAGTTGTGTAAGCCCTTCAAGTGCATAATATTCACATTGGATTGGTACAAGCACCGTATCAGCTGCACACAAGGCGTTTAACGTCAAAATATTTAATGAAGGCGGGCAATCAATCAAAATAAAATCATATAAATATTTTGCATGATTAAATATGTTTTTTAGCCTTTTTTCTCTATCCGTTAGGTCAATAAGTTCAATTTCTGCACCACTTAGGTCAATGTTTGCAGGAAGTAAAGAAAGCCCCGGCACAGCATCAATTTTTAGCACAACATCCTCTAAAAATGTTTCATCAAGGAGTAAATTGTAAATTGATTTTTCTAGGTTATGCTTGTCCACACCAAAACCACTTGTTGTGTTCCCTTGAGGGTCCATATCACAAACCAACACTTTTTTACCTTGCTGCGCAAGGCAAGTTGCCAAGTTTACATTTGTTGTGGTTTTACCTACCCCACCCTTTTGGTTTGTTATCGCAATTACTCGTTTCATTGTACAAATACCCCTGACTAATTTTCGTCGTTTGCTCTAACTCTTCTTCTTCTGTAAACATCAGCCCTACTTGAAGCTGCAATAAGTATTGTATCTGTATTATCTAAAAATAAAATATCTCTTGTATCATAAATTGATGTATGTGACCAAAGTGGTGAACCTCTAAAGTCTATTGCGTGGAAATTCCTGTCTGTACCAAGAATTAATGCATTATGTCCTGTTCTAAGATGAGTTGCACGACGACCAAGATTAAAATTGCCTGTTTCAACACCATTTGAGTTAAAAATCCTTACCATTCCAACCGGGTCACTTTCGTCCACTCCCGGAATCCTGTCATCTGTAATAGTAACGAAATGCGCTCCTCCAAAAAATTCCAAATGAGAAAGTCTATTGTTTAAAGGTTCACGCCATAGTTCGTTTGCAAAACCGTGAGAAGGTCCAACTTGGAATCCGATAAGATTTGAAGTTGTTCCAACTACAAACCTGTTATTGTTCATGAAGCTCATATTGGTTACAAGCTGCCTGTCCAAAATTTGAGTGTTAAACAATCCCCTGTCTGTATTCCATGCGTCACGCTGGTTGATATACCTAAACTGCAAATGTGTTTCAATAAAAACATCAAGATGAGCAACTGCGATTGCAATATATCTGCCATCCTCTGATGTTTCGGCATGAGTTGGAAACTGCATACCTTCACCTTCATGAACAGACCAATAAAACAACCCGGGATATGAGTTTATATTTTCATTGTAAACATAAACACCAAACCCAGTATCGTAGCTAACAATTGCGGTAAGCAAACCGGAAGCAGTTACGGACATACTAATAAGACCTGCCTCAAGCTCTACTGTAAAGAATAAACCATCTTCATTATAAACAAAAACATTCCGTCCACGATAATCACCAATTGCTAAAATCTCGCCACGTGCGGCAACAATTGGGCTTGTAAAGCTATGAGTTGCGTTCCATTCCAAAACACCATTTGATGGACGAAATGAAACGCCATCACGTGAAGCAGTAAAAAAAAGTCGATTGTCATTACTGTGGAACACTGGTGACGAGTCAAAATTATAGGATACACCAAGTCCGGTATTATCAAAACGCATATCCCTATCAGACCCAAATGTAAATCCAGAAAATACAAAAAATTGAACCAAAATAACTACTAATACAATACCAACAGCAATTAATATTTTAATTGCTGTAGAAAACCGTGGTTTTGGAGTGTTTTCGTAATAATTGTTCATTTGGTCATTCATTATATTGCACCTTCATATACAGGAGGGAGTGTCCGCTTGTGAGCTGTAATAGTATGATATTTTTCTATTTTTTTAATATCTTCTTCTATTGTTTCACCGGTTAATAAATACTTGTCTATACTTGCATAAGTAAGCCCTAAAGCTTTTTCATCAGTTTGTCCCTCGTATAAACCACCGGATGGAGCTTTGTTTATTATACTTTCCGGGGCTTTTAAAAAACGTAAAAATTCAAAAACTTCACTAGCAGTTAAATCACCAATTGGGTTAAAGTCATAATCAACATCACCCCATTTTGTAAAATAACCAAGATATTTTTCACTTTTATTGCTAGTGCCTACTACAAGACGGTTTTCTTCTTGCCCAATTGTATAAAGCACTGTCATACGAAGCCTTGGAGCAATATTTGAAATAGGCGTTTCGCTAATTTTTGAACCAATTGCAGAAAGCAGTGCTTCCCTCGTACTTTTTAAATCAACAATACAGGTTTTAATTTCATACTGTAAGGAAAGTGCCATTGCGTCATCTTTATCACTTTCATAGTTTTGAGACACACCACAAGGCATAATAACCGAAACAGTATCTTCACAAGCCATTTTGCATAAAATACCAACTAGTGCACAGTCTTTCCCACCGCTGTTTGCAAAAATAATGCCGTTTCTTCCTGCTTTTTCTACTATATCTTTTATAAATTTTATTCTATTTTTAAGTTCTTCTTCATAATTTCTCATCGGACAACCTCCTTATAATTAGATATTTGATTATACTATTACACTTCGTTAATGGCAATAACGCCTTACACACATAAAAAAATGGCTGTAAGTTTATCACATTTCAGCCATTGTAAATATCAAACTAATAACTCATGAGCCATGTTAATTGATGCTTCAATCACATCATCCATGTCATAATAAGCATACTGCCCGAGCCGCCCACCAAAAAAAACGTCACACTCTTTTTCAGCTAATTTTTTATATTGCTGATAGAGGGTGTTATTTTTTTTGTCGTTTATTGGATAATAAGGCGTTAAACCTTTATTCCATGCGGCAGGATACTCACGAGTAATTACAGTTTTTTCTTGATTGCCAAACTCAAAATGTTTATGCTCTATGATTCGTGTAAAAGGAGTTTTTATGTCTGTGTAATTAACTACTGCATTGCCTTGAAAATTATTATTATCTAAAATTTCATTTTCAAAATGTAATGAGCGGTATTCAAGCGTTCCGTAGCAATAATTATAATACTCATCAATTGAACCTGTATATATTATTTTTTTAGCAATACCTTGATTCTCTTTAATAAATTTAAAATAATCGGTATTCACCAACACTTCGGCATCATGAAGTATATTTTTCACCATATTTGTATAGCCGCCAATTGGTATGCCTTGATATTTGTCATTAAAATAGTTATTGTCAAAAGTAAAACGCAGCGGTAAACGCTTGATAATTGAAGCCGGAAGTTCGCTGCACTTGCGACCCCATTGTTTCTCGGTATATCCTTTTATCAGCTTCTCATAAATATCTTTGCCAACAAGCGAAAGTGCTTGTTCTTCAAGATTACTTGGTTCAGCTCTGGAAGGGTTAAAGTTCCCTACCTCACTTTTTATTTTTGCTATTGCATCAGCCGGGGTTGTCACACCCCACAACTGATAAAAAGTATTCATATTAAAAGGAAGGTTGTATAACTTATCCTCAAAACGTGCTACCGGTGAATTTACATAATGATTAAACTCTACAAACTTGTTTGCAAAGTCCCAAATTTTTTTATTGCTTGTATGAAATATATGAGCACCGTATTTATGAACCTCTATTCCTTCAATATTTTCTGTATAAGTATTTCCTGCGATGTGAGGGCGTTTGTCAATTACTAAACATAATTTGCCCTTTTGTTTTGCTTCATAAGCAAAAACTGCACCAAAAAGACCTGCTCCTACTATTAAAAAATCATATTTCATTTATATCTTCCTTATTTATTAATGAATTTTTCATACAAACTTATAACCTCGTTTGTTTCTCCAAATGCCATTTGCTTGCCTTTATCAAGCCACAAAATTTTATTGCACAATTTTTTAACTTGGCTTAATGAATGGGAAACAAAGATTGTTGTTGCACCATCATCAATTATTTTTTTCATACGAATCTCACTTTTTTCTTTAAAAGCACCATCACCAACGCTTAATACTTCATCAAGAATTAATATGTCTGGTTTAACTAAACACGCAATTGAAAAAGCTAAACGTGACCTCATACCAGATGACAACTGACGAAAAGGACGCTCTTGAAAATCTTCAAGCTCAGCAAATTCGATGATTTTTGGATACATTTCTTGCATAAAATTTCGGCTGTAACCCATCAAAGCACCACGCAAAAATGTATTTTCCCGAACGGTCATTTCTCCGTCAAATCCTGTGCCAAGTTCAAGTAATGCACCAACAGTCCCTTCAACTATTAATTTTCCTTTTGATGGCTGCATGATTCCAGCAATAGCCTTGAGTAAGGTTGATTTTCCCGCACCATTGTTTCCAACTATGCCTAAAAAATCACCCCTTTTTAATGTTAAACTAATATTTTCGACTGCCCAAAATTCTTTTGCTTTATATTCATTTCTTAATTTTTGCATAACAAAATCCTTAAACCCAATATTTCTAAAATCGCCAATAATATAGCGGATACCAATGTCTTCTAAATGTACAGTCATATTTCACCCCTATACCATTAGTGTTACATATAATATACAAAGCGATAATTATACCGCTTGTAAAAAAACATGCCTATAATAATAGCAAGAAATGCATACAGCCCACAAGCAACTTGAATATGCCAATTGGGAATTATTCCGTTTAGTATTACAAGCCTAAAATAATGAATATGCGTAAACAAAGGATTAAGCAAAAATAATCGTTGAGTTGTCAAAGAAAATGTATCAATGCTATAAAAAATTGCAGAAAGCCACATGATAAGCATTGTAAAAATATCGTATAAATATTGAATATCCTTAAAGAACACAAACAAAGCAGATAGAATTAAACCTACTCCAATGTTGAACAACGTAAGTGTTGTAATCGGGTATAATAAAAAAATAAATTGCCATTTGAATGATACCCCATCTATAAACGCAAAGATAAAAAATATAACTAACATAAATCCAAAATTAACAAGTGAAGCCACATTTTTTGATAGTAAAAACAAATATTTTGGAACTTTTACCTTTGTAATTATTCCACTGTTTGACATGAGTGATTGCATACCTTGGCTTGTGGATTCCTTAAAAAAGTTAAAGATTTTTAGCCCGGCAAACACATAAACGATAAAATGAGGAATATCACGACCAAAAAAATGAGTAAAAACGAGTGACATGACCAAAATTTGCAAAAGTGGCCCAAGCATACTCCATATGATACCCAGGAAAGTACGTTTGTATCTTTTTTTGAAGTCACGTTTTACCAGTTCTTCAAATAGGAAGTTGTATTTTTGGAAGCGGTTGATAACAGTATTAATCATGGCAAACCTTTCATGGTTTAAGATGGTTTAAAAAGTTTAAGAAAATAACATATGTTGTTGTCATTGTACGATGTATGCGTTAAAATTGTTTTGAGGTGATGAAATGGACTTA
>Ga0131853_10011507_pt1 | contig 16193 bp, 12 predicted proteins | sample TergutLab28metaG_FD_92764 | JGI IMG/M metagenome (GOLD analysis project Ga0131853, IMG submission 92764) | Labiotermes labralis P1 segment gut microbial communities from Petit-Saut dam, French Guiana - Lab288 P1 (version 2) (version 2) | ecosystem: Host-associated > Arthropoda: Insects >...
AACAGGTGCGACTTGGACAGCTAACCCACCGGCCGGATGGACCAGAACCAGCAGCACCCAGCTTACACGAAATGTTGATGTCGGAACGGCTTGGAATACGATTACTTGGCCGAATGCGTCGCATCTCAACAGGGCGAACCACACACCGACCATACCGGCGTGGCCCGCGGGGACTGTCCCGGCTACGGGCGGGCAGACCTCTTGGACGGTTACTTGGGCGGTGACGCCTACGCCCACACCAACGCCAGTACCCGGCACCACGATAACAATCACATGGAATCCCAACGGGGGTACTGTTAGTCCAACAAGCACAGTCCGCACCCGGGGAGATACTGTGGGGACATTGCCCACGCCAACACGTAGCGGGCATCATTTTGCCGGCTGGTTTACAAACTCTTCTTCTAATTTGGGGACTCGTATTACTACGGCCACGCGGACACCAAATGCCCCTACAGTCACTTATTGGGCCGGATGGAATGAACCTTGGCGACACTTAAGCTATTGGTTTAACGGAAATGCAATTCCCATCCGCTGGGTCAATGCAAACCATATTGCCGGAGGAGGCCGAACTTGGCAGAGCGTTATGAATGATGGCAGGCTAAATGTAAATGCCATTCCCAGCCCCGTTTCTTTTAATACATCAACTGCTTCAAATGCTAATATTGTCACAGTAATGTCGAATCTAAATGTTGACTGGCTTGGGTTATACAGTCCGACCTCGCCTGTACCTGCGGCTCGACAGGGGCGGAGCATAACTCGGTTTGCAATTCAGATGAACGAAGGCTGGATTAGACACGATGCGGCTATGTTTGGATTGAATCTCAACAACTTAATCACAACTATAACTGTACATGAACTGTGCCATGTCTTGGGATTACGGGACAATCCCAGCGGCGGAATGGGTGGCCCTGCATCTTCTATTATGACGGTACCGTCAACTGTGGCACAATGGCAAAATCTCCGAACAACTCCATCCTCTATTGACATTACAAGTGTTCAAATTCTATACGGACGTTAATCAAGGAGTGTGAGATATATGAAACGAATTTTTCTGATTACAATCTTTATGTTGATACTACTAGCCTTTACTGCATGTGCAAACAACACTCAAGAAAAGCAGGAATGCGAGGAAAATCAACCTGTCGTAAGCGAAAATCAAGATGCACAGCACGCACTTAGACACAGAAATATGATACAAGAAATCCTGCCAGCCCTCCTAAATCCAGACGCAGTTCCACGTGCACATGCGTTTTGGCGGCTATACGAAAACGTAGACGCTCTTGTTACAGGGGCAGGCGATGTTGTGCGTGCCGAAATATTAGACCAACGGCTCGATTGGATATGTATGCACATGGGGACACCTCCCCCGGATGTAGATGACCCTTATTTGCTCGTAACAGTATATCGAATCTATGTTCTGGAAGTCTTCCAAGGAGAAACTCAACCCGGAGAAATCCTAGAAATTATGCAAACCGGTGCCAAGGTGGGCGAACGGCAACTGACCATTGAAATGGCACCTATAGCCCCCGGAGATGATGTAGTGGTGTTTCTCTTGCCATATGTGGATTCTCCAGAAGGTTTTATCGGCATGATGAACCCTTTTCAAAGCGTGTATCGTTTCCCTGCGGTTAGCGATGGTAGCAGATTTATACTTTTAGACATGGATGAAATATTAGAAAACATAGCACCGGATGAAAGCCGTAAAGAAATATTGCTCACCCTCACCATCGACGACCTAATCGACCTCCAAATCGAATCCTTCGGCAGGCTCTCCGAAAGCTTTGAAGCCCTGCTTGTAGAGGAGGCCAGACGCTAACCCCACAGACAACCGCCCCGCTATCCGGCGGGGCGGTTCACATTTACAAACAGCCGTACATGCGATATGCTCATTTACAGAGACCCAAGGCCGACTGCACGGCCTCCCGGACGGCGCGAACCGGCGGGACGCGGGTTACACGAGAGGTCGCCGCCGGCACAAATTGGAACACAATCACATGGCCGAATGCGTCGCACGTCAACAGAGCGACTCTCTCGCCGACCATACCGGGGAGGCCGACGGGCACCGTCCCGGCCACAGGTGGACAGACCTCTTGGACGGTTACTTGGGGCAATACTACCACCATACATTGGAATGCCAACTCACCATGCGGAACCGCTACAAATCCGGCCAGTTGGGCTAGAGCTTTCGGCACACGTTTAGGCGACCAAGGCCCCCTACCTACGCCAACTTGGAGCGGGCGTACTTTCCGTGGGTGGGCTACTACGAACGGCCGTTATGAAAGAGGGCAAAATGTAACAGCAACCACTAATGTTCCGGTTGGCATTGTAACATATTTCGCTCGGTGGCGTGATTCAACTCGGCATGAGAATTATTGGTATCACTCCACAACGCTCCGTATGCGCAATCCTAACCTTCCGGGTTCTTGGCAGCAGGGCCTTCAAGACGGTTTCAACAATTGGAACAGCCGAAGTACGAATGTTAGCTTTGCCATGAACGGAACCTCAAATAATGAAATTTGGATAACTTCTTATCATGATGGGCGTTACGGAACCATATATGATATCACAGTAGTTGGCACACAGCTTCGGCGTTTTGACATCTCTTTTAACCCAATTATGATTGACCTGAACAGACCGCAAGTAACAAACCTTCGAAACGTCGTTGCCAGTACCACGGCACATGAATTAGGTCATGCTGTTGGGTTATGCGACAATCCTACTGTACAAGGAGGCGTTGTCATGCATAGCATCATGTGGACTGGCAGAAATCGAAATAACGTGACGCTTCCATGGCCTTTTGATGTCCAAAGCGTTAACTGGCTGTATTAAATGAAAGGAGCACTCGTATTATGAAACGAATTTTTATAGTAGTAGCAATACTTGCCCTGTTGTTTCTAACGGCCTGTGCAAGTGCAAACCAAAACGATTCAATGGGAACAGAATCGCAAAGCGAATCTGTTCCCACCCATGACGAGGATTTTCTGCCGGATTGGATACGGGATATGTTTGATGAAAGTGATTTGGCAAGTGACAGACTGCTAACAATGAATGTAAGTGCAGATTGGGCGTCACATTCCACACTTGATGATATGTTAGCTGGAACTATGATGGGATACTATGGGCTACGACCCGGGCTCACGCACATTGTAATGGCCGAAGTATTAGACGAAAGAGTAGAGTGGGTAGACCCAACCTCACCGCACCTACCAAACTCGCTATTCTACGGCGAAGAACACATCCCTAGATATAGCCCCTATACAATCAATCGAATTCGGGTTTTAGAAGTTTTCAAGGGCGATGTTACCATAGGTGATGTATTAGACCTCGGACAACAAGGTGGGCAAATAGGGAATTTTCTTATGGAAAGCAGAAATAAACTCCCTCTAGCTACCGGCGACGTTCTGGTATTTTTCTTAAACGACCCGAATTACGGTAACAACCTCTCCACAACTTTGCCGATGTTTTTAATAAACCCTTGGCAAGGTGCATACTATCTGCCTGATTCCTACGGACGGGCGATTGCATTTGGAGAAAATTTGACCGTTGATATGTATGAAGAACTGGAAAGCGTGTCTCCTGATAATCACTGGTTCCTTCCAACCATCGGCGATTTAGCCGATCTACAAATCCAAAACTTCGGCCAACTATCCGAAAGCTTCGCGGCTATAGTGCGGTAGCACCCCACCACAACCAACTGCCCCGCCACCCAGCGGGGCGGTTCCTCATTTATAAACAGCCGCACCTGCGATATACTAGTCTACAAAGGTGCAAGGCTGGCTGTTCGGCTTCCCGGACCGCACGGGACGGCGGGACGCAGATTACGGCAAGCAGTATAATTACGCTTGCGCAGACGCGGTTTTATGCCAGATGGGCACCCAACCGCACCCTGACGTTCAACGCCGGAACAGGTGCGACTTGGACAGCTAACCCACCGGCCGGGTGGACCAGGACCAGCAGCACCCAGCTTACACGAGAGGTTGCCGCCGGCACGGCTTGGGACACAATCACATGGCCGAATGCGTCACACGTCTCCAGGGCGAACCACACGCCGACTATACCGGCGAGGCCTACGGCGGTCAGCGGCGTTCCCGCTATGGGAGATCCGGTTAGCTGGACGGTTACTTGGGCGGTGACGCCTACGCCTACGCCAACACCTACGCCGCCAGCTATCAGCTTAGATGGCAGATGGAGAAACGGGTCATCCGTTATTTTCAATGCACATACAAGTTTTAGCAGTCAAACAATAAGCGATTTTCACAATTCGTTGACAGCATGGAATAATCATATTGGACACGGGATGTTGTTGCTGTCTCCTACAAGGCATTCACTAACCAACTGGGCAACTATCGCAACAGATGGGCGGAATCTAATCTATTACCAAATACTTTTGAACGACCACCGCGTAGGAATAGCTCGATCATATTTCTCAGGTTCAACAGTAAATGGATTAAGAGAAATTATTGAGGTAGACATACTAATGAACCGAAATTTCGCCTTTCACAATAGTCCACCCATTATGAGCACCTTTCTTTTTGACTACCGCACCGTATTTACACACGAAGCAGGCCATGCGCTTGGACTTGGCCATGCAAACGCACGACCGGCAGTAATGTTTCCATATGTCAGCCCGGGAGAGCACAGGAGAATACCAAATGCCGTTGACATAGCCGGCGTTAGAGCTTTAAATTATAGCCGCTAAGAAAGGAGTAAAGTATGAAACCTATTAAACGCAACCTGTTCCTTGCCACAGTTTTATTATGCTTTTTGTTGGTTTTTGCGTTTGGAATTCCCCTTTTTAACGCCGAGCCATATACTGCTGAACCATATAACGTCGAGGAAGAAAATAACGATTACTTTATGCCGGCAAGTGAAGAAGAACATTATTATATAGCAGAAAATGATATGGACGACATCCCAATCATTATGCAAAGTGCTTCATTTGCATGGTTCCCCATAGAAGAACGATTAGGGCAAGCTATGCTCATTGTGCACGGTACGGTGACGGGAAAATCAGAACCGTTTCTCATTGAAAACATACATTACGGAGGTCGCCTTGTTTTCACAGACTATTATATAGAAATACACGAAGTATTAAGGGGCGAAACTTCTACACGTGAAATTACACTCAGAGTGGAAGGCGGGGTCACAGATGAGCTAATTTTCATTGTTGACTATGTCCCAGAATTTGAGATAGGCGGCCAATATATCTTACTTTTGTCAACGCCGGTCGGCGGATTGTGGGACACGCCGGGATATTATTACTACCTGTCCGGGCAAAGCCCACTAAGTGTATTTGTGCTGGAAGAAAATAGCCGCAGCCTACAAAGCCTTGCGAATGACGAAGATATTTTTGTGTCATATGCTAATTTGGATGAAGATGGGTTTAGTTTTGCTGAGTTGCGCAGAAATTTGGAGAGCATCAACGCCACGGTACCTATTCGCACGGTGGAAGATGTAAGGCAAGAGGCGGTAGATGTTATACGAGGCAGTACAGAAAGAGGCGTTTATACCGTGTCTGCTGAGGAACTGGAGACGGAAATATATGAAATTTTAAATGCACCACCCTATCAAGCGAGAATTGTTAGATAAGTAAACTTGTATCAACTCCCCCAAAACCACAAAAACCCCCGCCACCCGGCGGGGGTTTTGCACATACTACAAACCCAAAATCAATCCCCAATCGCAATCCGATGGAAATTCGCAATAATCTGCGCCATCTCCGCACGGTTGCTGAATCCCAGCGGGTTAAAGGAGCCGTCGGGTCTGCCGTTTATTATCCCGGCTCTCTGCATCGCCAATATATTTTCCACCGCCCACCAAGCGACAAGGTCGAGGTCTGTTATCGGCGGCACGTCATCATTCCCCGGCAGGGTAATGTTCAGCGACCGAAGGTAATTGCCGAGCAGCGTAGCCATCTCCTGTCGGGTGACAAGCCCGCCGGGGTTAAATCTGCCGTCCCCAAGACCCGAGACAACGCCGTTTTCGGCCGCCCATGCTACGAAAGGCGCGTACCATGCCCCGGGTGCCACATCGCTGAACGGACCGGGCTGTGCCTGTATGAAGTCACTACGCATATAGCCGTGCCCGGTGCCGTTGATGATGCGGAACCAAATCATACCGTCCGTCCCCACGGCCTGTCCGATAATCTGCACCGCGGAGTTGTGCGCACGGGTACCGATACTCGGATGCCCCGCACCCGGCCCGGAGCGGACATTGACCACGCCGAGGCCTGTCGATGTGCGCACGGTACCTGGCCGCGCCCATTCCCGCGCGTTCACGCCCTCCAAGCGGGCCACGATGGTCGCAAACTCGGCCCGGGTCGCCGTTGCATAGGGCGCGAACAGCCCGCCGCCGACGCCGAAGATAAAGCCCCGCTCATACACATACCGCACCGCCGCATGGTACCACGCACCGGCCGACACGTCCGCAAACTCGGTCGGGGTCGGTTGGTCTGCTACACCCGTGATGGTAATGCCCGTGTAGTAGTGGCAGAGAATTTGATCAAAGGTATAGCCCGCATTGGCCATCGCGCTGGCACCCCATTGGCTCATACCCACATTGTGGCCGAAACCGTAGTTGCGGACGGTAAAGGTCAGAGCTCCGGTGTTGAGTGCCTCTATGGCCTCCTCGGAGGCCTCATGCAGCCGAACCAAACCCGCCTCCGCCATCTCCATAATCTCGGCCTCACTATGGTAGGGGTAGAGTTCCTCCAGGGTATACAGTTCGGCCTGATATGCCTCGTACAGCGCGTCCGCGGCGTCCAACGCGCCGATGTGCGGCTGGTTTCTTGTAATCGTAAACCGTTGGCTGTTAAATGTGGCATGCAAACCCGAATTAACCCGCGTCCGTGTATCACCGCGGAAATAGGTCTGTCGGTCACCGTTTGCCGCTACAAAAGTCACCGAGAACATGTTGCCCATCGCCGTGTACTCCGGGATGACATCCACGATATTCGGCAGACGGAAGCCCGCGGCGTTATTGTTGCGCATCATGTGTGTACGAAATTCCGCCGCCGTCAGCGTCCGTTCCCAGCGGATGGAGGTGATGGTCTCATACGGGTCTAACACACCAATCAAATAGGGGAGCTGCGCCGACCAGACGTTGGACGAGTTCTCCGTCGCCCCGCCGGATGCGGCAAAATAGTACGCCCCAATCGGCCGCCCGTCGTGGAGCATCACCATGCCGCGGGTATCCGTAACCGACTGGTTCGTGCGGACGGTCGCGCTCCCGCCCATGCCGCGGTAGACTTGGTCGGCGGTGGTGTTTCGCAAATCAAAGCCTTCGCTGTTACGGCGGCCCATGTGGCGATAAGTAAAGGTACGAGCCGCAATCGCCTGCGCTCTCAAAGCCTCAATATGCCAAGAGGCCGGCATCTCGTAGGGTATAACGCCCTTTAAGTAGTCTTCAATATCCACATAGTTTACAATCGTCAGATTCCCGCCCGACGCGGTAAAGCGAAACCCGCCGAAGAACTGGAATGTACTCCGCACGTTCCCGCCGAAGCTCGCATTCGGCAGGGTGTACGATGTAAGTTGTGTGGGGTTCCCCGGCGCAATGGCAATCGGCCCGGGTCCGTTATGGAGTGTCTGCCCGCCCGCGTTGCGGATCATAACCGTAGTCCCTGTAGCCGTGACGGTCAAGGTGTTGAACGACACGCCGGGTGTGCTCGGCACAAACTCCCGCGCCGTATTAAACGTCCCCACCATCAGGCCGCCCGAATTTGCAAGCGTCACAGTAGGCGTCACCGCCCAACAGTTCGGGGCATTCAGTCCGATGCGAACCACACTATGCGCCGGCGTAAAAGCCGAAGCCGCCCCGCTGACCATAGGCACAAACCCAAAGAGCAAGGCCGCAACCAACACAAACGCCAGTATCTTCTGTATACGTCTCATAACAAAGTCTCCCTTACAAATGAATAGTCGGACAAGCCCAGACTTGCCCGACTATAAAAGTCATCGCTTATGTCAATTATACAAGAAAACGCTCGAACATGCAATGTAAAAGAAAGGAATCTCTGTAATTTTGGCGAGAGTTACAAAAGGTAACAAAATATACGGGATTAAATTTTCGAGAGTGCCACCGCAATCTCCGCCGCCACTTTTGCATTGTTGAACACCAGAGCCTTATTTGCCTCTATGCTCTTGCCGCCGGTGATTTCGTACAACTTGCCCAACAAAAACGGCGTTGTCTCTTTCCCCGCGATTCCCTGCCGCTCCGCTTCTTGAATCGCAGCATCAATATTCGCGGTAATGAACTCGTAATCCAACTCGCTCTCTGCGGGAATCGGGTTGCAGACCAAAATGCCGCCCTGCATCCCCAATTCATGTGAAGTACGAATCAGGCCCGCGATCTCTTCGGTTGTCTGTATGTTGTAATCCACTTTCGTACCGCTGCGCCGTGTGTAAAAATTCGGGAAGTCGTCCGTGTCATACCCAATCACGGGTACGCCCGCCGTCTCCAGATATTCACGGGTCAGCCGCAAATCCAAAATCGACTTCGCCCCGGCACAAACCACCGCAACCGGCGTCTGTGCGAGCTCTTCCAAATCGGCAGAGATGTCAAATGTCTGCTCCGCTCCCCGATGTACACCGCCGATGCCGCCCGTGGCAAAGACCTTGATGCCCGCCATCGCCGCGACAATCATCGTGCTCGCCACCGTCGTCGCGGCACTCCGTCCGCCCGCCACGACCGCCGCAATATCACGCCGGGAGCATTTGCTGATACCTTCGGCTTTGGCGAGGAACAACACTTCCTCATCCGAGAGTCCGACCTTAATTTTGCCGTCTATAATCGCAATCGTCGCAGGCACGGCCCCCGCTTCACGGATACGGCTCTCACAGGTCTGCGAACATTCCAAGTTCTGCGGGTAGGGGAATCCGTGCGAAATAATCGTCGACTCCAATGCCACAACGGGCCGCCCTGCCGTCAATGCCTCTGCTACTTCCTTGCTGATTTCCAAGTATTGTTTCATGATTTTATTCCTCTCATTTGTTTTTCTACGTTCTGTACACAAATCCGCTCACTCACCGTCGTCTCGCTCATCAGCGCGATTTGCGCCATCGTCTGTGCAAACTCCGCCGTATATGCGGCACTTTTTCCCGCCACCGAACAGTACACCAGACCCGCCATCATCGCATCTCCCGCACCGGTGGCGTTTTGGGGCGACAGGGGCATCGTTGTAAGGCGAATTTCCTCGTCCCGTGTGCGGTAATACAGGCCGCGGGCACCCAGTGAAATCACAACCCGCTTCGTCCCCGCACGCATAAAATAGTCCCCGGCGGCACAGATGTCCGCTTCGCTCTCAATCTCCATACCGGCCAGAACCGATGCTTCAAGCGCATTCATCTTAATCGTGTGAAACCGCCCGACATGCTCTTTAATCTTTTGCGCCTTCGTGGATGAAACCGTCTCGGCATAGAAATCAATCCCCGCAAAGCGGCCGAGAATCTCACCAATCAGCCCCGCATCCAAATTCATGTCGAGCACAATCAGCCGAGAGTCGGCGATCGCATCGGCGTGGGCCTCAATATGCGCCATGGACAACAGGCAAGAGTCGTCCATCACCGCCACGTGCATCTCGCCGTCTGCGTCCAGTACTGCATTGTAGGTCGAAGTGGACACGCCCGCAATACACGGACAATGACTCACATCAATCCCAACGCACCGACAGCCCTCCAAAATCTCCGCGCCAAACAAGTCTTCTCCAACGGCGACGATTAACTTGACGGGTGCAGAGAGCCGCGCCAGATTATCTGCGACATTGCGCCCGACGCCTCCGATAGAGCGTCGAATCGTCCCGGGGTTCGAGTCGCACGGAATAATGCGCCGTGCCGATTTTGCACTAATATCCATGGTAGCCGCACCGATTACCGTTACGTATGACATTGGAATGCACCTCACCCTTGTGTTATGACCATTGTAGCATAAATTCACACAAAATGAAAGTGCTCTTATTTTTTTTGCCCAAGTTGTTGACAAACGGAATATGATTGGGTATACTGTCATGGCGATATGGCGGCATAGCTCAGTTGGCTAGAGCATTCGGTTCATACCCGGAGTGTCACTGGTTCAAATCCAGTTGCCGCTACCAGCCAAACGGGGGCGAAGCCTCCGTTTGGCACCCCGATGCAAAGCCCAACGAAGTGGGTTTGCATCGGAAGCACAGCAATGCGGTGACGGAGTGTAGTTTTCGCCGGAGGGCAAAGCCCGGCGGCGGAAACGGAACGCAGACACCGCTAGAGCGAGCATGGCGCGTTGGTCAAGTGGTTAAGACTCCGCCCTTTCACGGCGGCATCACGGGTTCGAACCCCGTACGCGTCACCACCCCACAGGGCAAAAGCCCTGTGGGGCACTTTATCAAAAAATGTCCTTAACGCCCTTTGCCCTTGACCTTAACCCCGCCGGAGGCTAGGGGAAAGGTCGAAAGGGGACTAGTCCCCTTTCGAAGGCGCACCGTGAGCGAAGCGAACCATACATTTTCCGCAGAAAATGTGTGCGCCAAGGAGGCTTAGCTCAGCTGGTTAGAGCGCTCGCCTCACACGCGAGAGGTCGGTGGTTCAAGTCCACTAGTCTCCACCAAATGACCCAAAGACGAACCATTTTTATTTCCGTGGTGGCTTCGCCGTGACGGTGTGGTTCTGAGGGTAAACAAAAAAAGGGAGACGGGGTCGTGAAACACGACCCCGTCTCCCTTTTCTATTACAATTGCTTCTTTCCTTGCTCCGCTTGCCATTCGGCAAACATTCTTTGACCCTCCTCGCTCTCGTAAAATTTTCTCATTTCAGGAGCAAGAAAACGAGCAAACTCGCTGATGATGCTCTGCGGCAGCTCGATTTCTTGAGGGTTGGTATTTGGCGTTTGGGATTTGTCCGGCATAGATTGGCAGCCCTCCGTGATATTAAATTTTGGTGGTGCGGTTGTGTGCTTATCACCCTCCTCTTTCGTGGTAATCTCTTGCTTGCCGTTGCCGTTGCGGTTGAAATACTGCCCTTGCGGCCTTTTTGCGTTCTTCTTCGGAGACTGCGTTGTAGACTGTCTTTAACTGCTCGTAGTCCCGTTGCAGGTTGTACATTTGCAGACGCTCACTCAATCCGAGTTTGCCGTCTGCAATCTCTTTTTCAAGTGCGGCGTTCTCTCGCTCCTGCCGTTCAAATTCGCGCTTGTACCGCTTCATGTGCGTGAAGTAGCTCTCCGCTTGCGGGATAAACTTGTGCAACATGGGAGCGAGTTCCTCTTTCTTTTTCTTGGCATTGATAGGGTTGATGCTATCCAGCACCTCTTGAATTTTCTCGGCTTGCTTTGAAAGAGAAATACTCTCTTTCAGCACCCTAGTCGGAATATGCCGCCGCCCTGTCTTGCTGGCGGATTCGCCCCGCTCTAGGTCGGGGAATTTCTTGACCATGTGGGCGAAGAAATCATCTTGCCACTTGGTAAGCTGGGTGCGGTTGCCGATTATCTCCTTAGCCGACAAACGCCCATCCTGTGTGATGGGCGTAAAGCAGAGGTGCAGATGGGGCGTTTTCTCGTCCATGTGGACGGTAGCGGCGAAGATATTGTCCCTGCCAATCCGTTGGGCGAGGAAGTCAACGGCAGTTTTGAAAAAAGCTTGAATCTCCGACCGCTTCTTGCCCTTGAAAAATTCGGGGCTGGCGGTGATGAGCGTGTCCACAAAGCGGACGCTGTCCTTACGGGTTTTGCACCCCGCCGCCTTGATACGGTTGTCCACCTCCCGCCAGTAGGTGCGCTCCGGCTGGATGATGTGGAAGTTTCGGCTCTTGCGGTTGGGATCAATGTCGGGGTTACTGGCATATTTCTCTTTTTTGCGTTCGTGGTGGGCTTCCAATGCCCCACCACCACCGCCCTTGTGCTTGGCGAATCTCATTATTGCGTATTGTGGTATGGCGTTTGCTCCTTTCGTTTGAGCGACAAAAAACCACGCTCTCGGCTGATTGCGTGGTTTCTACTGTTGCTCATTTTCGTATTTGATGAACTCGTCTTTGATAGCCCAAATGCGTTTCATAACCCCACTGTGCGTCTTGTAGCCCATCTTGGCGGCAATCCGCTCAAAGGTGTGCCCCTCTGCCCGCAGCTCCAAGATTTCCAAATCCTTTTCGGATAGCCGCTCCTTGAACCGCTCGGCAAAGTCCTCGGCCTCCACCATCCCCGCAATGTCCACGGAATCGGTGGCGAGGTCGTGGATGCTGTGGGTTTCGTCCGCTAGGTACTGGTCAAGTGATACCATCTTCACCTTTTTGGAGCGTGTGTGATACCATTTGCGACGAAAATCCAGATACACTCGGCTACCGTAAGGCTCAAAGTCCTCATGGCAGGGGATTTCTCGCACGGTGTCCAGAATGCCCTGCCAGCCCTGCTCGGTGATACCACGCTGTACGGCTCTGCCCATCACTTCTTTTGCGTACTCCGGCTCAAAGAACAGGATATATTCATCTTTCCGCAAGTCGAACAGAGCTTGTAAGCCCCAGCCGATTTCGCCCTCTAGGGCTTTCGCCCATGCGGGTGTGACGTACGCTAATGCCCATGCCGGACAGTAGTCTGTATAGTGCTCTACCCAGCCACGCAAGCCGAAATGTGGGAACACAAGCCTTGCCGTAGCCATCATAATCTCATTGAGAAATTGGTCGCTCCTGATTGTGGCAATGTGGGTTTCAGATTTTGCCACTTCGCTAAAGCACCTCGGCAGGGTGCGGAGCGTGGGCGATCCGGCAAGCAGTTCCGCAGGCAAGAAGTACACCAGCGGAAGATAGCGGAGCGGATTGTTGCGGGGGATACTGTACTGGTTCATGGGGTTGTCCTCCTTTCTTCAAGAATTGAGCTATCTAATTATAATCGACACAAGTATATGCGAATTGTTCCTCGTTGCAAAAAATTATATCCGAAGTGCAGAGGAAAGACAAGGGGTGTCCGAAACAGACACCCCTTTCCCGCCGCCGAGAGTATATCCAAAAACCAGAATCCGTCAAGGCTAAAATGAACGGGCAAAGTGCGCCCGGCCTTGACGGATTCTGGTTTTTGGATGATAGGTTGACAAGCGGGGAAAGGGTGAAGTGTCGGCAGAGTGCCGCAGCAGGCCATCAGCTTGACATTTTTGCACTTTTTGTTGTATAATCACCTTGAAATACTATATATTGGGGTGATGCGAAGATGGCTATTACTGTGGAAGTTATGAAAAAATGGATAATTACACTTAACTTCGCCCCTGTGGATGGAGAAGTTGGGATTTATCAAAAAATATATCCACAGCATAACGGATATGCCGTGCGTGTTGACCTCTCTAATAAGAATATAGAATATGCTGATAGCTCAGTTGACCAATCGGCTCGAATTACTATTGGCAGTAAATCAACCAGCAATTTTGCAAACCAAGAAAATTTAGTTGTTTTGGAATGTGTAAATCGCTTACTCGAAAAAGGATACTCCCCAAATTCTATAGAGCTAGAAAAAATTTATCCATCTGGCAGAGGTCATTCTGGAGAGCTTGATGTTTTAGTTAATGATGCAGATGGACAAGCCTTTTTGATGATTGAATGCAAGACGTGGGGAGCAGAGCACACCAAAGAATACAAAAAAATGCTACAAGATGGTGGCCAACTATTTACATACTACGGCTTTGATACGGAAACAAAGTACCTTTGTCTTTATTCGTCAACCTTGCTTGATGGGAAAATAGTTCCAAAGAATGATATTATCGCTGTTTCGGAGGAATGGAAAGCGTTATCTAATACAAAGGAAAGACACAATCATTGGAACAAGACATTTAAGGACAATGGTATATTTGAGGAGCACGCAAGACCCTATCATATAATTTATAAGGCTTTGACTTATGAGATGCTCCAAGACCTAAAAGAGGGTGACGATGGAATAATTTATAACGGATTGATGGAGATTCTGAGGCACAATGCAATATCAGACAAGCCAAATGCCTTTAATAAATTATTGAATCTATTTATCTGCAAAATTAAAGATGAAGTTGAAAATTCTGATAATCAAAATGAATTATCGTTCCAATGGCGTGAGGATGACAATGATATAGAGTTGCAGATGCGGTTAAACGATTTATATAAAGATGGCATGTATGATTTTGTTAATATAAAAGTTGATGACTACACAAAAGATGATTTTGATAGAGCTCTTGAAGATTCAGGTGCAAGCATAACGTCCGATAATAGCCTGATAAATAAAATATATACCACATTGAGGCTTAAAAAAAGCCCCAATTTTGCATTTAAAGAAATAGAAAATGATGCGTTTTTTAAAGATAACGCAAAAGTTGTTCGGGAAATAGTTGAATTGCTACAAGGGTATAAATTTAGGTATGGTCAAAAACACGCTTTTTTGGGAGAGCTGTTCGAGCGTATATTGAACGATAGTATGAAACAAGAAAGTGGACAATTCTTCACTCCGGTTCCAATCGCTCGCTTCATTATATCTTCCTTGCCTTTAGATAAGTTCGTGCAAGAAAAATTGGACAACAGACATCCGCAACCATTACCCTTTGTAATAGATTTTGCAGTTGGAGCAGGCCATTTTCTTACAGAATATATGTCAACAATGCAAGAAGTAATAGAACACGCTCGAACAGATAAAGCAAACCCAACCGTTAAGACCGATTTCAAGTTATGGTCGGGCTTGACAAAGTTTTTATGGGCAAAAGATTATGTATATGGTATAGATCTGGACTATAGACTTGTAAAAACAGCAAAAGTTAGTGCTTTTTTCAATGGTGATGGCGAGGCTCGCATAATATGTGCGAATGGTTTGGGGAACTTCAAAAAAACAAACGAATATAGCGGAAAATTGGAACATGCAGATGAGTTTAATCCTAAAAATAACGGACAATTCGATGTTTTGATTTCAAATCCTCCATATTCCGTAGATGCTTTTCGGCGTATGCTCAGACACGGAGCAGAGAGTTTTGACTTATATAGTAGCTTGACCGACAATAGCTCAGAGATAGAGTGCCTATTCATTGAACGCATGAAGCAGCTTTTGAAAGTTGGCGGCTGGGCAGGGGTTATTTTGCCAAGTTCTATACTTTCAAATGGCGGTATTTATTCGCGTGCTCGTGATATTATCTTTAAGTATTTCAATGTGAAAGCCATTGTCGAGCTCGGTTCTGGCACATTTATGGAAACTGGAACAAATACGGTAATTCTATTTTTAGAACGTCGTCCAGATAATGACCACGAAAGGATAGCTCAAGCTATAAACACCTTTTTCACAAACAAGCGTGATGTTACTGTATCAGGAATTGAGCGGGCGTTCTCTGCTTATGTTGCAAATGTTTATGACAATTTGAACTACGAGGATTATGTGTCTTTTGTGAACGAAAGCCCAAGTGATGCTATGGAAAACCATGAGCTTTACAAAGACTATGTAAGGGAATTTGGCGATGCCTCTTATGCAAAAGTCTTTGAAGTTGAAAAAGAAAAAATGCTATACTTCCTATTGACATATAGACAAAATGTAGTCGTTGCAACATCTGGTTCACAAAAAGAAGATATCCGAGCTTTCTTGGGGTATAAGTTTATTGGTCGCCGTGGTCATGAGGGGCTAAAACATTTGTCGGGGGGCACAATGCTTTTTGATGAAAACAATGTGTTTGATCCGCAGAAAATAAATAGCTATATTCTTAATGCTTTTCTCGGAAATCACCCTGTGGTAATTGATGAAACTGTTGCTAAGCACCTTTCTTATGGTCGCATGAGCGGATTTTTGGAGTATGGGACGAGCAAGTTTGGTGGACGGGTTAATTTGAGCAAAAAGGGAAAAGTCGCTTTGCTTACAAACAGATTTGAGCTTGTAAAGCTGGGAGAAATTGCGGACATCGAAAAAGGTCAGACAATGACGGCAGAACAAGCACAACAAGGAGATGTACCAGTCGTAGCAGGTGGAATAGAGCCATCTATAACCCACAATAATTCAAATCGTAATGCTGACGTTATTACCGTCAGTGCCTCGGGTGCAAACGCTGGTTATGTACGTTATTGGGAAATTCCCATATTTGCGTCTGATTGCAATACTGTTATATCGAAAGACAAAGATCGTACATTAACAAAATACTTGTACATCTGCCTTAAACACCTACAATCAGAAATTTTTTCTTTGCAATCAGGGCAGGCGCAACCGCATGTATATGAAAAAGATTTACGAGAGATAACAGTTCCACTTCCTCC
>Ga0131853_10011509_pt1 | contig 16191 bp, 15 predicted proteins | sample TergutLab28metaG_FD_92764 | JGI IMG/M metagenome (GOLD analysis project Ga0131853, IMG submission 92764) | Labiotermes labralis P1 segment gut microbial communities from Petit-Saut dam, French Guiana - Lab288 P1 (version 2) (version 2) | ecosystem: Host-associated > Arthropoda: Insects >...
CGGGAGTAGAGCACGACGTAGGCGACGGCCACGATGCAGGTGCCGGTGAGCGTGAACTCATACATGTTGCCCCACGGGACCCGGTCGGCCGCGAAGCCGCGGGAGACCACGGCGACCACGTGGCAGGCGGCGCCGATGACCGCGAGCAGGTAGCCGAGCCGCTCCCACAGGGCGGTACGCCGCTCCCGCTCGTCGTCCCTGTCCTGCGACGGGCCGGTCGCGATCAGCACCGAGCCCTCCGACTCCGCGCCTGCCTGACTCTCGGCGGGTGCCTTGCGCCGCCCGAGCAGCGACGACCACTCCACGAGGGTGGCGAGCAGGGCGAGGAAGTAGACGATGCCGGCTGCGGCGACGGCCTGGTTGCTCAGCGTCTCCCAGCTGTGCTGACTCATGCGGGGTCCTCCGGGGTCCGGCCTTGCAGCCGGTTGACGAGATCGGTGACGACGGCGGACGTGTCCCCGCCGCCGGAGCGGTCGAGGGCGGCCACCTCGACCAGTGTGCCCTCCTCGGTCCGGGTGGCGCGCACCCAGACCCTCCTCGGGCGGATGAAGAGCGAGCCGAGCAGGCCGAGCAGGGCGAGGCAGACGCCCAGCAGGGCGATCAGTCGACCCGGCTGCTGGCTGATCTGGAGCTTGTTCCACTGGTCGAGCCCGTTGTAGGTGATCGAGCCGAGGCCGTCCGGGAGCTTGGCGGTCTTCCCGAGGCGCAGGTTCCAGGCCTTGCCGCCCGGTGCCGGCACCTGCGTCATCTTCGAGGTGTCGAGGGTGTAGACCGACTGCGGGCCGGCGCCGAGATTCAGGTCGCCCTTCCATACCTGCAGCGAGAGCAGCGAGGCCGAGCCGTCGCCGGCGGCGGGCACCAGGTTCGTCGGCTGGCCGGTCGCCGGGTCGGTCGCCTCGCTCGGATAGAAGAGGCCCTGGAGGCCGATGCCGTCGGGCTTGGCGTACGGCGCCTTGACGACCCCGAACGACAGGAACGAGCTGTCCTGCGGCAGGAAGATCGTCGGCCCGCTGTAGGCCACGTGGCCCTGGCCGTCGCGGACGGTGATGTCCGGGGCGTAGCCGTGGCCGATGAGGAAGACCTCGGTCGAGCCGATCGAGAGCGGGTGGTTGACCCGCAGGTCGTAGTGCTGCTCGGGCGCGCCCGGCGAGGTCTGGTAGCTCAGCTGCGACTGGAAGCCGGTGCCCATCAGCGAGCCCTGGTCGGGCACCCAGTCGACGTGGAACTGGTCGATGCTGAGGTTGAACGGGTTCAGCCGGCTCGCGGAGAACAGGCTGCCGGGGTCGAAGTCGTCGTACTGCGTCAGCTCGTTGGAGAAGCCGTAGTCCTTGCCGACCGCGACGATGACGCCGCCCTTGTAGCCGAACAGGCCGCCCATGGCGAAGCCGACCAGCACGATCACGACCGAGAGGTGGAAGATCAGGTTGCCGACCTCGCGCAGGTAGCCGCGCTCGGCCGCGACGGGCGCGCCGTCGGAGCTCTTGCGCAGGCGGTAGCGGCGCTTGCGCAGCAGTGCCTGTGCGCGCTCGAGGACGGCCTCGGTGCTCTCGTCGGTGGTGTACGACGTCGAGTCGGGCATCCGGGTGAGGTTGCGGGGCGCCTCAGGCGGCTGCGAGCGGATGCCGCGCGCGTAGTGGAACAGCCGGGGAACGATGCATCCGACCAGGCTGACCATCAGCAGGATGTAGATCGCCGCGAACCATGGCGTCTCGAAGACCTTGAACAGCCCCAGCCGCTCGTAGATCGGGGCGAGGCTCGTGTGCGCCGACTTCCAGTTGCTGACCTTGAGGGAGTCGATGTTCTCCTGGGGGATCAGCGACCCCGGCACCGCGGCGAGCGCGAGCAGCAGCAGCAGGATCAGCGCCGTGCGCATCGAGGTGAGCTGGCGCCAGGTCCAGCGGGCCAGCTCGACCGGCATCATCTCGCTGACGGAGCGCGGGTCGGAGCGGCGGCGCCGCTCCTTGCGGGAGGGCTTGGGCCCCTTCGGGGTCATGGTGCTGGTCATGCGGGGTCCCTGACGAGGCGCGAGCGCAGCGAGTGGTTCGTTGGGGTGCTCATACGGAGAGGCCGCCCCAGTGGTTGACGATCTGGTCCTGGAGCTGCTGGATCAGGTAGTCCCACCAGCCGGTGACCAGCGCGAGGCCGATCACGATCATGAGGGTCCCGCCGATCCGGGTGACCCAGCGCTGGTGGCGCCGGAACCACGTGATCGCGACCAGCGCCTTGCGCCAGGCGATCGCCACCAGCAGGAACGGGATGCCGAGGCCGAGGGCGTAGCAGGCCAGCAGCAGGCCGCCGCGGGCGGCGGTGCCCTGGTCGTAGGCCAGCGCGGAGATGACGCCGAGCGTCGGTCCGCTGCACGGCGTCCAGCCGAGGCCGAAGAGGAAGCCGAGGACCGGCGCCGCGGCCAGCCCGACGGCGGGCACCTTGTGGACGCGTACGTCGCGCTGCAGCCACGGCACCAGGCCGAGGAAGGCCAGGCCCATCACGATCGAGAGGATGCCGAGCACGATCGTCGCGGTGTGCTCCCAGCCGACGAGGCGCTCGGCGATGCCGCCGACGGCCAGGCCGAGCGCGACGAACACGACGGAGAAGCCGAGCACGAACAGCGCCGCCCCCAGCAGCATCCGGCTGCGGCGTACGTTGCCCGAGGCGATGTCCCCGCCGGAGAGCCCGGTGGAGTAGGAGAGGTAGCCCGGCAGCATCGGCAGCGTGCACGGGCTGACGAAGGAGAGCAGCCCCGCCACCAGGGCGACCGGGATGGCGAGCACCAGCGAGCCGCTGCCGGCCTGGTGGACGAACCAGCCGCTCATGACGCCGCCTCGCTCCTGCTCATCCGCTGCACGTCGTGGACGACCTCGACCAGCGTGAGCGTGTCCGGGACGGTGCCGCCGATGATCGCCGCGACCCGGCCCTGCGTGTCGAGGACGAGGGTCGCCGGCGTCGTGCGCGGGGAGACCTTGGCGGCGAAGGCGAGGGTGGCCGTCCCCTTCGGCGAGTAGATCGACGGGTAGGTGATGTCGTGGCCGCGCTCGTAGGCGCGGGCGTTGTCGGCGGAGCTGTCGCGGACGTCGATCCCGACGAACGGCACGGCCGCGCCGAGCTGCTTGTGGGCCTGCTCGAGGAAGCCGGCCTCGCGGACGCAGTCGCCGCACCACGAGCCCCAGACGTTGACGACGGTGACCTTGCCGCGGGTGCTGCTCAGGTCGAGGCTCTTGCCCTGCAGCGTGGTGCCGGACAGGTCGACCGGGTCGCCGCGGTCGGCGACGTTGGTGATCTCGTGGGGTACGCCGTCGCCGGGGATGTAGCCGGCGTTGTTGGTGCCGGGCAGGCCGCAGCCGGCGAGCGCCAGCAGCGTGATCAGAGCAGGGAGGGTGGAGCGAAGCCGCATCGTCAGGGTCGGAGCTCCTCGGGCGCGTCGCCGGCCGAGAACGGCGCCTCGCGGTCCTTGCCCGGGACCAGCTCGATCACCGGCTCCTGGTAGCCGACCTGGACGAGCCGGTCGCCGGCGAAGCCGAGGCTGGTCAACGAGCACAGGGTGCACTGGCGGCTGCGCGGGTCGTGGAGGTAGCTGCGCTTCTCCGCATGCAGGCGGGTCGTCCAGATCGGCAGCTGGTGGCTGACGACGACCGCCTCGTGGCCGGCGGCGACGACGCGGGCGTCGTGGACCGCCGCCATCATCCGGGCGGCGATGTCCTTGTAGGGCTCGCCCCAGCTGGGCCGCAGCGGGTTGTAGAGCTTGAGCCAGGACGAAGGGTGGCGCAGCGCGTTGTCGCCGGGGGCGAAGCGCTTGCCCTCGAACCAGTTCTCCGACTCGATGACGCGCTCGTCGAGGACGACCTCGATCCCGAGCGCCTTGGCCAGCGGCGCGGCGGTCTCCTGGGCGCGCTCGAGCGGGCTGGAGACGATGTGGGTGATGTCGCGGTGGGCGATCCGCTCGGCCAGCCGCTCGGCCATCACGCGGCCGCGCTCGGAGAGGTGGAAGCCCGGACGGCGGCCGTAGAGGACGCCGTCGGGGTTGTGCACCTCGCCGTGGCGCACCAGGTGGACGGTGGTCTCGGGGGACGCCATCAGGCGGCCACCGCCTTCGCGGCCGCCTCGGCGGCGGCCGGCAGCGCGGTCAGGATCTGCTGGATCGCGCGGTCGTCGTGGGCCGCCGACAGGAACCAGCACTCGTAGGCGCTCGGCGGCAGGTAGACGCCCTGGTCGAGCATGCTGTGGAAGAGGGCGGCGTACGCCGTCGCGTCGGTCGTGCCGGCGTCATCGAAGTCGCGCACGGGCCGGTCGGTGAGGAACACGGAGAACATGGTGCCTGCCGACTGCACCTGGTGCGGCATCCCCACCCGCGTCAGCGCCTCGGAGACGGCGTCCTTGACCGTCGTCGCGGCCGCGTCGACGTGTGCGTAGACCTCGTCGGTGGCCAGCTGCAGCGTGGCCAGCCCGGCCGTGGTGGCGATCGGGTTCCCGGACAGGGTGCCGGCCTGGTAGACCGGGCCCTCGGGCGAGAGCCTGCGCATGATCTCGGCGCGGCCGCCGAAGGCGGCCGCCGGGAAGCCGCCGCCCATCACCTTGCCGAAGGTGACCAGGTCGGGCGTCCAGCCCTCGACGGCGCCGTCGAGGCCCCAGTGGCCCTGTCGGCTGGCGCGGAAGCCGGTCATGACCTCGTCGGAGACGAACAGCGCGCCGTGGGCGCGGCAGGTCTCGGCGAGGAAGCCGTTGAAGCCGGGCTCGGGCGGGACGACACCCATGTTGCCCGGGGAGGCCTCCGTGATCAGGCACGCGATCCGGTCGCCGTACTCCTCGAAGGCCTTGGTGACCGCCGCGCGGTCGTTGTAGGGCAGTACGACGGTGAGCTCGGTGCTGCTCACCGGCACGCCGGGGGTGCCCGGGACGGCGAACGTGGCCAGGCCGCTGCCGGCGCTGGCGAGCAGCGCGTCGAGGTGGCCGTGGTAGCAGCCGGCGAACTTCACGACGACGTCGCGACCGGTGAAGCCGCGGGCCAGCCTGATCGCCGACATCGTCGCCTCGGTGCCCGAGGAGACGAACCGGACCTCCTCGACCGGAGCCCGGTCGACGATCTCCTCGGCGAGCAGGACCTCGGGCTCGGTGGGCGTGCCGTACGACGTGCCGCGGGCGACCGCGTCGGAGACCGCGGCGAGCACCTCGGGGTGGGCGTGCCCGAGCAGCATCGGACCCCAGGAGCAGATCAGGTCGACGTACTCGTGGCCGTCGACGTCGGTGAGCCAGGCGCCCTGCGCGGACCGGATGAAGCGGGGCGTGCCGCCGACCGCGTTGAACGCGCGCACCGGGGAGTTCACGCCACCGGGCGTCACGCTCCTCGCGCGCGCGAAGAGCTCCTCCGAGCGCGGGAGGGAGCCGGGCGGGTCGTAGGAGGGGGTGGGCACCGCCTCATTGTTCCTCAACCGGCCAAGGATTCGCTGAGCGGGGGCGGGTCGGATGACCGCCCGCTGAGACCCCCCTCACAGGGCAGGTTCCCGGAACGCCCACGGGGTACTTGTGACGTGCGTAACGTGGAGGCATCCCGGTCGTTGGACGTGGCAGGGAGCGAGGCCGTACGCCGAGGTGCGGTGGGAGTAGGAGTTCGTCAGATGACACGTAGGCACAGCGGTCGACTGCAGAAGGCGACCGCGTTGGTACCTCTCGCGGTCCTGTCGGCTGCCTGGACGGTCAACGTGACCGGCCTGGGCGGCACGACGGCGGACGCCGCCGACACCGTGCCGACGGCCGCGTCGGCCGACTCGGCTCCGGCGACCCTCCCCGACGGCACGCCGCTGCCGCCCGCCATCGGACTCAACCAGCCGGCGAGCGTGACCGGTCCGACCGGCGACCACATCTCCAAGCAGCAGGCCGGCCAGATCGTCTCCTCGGCCCAGGACGCCGGCATCCCGGCCGCCGCGCTGGCCGCCTACCAGCGCGCCGCGACGGTCATCGACTCGGCCGACAAGTCGTGCAACCTCGACTGGCAGCTGCTGGCCGCCATCGGTCGCGTCGAGTCCAACCACGGCCGGGCCGAGGGCAACACGCTGAGCTCGCAGGGCATCTCCACCCCGGGGATCTTCGGCCCCGAGCTCAACGGCCGCAACGGCACCAGCGACGTCCCCGACACCGACGGCGGCCTGGTCGACGGCGACACCAAGTTCGACCGCGCGGTCGGCCCGATGCAGTTCATCCCCTCCACCTGGTCGATCGTCAGCGTGGACGCCGACGGCGACGGGCAGCGCAACCCGCAGGACATCAACGACGCGGCGCTCGCCTCCGCCGTCTACCTGTGCTCGGGCAACGCCGACCTGTCGAGCCTCGCCGGGCAGCGCAGCGCCGTCTACCGCTACAACCACAGCGCGTCGTACGTCTCCACCGTGCTGGCCGTGATGCAGGCCTACCTCGCCGGCGACTACACGTCGGTCCCCAACTCCGCGCTGGTCAACGACTACGTCTTCGAGCCGAGCACTCCTGCCCCCCGGGCCACGCACCACGCCGCGAGCAAGCCGGCGTCGCACCCGGCCAGCACGAGCACCGGCCCGAAGAGCTCGACGACGCCCAAGGCGCCGAAGAAGAGCGGCACCGGCCCGAAGAGCACGGGCGGCAACAAGACGACGCCGCCGGTCACGACGCCGCAGCCGCCGGCCGTCGACAAGACGATCAGCGAGGCGCAGGCGCTCACCGAGTGCGAGGCGAAGGTGCTGCCGAGCGCCGTCCAGACCACCCTCGGATCGGTGCTGGGCGGTGACCTGACCTCGGTCGTCAACGCCCTGACCAAGACCGTCCTGGGCGTGCCCGTCATCCCCGGTGGCCCGGGGCTCGCCGCCGACCTCCAGTCCTGCGTCACGGACAAGACCTCCGGCAGCTGAGGCCCCTCAGCCGTCCGGCGCAGTCTGCAGGCGAAGAGGTCAGCCGAGCATCCGGGCGGCGTCGGCGGCCCAGTAGGTGAGGACGATGTCCGCGCCCGCCCGGCGGAAGGCCGTCAGGCACTCGAGCACGGCGGCGTCGCGGTCGATCCAGCCGCGCTGTGCGGCGGCCTCGACCATGGAGTACTCCCCCGAGATGTTGTACGCCGCCACCGGGATGTCGACGGCGTCGCGCACCTGGCGCAGCACGTCGAGGTAGGGCAGACCCGGCTTGACCATGACGACGTCCGCGCCCTGCTCGGCGTCCAGGAGCGCCTCGCGGACGCCTTCGAGGGCGTTGGCGGGGTTCTGCTGGTAGGTCTTGCGGTCCCCGCTCAGCGAGGAGTCCACGGCCTCGCGGAAGGGGCCGTAGAAGGCGGAGGAGTACTTCGCCGAGTAGGCCAGGATCGAGGTGTCGGTGTGGCCCGCGCCGTCGAGCGCCGCGCGGATCGCCGAGACCTGGCCGTCCATCATCCCCGACGGGGCGACCATGTGGGCGCCGGCCTCGGCCTGGACCCGGGCCATCTCGGCGTAGATCTCCACGGTGGCGTCGTTGTCGACCCGGCCACGCTCGTCGAGGACGCCGCAGTGGCCGTGGTCGGTGAACTCGTCGAGGCACAGGTCCGACATCACGACGATCGAGTCCCCGACCTCGGCCCGCACGTCGGCGAGCGCGACGTTGAGGATGCCGTCGGGGTCGATGGCGCCCGAGCCGATGGCGTCCTTGCGGGTGGGTACGCCGAACAGCATGATCCCGCCCAGCCCGAGGCCGGCGGCCTCGGCGGCGGCCTTCTTCAGGGTGTCGCGGGTGTGCTGTACGACGCCCGGCATCGACGAGATCTCCACCGGCGCGGAGATGCCCCCGCGGACGAACGCCGGCAGCACCAGCTGCCGGGGCTCGACCGAGGTCTCAGCAACCAGCCGACGCAGCGCCGGCGTGGCCCGCAGGCGCCGCGGCCGGTGGATGATCGGGTCGTTCATGCGGGCTCCCAGGTCAGGCGTTGGTCGCGCGGCGGCGCGCGGCCGGCTTGCGCTCCGACGGCTTGGTGACCGGCTGGCCCGCCTCGAGGAGGGAGGCCCGGCGTGCTGCGCCGAAGTCGGCGAGCGCGTCGGTGAGCGCCTCGATCGACGGCTCGGGCGAGAGGACGTCGACCCGCAGGCCGTGCTCCTCGGCGGTCTTGGCGGTCGCGGGCCCGATCACGGCGATGATCGTCGAGGCGTGCGGCTTGCCGGCGATGCCGACCAGGTTGCGCACCGTCGAGGACGACGTGAACACGACCGCGTCGAACTTGCCCGTCTTGATCGCGTCCCGGGTCGGGGCCGGCGGCGGCGCGGCCCGCACGGTGCGGTAGGCGGTGACGTCGTCGCACTCCCACCCCAGCTCGACCAGGCCGGCGATGAGGTTCTCGGTGGCGATGTCGGCGCGCGGCAGGAAGACCCGGTTGATCGGGTCGAGCAGCTCGTCGTACTCCGGCCAGACGTCGAGGAGACCGGCGGCGGACTGGTTGTCGACCGGCGGCACCAGGTCGGCGCGCAGGCCCCACTCGAGCAGCGCGGCCGCGGTCTTGTCGCCGACGGCGGCGATCTTCAGGCCGGAGAAGGCGCGGGCGTCGAGGCCGTAGTCGTCGAACTTCTCCTTGACCGCGCGCACGGCGTTGGCGGAGGTGAAGGCGACCCACTCGTAGCGGCCCTCGACCAGGCCGCGGATGGCCTTGTCCATCTGCTGCGGGTTGCGCGGCGGCTCGACCGAGATGGTCGGGACCTCCTCCGGGACCGCGCCGTACCCACGCAGGCGGGTGGACAGCGCCGGCGCCTGGTCCTTGGTGCGCGGCACGAGCACCCGCCAGCCGAACAGCGGCTTGGTCTCGAACCACGACAGCGTCTCGCGCAGGTCGACGACCGGGCCGACGACGATGATCGCCGGCGGCGCCATCCGGGCCGCGCGGGCGTCGACGGCGATGCTCTCCAGCGTGGAGATGACGGTCGCCTGCTCGGTGGTGGTGCCCACGCGGGTCATCGCGACCGGGGTCCGCGGGTCGCGGCCGCCGTTGATGAGCTCCTTGGCGATGTCACCGATCAGGCCGACGCCGGAGAGCAGCACCAGGGTGCGGTCGTCGGCGTACGCCTTCCAGTCGACCTTGTCGCCGCAGGTGATCACGGTGATCTCGCGGTGGTCCTTGGTGGTCAGCGGGATGCCGGCGTACGCCGGGACGGCGCTGACCGACGAGACGCCGGGCACGATCTCGAAGCCGATGCCGGCCTTGGCGCAGGCGGCGGCCTCCTCGGGACCCGACGCGTAGAGGAACGGGTCGCCGGTCATCAGGCGGACCACCCGCAGACCGCGCTTGGCCTGCTTGACGACCACCTTGGCGCGCGCCGCGTGGGTCAGCGGCTGGCCGTCCTCGCCGAAGCCGCCGTCGACGAGCTCGGGGGCCTCCGACGTCTCGGTGAGGCCGAACAGGGCGCTCACCAGCGGGGCATGCGCCGGGTCCTCGGTCACGACGACCTCGGCATGCCGCAGCAGCTCCACCGCGCGGACGGTGAGCAGCTCCGGGTCACCCGGCCCGCTCCCCACGAACGACACCCAGCCGCGGGTCTCGACGGTCTTGTTGGTCATGCCTGTTGCACCATTCCCTGCTCGGGAGCGGCGACGCCGGATGCGCCGCCGCCCATGCTCATCTCAGCGTTCACGCCGTTGCTCCTGCCAGCTCGGCCGCACCGTCGGCGAGCATCTCGCTCGCCAGCCGCGTGCCGACACCCGCGGCGTCCTCGAGGGCACCGGATACGGATCTCCGCACCGCCAGTGCCCCATCGGGCGAGAGCGCCACGGCCCGCACCCAAAGCTCTTCTCCGTCGTCGCCCTCAACCACCTCGGCGAGCGCGCCGATCGGCGCCGCGCAGCCGCCCTCGAGGGTCGCCAGCACGGCCCGCTCGGCGGTGACCGCCGCTCGGGTGTGCGGGTCGTCCAGCGCGGCCAGCACCCCGAGGATCGGGTCACCCACGCGTCCCTCCACCGCGAGCGCCCCCTGGCCGGGGGCGGGCAGCACCTGCAGAGGGTCGAGCACCTCGGTGACCTCGTCGAGTCGGGCGAGCCGGGCCAGGCCCGCGCGGGCCAGCACGACGGCGTCGTACTCACCCGACCGGACCTTCCCGATGCGGGAGTCGACGTTGCCACGCACGCCGGTGATCTCCAAACCGAGGCCGAGGGCCTCCAGCTGGGCCGATCGCCGCGGCGATCCCGTGCCGACGCGGGCGCCGGCGGGCAGCTCGGCGAGGGTCAGCCCGTCGCGGGCGACGACCACGTCGCGCGGGTCCTCGCGGGGCGGGATCGCGACCAGCTCGATGCCGTCGGCGGGAAAGGTCGGCAGGTCCTTCAGGGAGTGCACCGCGACGTCGATCTCGCCGGCCAGCAGCGCGTCGCGCAGCGCGTTGACGAAGACGCCGGTGTTGGACGCACCGGTGATCGGCGTGCCCGCGGCCTGGGTGCGGTCGCCGTCGGAGGTGATCTCGACGAGCTCGACCTCGTGGCCGAGGCCGCGGATCAGGTCGGCCACCAGACCCGACTGGGTGGTGGCGAGGACGGAGCGACGCGTGCCGAGTCGGATCAACTGCTCAGCCCCTCGGGACGGGTCACGGCGGTGACGGCCTCGGGGTCGAGGGCGAAGAGCTCGGCCAGGGCGCGCTCGTAGGAGACCGCCCCGGTCTCGTTGGCGAGCTCCTTGACCCGGACGGTCGGCTCGTGGAGCAGCTTGTCGGCCACCCGGCGGATGGCCTGGAGGACCTCGGCGCGGGTCGCGTCGTCGAGCTCGGGGAGCCGGCCGTCGAGGCGGCTCATCTCGGCGTCGACGACCGAGGTCGCCATCGAGCGCAGCGCCACCACGGTCGGGGTGACCGAGGCCTGCCGGCGGGCGGACAGGAAGGCCGCGACCTCCTGGGTGACGATCTGGCGGACCGCCGCGACCTCGCGGCCGGCCTCGGAGCGGTGGAGCTCCTCGGCGAGCGCCGCCAGGTCGATCAGGGTGACCCCGGGCTGGTCGGCGACGGTCGGGTCGATGTCGTGCGGGAGTGCGAGGTCGATCAGCGCGATCGGCCGCTCGGCGGTCCGGTCGGCCACCATCGGCGGACTGACGAGCACGCCGGTCGCGCCGGCGCAGGCGATGACGACGTCGGCGCCGGCGATCTCGGGCGCGAGCTCGGCGAGGCCCGCCGGGCGGCCGCCGTACTCCTGCGCGAGGCGTACGGCGCGCTCCTCGGTGCGGTTGACCACGACGACCTCCCCGGCGCCCATCCGGGCGACCGTGGCGGTGGCGAGCCCGGCCATCGAGCCGGCGCCGAGGACGACGACCCGCTTGCCGGCCACGGGTCCGACCGCGGCCTCGGCGCGGGCGAGCGACGCGGTGACCAGCGACGGGGCGGCGCGGTCGATGTCGGTCTCGGCGCGCGAGCGCTTCCCGACCCGCAGCGCCTGCTGGAAGAGAGTGTTGAGGGCCGGCCCGACGGTGCCGAGCTCCTGGCCGAGCTGGAGCGCGGAGCGCGCCTGGCCGAGGATCTGGCTCTCGCCGACGGCCATCGAGTCCAGGCCCGCGGTCACCTTGAACAGGTGCGAGACGGCGCCGTCGTCGTAGTGGACGTAGAGGTGCGGGAGGACGTCCTCGACCTTGAGGTCGGCGCGCTCGACGAGGAGCCGGGAGAGCTGCTCGACCGAGCCGTGGAAGCGGTCGACCTCGGAGTAGACCTCGAGCCGGTTGCAGGTCGCGATCACCGCGGCCTCGGTGACGTGCTCGGTGTGCGCGACGTCCTGGACGAGCTTGTGCAGCCCGTCGTTGTCGATCGCCAGCTGCTCGAGCAGCTGGACCGGCGCGGAGTTGTGGGAGATGCCGACGACCAGGACGCTCACAGTCCCTGCACCGCCTTCCGCTGCTCGTGGTACGCCAGGATCTGGAGCTCGATGGAGAGGTCGACCTTGCGTACGTCGACGCCGTCGGGGACCGTCAGCACGGTCGGCGCGAAGTTGAGGATGCTGGTGATGCCGGCACCGACGAGGGCGTCGGCCACGTCCTGGGCGGCGTTGGCGGGCACCGCGATCACGCCGATCGCGACGCTGTGCTCCTGTGCGATCCCGGGCAGCTCGGCGAAGGGCCGTACCGGGATCCCGGCGACGCTCTTCTCGGACATCGCGGGGTCGGCGTCGAGCAGCCCGACCACCCGGAAGCCGCGGCTGCGGAAGCCGGAGAAGTTGGCCAGCGCGTGCCCGAGGTTGCCGATGCCGACGATGACGACCGGCCAGTCCTGGGTGCCGCCGATCTCGCGGGCGATCTGGTAGCGCAGGTAGTCGACGTCGTACCCGACGCCGCGGGTGCCGTACGACCCCAGGTAGGAGAGGTCCTTGCGGAGCTTGGCGGAGTTGACCCCGGCGGCGGTGGCGAGCTCCTCGCTGGAGCAGACGCCGATCCCGCGGTCGGTGAGGGCGACGAGGGCACGGAGGTAGACCGGGAGCCGGGCCACGGTCGCCTCCGGGATGTCCCGGGTGCTGTCGCTGCTTCGTGCCGTCACAGGTGCGCTCTCTATGCCACGCCGCGGACGGGGGCCCGTCACGGCCCGGGTTCGTCCGGCAGCCCGATCACTGTAGGAGTTTGTGAACGTGAGAACAAAACCAGCGGGGATCCGGCTGGACCCCGCACCGGGCCGCCGGCGGAGCCGTCAGGCAGGGGTCAGGCGAGCGCGGCCCGCAGCCGGGCCTCGTCGACCCGCCAGAAGTCGTGCTGGCGGCCGTCGACCAGGGTCACCGGGATCTCCTCGCCGTACTTCTGCAGCAGGGCGGGGTCCTCGTCGATCGACTGCTCGACGTACGTCTCGCCCAGGTCGGCGCAGACCCGCTCGATGACGGTACGGGCGTCGTCGCAGAGGTGACAGCCGGGACGGGAGTAGAGGGTGATGCGCGCAACCACCCATCCAGTCTCCCTCACCACTATCGTGAAGCGCATGAGCACTGCTCGTGATCGTCAGCGCCGCCGCGACGAGCTGCGCCGCAAGGACCTGCAGCGTCGCTCCGAGCTGGCCGGGGAGGCGTCGGCGGCCGCCGCGGAGGTCGAGTCCGCGCTCCGTACGCCGAACGAGTCGGTCAGCGCCGCCTTCTTCGACGTGGACAACACGATCATGCAGGGCGCCTCGATCTTCCATCTCGCGCGCGGCCTCTACCGGCGCAAGTTCTTCACCACCCGCGACATCGTGGGCGCGGCCTGGAAGCAGGCGTACTTCCGCTTCGTCGGGGTGGAGAACCCCGAGCACGTCGCGGAGGCGCGCAACTCCGCGCTCGCTTTCATCGCCGGCCACACCGTGCAGGAGCTGCAGGAGGTCAGCGAGGAGATCTTCGACGAGGCGATGGCGATGAGGATCTGGCCCGGGACCCGAGCCCTGGCCCAGCTCCACCTCGACCAGGGCGAGCGGGTCTGGCTGGTCACCGCGGCGCCGGTCGAGATCGCCCAGATCATCGCCCGCAAGCTCGGCCTGACCGGTGCGATGGGGACGGTCGCCGAGCACATCGACGGCATCTACACCGGCCAGCTGGTCGGCGAGATGCTGCACGGCCCGGCCAAGGCGGAGGCGGTCAAGGCGCTGGCCGCCCGCGAAGGGCTGGACCTCAGCAGGTGCTCGGCCTACTCCGACTCGGCCAACGACCTCCCACTGCTGGGACTGGTCGGCCACCCGTGCGCGATCAACCCCGACGCGCGGCTGCGCCATCACGCCAAGGCCAACGGCTGGCAGATCCGCGACTACCGCACCGGCCGGAAGGCGGCGCGGGTCGGGTTCGCGGCCGGCCTGGTCGGCGGCGCGGCCGCCGGAGCGCTCGCCGCCGCCTCGACGCTGCGGGAACGACGCCGCTAGCCGACAGTCGGCCATCTGGCCGGAACGGGCTGGCCCGAACAGGCCAGATGGCGGTCCGCGCCTGACAGAACCTTGCTGGGGACCGTAGAGTGACGTACGTCCCAGGGGATGACGGGGAGGGACCGGATGACGCCGCGGTACGGCACGGAGGTTGAGCGCGGACTCAACGCGCTGCGTGCTGCCGTCGCTGCCCTGCTGATGTCCCCGGCCCCCGCGGGAGTGCCGAGCGGGATCCTCTACGCCGAGGCGGCGACCGACCGCAGCGACGGCGAGCGACCCGCCGGGCGTACGGGCGACCCGGCCGGCGAGGAGGGTCCCGACGATGAGGCGCTGGCCGCCTCCTCCGAGGTCTCCGCGGCCGAGCGCGCCCGGTTGATCGCCCTGGTCGAGCTGGCCCGGAAGGGCGACACCGACGCGTTCGGGATGCTGTACGACCACTACCACACCGCGGTCTACCGCTTCCTCTTCTACCGGACCCGCTCCGCGACCCTGGCCGAGGACCTGACCTCGGAGACGTTCTTCCGCGCGCTGCGCTCGATGACCGGCTTCCGCTGGCAGGGCAAGGACTTCGGCGCCTGGCTGATGACCATCGCCCGCAACCTGGCCACCGACCACTTCAAGGCGGGTCGCACCCGCCTGGAGATGGCGACCGAGGACATGGGCCAGCACGACGACGAGACCGAGGGCCCCGAGTCCGCGGTGCTGGCGAGCCTGACCAACGAGGTGCTGCTCAAGGCGCTGGCCAAGCTTCCCGACGAGCAGCGCGACTGCGTCGTGATGCGCTTCCTGCAGGGGCTCTCCATCGCCGAGACCGCGGCCGTGCTGGGCCGCAGCGACGGTGCCGTCAAGCAGCTCCAGCTGCGCGGCGTACGCAACCTGGCGAAGCTGATGCCGGAAGGGCTGCGTGGGTGATGCAGGACACCAAGAACGCTGGTTTGCCGGCCGTAACCTCGGGGCATACGCGCGCGTTGAAGAGGATGAACGGCCCCACCCCCGCCGTTCTGCCACTGACCCACTTCACCCGAGTAGGACCACTGCGATGAGCCCGGCGTTCACCACGCGCCGCCGCGCTGAGGAGTTCGACCGCCTGGTCGAGAGCACCCGGAGCGGCGCCCCTGTCACCGGATCGGTCTCGGCCGATCTGGCCGAGCTCGCCGACTTCGCCACCGCGCTGCGCTCCGCTCCCGAGGTCAGTCCCCGCCCCGCCTTCTCCGCCGACCTGCGCGAGCGGCTGATGGCCGCGGCCGTCACCGAGCTCGCCGCCGGCGGCGGCACGGATGCGATCACCGACCGGCTGACCGTGCGCAACAGCCCGGTGCGCCGCAAGCACGAGCGCCGGCTCACCATCGGCATCGCCTCGCTGGCGATCGTCGGCGCCAGCGCCGGCACCGCGCTGGCCTCGCAGGGCTCGCTGCCCGGCCAGCCGCTCTACCCGGTCAAGCGCGCCATCGAGAACGTCCGCTCCGGCTTCACCCCCGGCGACAGCGGCAAGGGCAACGCCATCCTGGGCGATGCCGACACCCGGCTCGCCGAGGTCGCCCAGCTCTCCCGCGGCTCGGACGGCAACGTCGCCGAGATCAACAAGACCCTCAACACCTTCGCCGAGCAGGCGAAGAAGGCCTCGGACCTGCTGCTGAGCAACTACCAGCAGAGCCAGGACCCCGCCTCGATCGAGAAGCTGCACCAGTTCGCCTCGGACAGCATCGACCAGCTCACCGTGCTCGAGCCGCTGCTGCCCGCCGGCGCGAAGCAGGCGCTGACCGAGGCCGCCCAGGCCGTGCTGATGATCGACACCGCGGCCAGCAACCTCTGCCCGACCTGTGGCGGCAACCCGCTCACCTCGCTGCCGGAGACGCTGATCGCGACGGCGGCCAGCACCATCAACCACCTCACCACGTCGCTGCAGCCGAAGACGCCGCAGCAGGTGACCCCGAGCACGAAGCCGGTGACGCCGAGCCTGCCCTCGGTGCCGAGCACCATCGGCCCGGCCAACGTCCTGCCCACGTTCCTGCCATCCCTGCCCGGGGCCGGCAAGGCCAACCCGGGCAGCGGCACCGGTCAGGGCGGCAAGGGCTCCCACGCCCAGCCGACCGCCAAGGCCAGCACCCTGGGCGAGGTCGCGCAGAACCTCACCGACGGCCTCACCAACACCGTCCAGGGCGTCACCGAGGGGCTCGACCAGACCGTCCAGGGCGTGACCGGCGGGGTCAACGACCTCGTCGGCGGCCTGCTCGGCACGAAGAAGACCACCGCTCCGTAAGCGCTGGCTGCACCGCCGAGTGTCGAGAGGGCGGGCTTAGCGGAAGACGGACTGACGCTGCATCAGCAGCGAGTACAGCGTCTGCTGGATCGTCTCCCGGACCTGGTCGGTGACGTTGAAGACCAGCATCGGGTCGTCGGC
>Ga0131853_10011510_pt1 | contig 16190 bp, 9 predicted proteins | sample TergutLab28metaG_FD_92764 | JGI IMG/M metagenome (GOLD analysis project Ga0131853, IMG submission 92764) | Labiotermes labralis P1 segment gut microbial communities from Petit-Saut dam, French Guiana - Lab288 P1 (version 2) (version 2) | ecosystem: Host-associated > Arthropoda: Insects >...
TTGGGAAAGGGTGGATTATGCCCAATATTTGTATTTTTTTGGATACCCTCCCCCCCCCCCCCCAACCCATTTCATTGTTCTTGTCTATGTACCTACATTCCTTTTGAAGAGAATGGCGTCCCTGTGTAAAACCATTTACGACTGAAACTGTTGCTTCCTTCTTGAATTTACTGTTTTGCAGTTGGCTTGTTTTCCTGCTTTGTTGTGAAAACATCCATCAACTTTTCCGTTTGGGAGAGCGTTCACTTTTTAGGCGCCTCCTCATAATTGCGAGAGGTGACAGTTTCGTCATGTGTCCGTCCGTCCGTCCGTCCGTCCATCCGCAAAGTACAACTCGTCTCAAGCCCGACGAATTTTCGTGGAATTTTTTATTGGCTTTTGTTACTAAAATTCGTCGAGAAGATTGAAGTTGGCTTAATGCCAGACACGCTTAACGGCCATTCTACGTTGATACTTGCACAGATTGATGGCTACTTTGTTTGCCTTGGTACTGTACCATGTTTGCCACTGATTTTCTGGGTACTGTGTTTACTGCGGTCACCATGGTTACAGATGTTCCTGTGGTTACCAATGCTACCATGGTTCCCACGGTTACTGTGCTAACGCGAACGCGTATCTTGTTTCGTAGTTCCCTCCACTGTTCCGAAGGAGTAATTTGTATTTCGATTGCGTGACGCGTGTTTGATGAATCTCCATTCCACTGTACTTACGCCTCTTACGGTCCCTTGTAACGTGCTTCACAGTTTTACGTCGGACCGCCAGTAGGGTGAAGGAAGTTACAAGGAACACATGACAGGTACGAAAAATATGCGTCACACCTTTTTTTTTTTTATAAAAATCACTCCTTCGATGAAAGGAGGAAACCGAAAGAAAAGAAGAAACTTCAAAAAGGAAATCAAATAGACGGTTTAGAAAACCGTAATATTTTCTAACAAGAAGGAAAACACGATAACCGCGGTACAAGAAGTTGGAGAAGGGAACAGACCTTCCAGTTTTGCATGGAGAAGATACTGGGAAGACCTCTGTTTATAATGAGTGGTCTAAGGAAAGGAGAGCAGGGAGAGGGAGATACAAAGGATTCCCAACATTCGGCGTAATCCACCCTTTCACCAGTACGCGACCCCTTCACCTCCTACTGTACCCTCACTACAACCAACCATTGCAAGGTAAGAGTAAAAAATATTTTAAGACTACGATGTAAAGCAGTATATTACGTTTTGTAACAACAGATCATTCATTGTAATTTAGCAGACTACACAATCATGTTTTGTTTGGTGGTTCATTTGCTGTGTAAAACATCAGTGGCATGGACACTGAATGTAAGATGTAAGATCTTATTTCACTTGGATATAAAGATGTTGTCGAAGGAAGCCGTTTCAGCTGCTTGTCTGATGGCTTGTTCCATAATGCCAGTGTTCCTTCTGGCGTTCTGCTGCGTAATCATACCTTATTTTGTACTCAGTAGCAAAGCGAAATTGTGTGGGTTTGCAAGTACACACATCCAACTGTATTTCTGACATGACCTTGGAAATTCTAACCTCACAACCTGAACTAAATGGAAAAATACCCTGCTGGTAACCTTACTTGTTGTTGCACAAGGGTTAAAAATTTACAATCACTCTTTTTCGTCTGACCTTATTCGCATCCTTTCCACGCGCATTCAAAACCCGGCCCTGGAGGACTGCGAGGAATGTTACTTCATTGGGGGTTCTTGGTACCAAATTTGTTTTCGTGAGAACAACCGACTTCCAGCTTTTCTGTTAACTGTCATGGTTGAGTATTATTATGAACCAGAATGATCAAAAGGTAAGAGCGCCCTTGCAGAAATACAGTACTTCAGCAATCTCACAACACAAGTTAATACGTGTAGGCAGCGTTCTGTTGACAGTACAACGAAAATGGCCCCTACGAGCCTTGTGGTTTCCGTAGTGGCGGTTTAGATTGTAGTTACGATAGCGTGTAGTCTGAGTAATTATTTACAACCTTTCGGAGGAACGTGCTGCCTCCTTATTCAAGGTGGAAATCACTTCAGCATACCACACAGTTCAGAACACAGGCAACAATATTGTAGGTACGTACTTACGTTCATAAAAACGCACTGACAAAGTATGGGATTATTATGGATGATATTTTGTTAGCACACTTCCCCTGTCAATCCTCTCCACAATTTATACTCGAAATACGAGAGGCCAGGAAACGTGGGTGGCCAAGTATACTGAGAAATGAACTTTTGACCTAAAACGCTGCGTAGCAAATCCATTGACATTCGACCTCTGTGTAGAGGCACTGTCTTGTTGAAAGCAGCCCAAACCTGCTGTGCAGATTGGCCCTGTTTTCAAAACAAACTGTATTATCCAGTTTCGTAATGGTGCGCGACACGCGCGCGCGCGCGCGCACACACACACACACGCACGCACGCACACGATATATATATCTTGCGATCATGCAGGCATGTCCTCATTTCGTAGCAACTTACCAATCCACGTCTCACGCTATTACGATGCTGTGTCAGTAAATGTTTCCTCAGGCCTACCCTGCTCAGCTGCTGTGTATGTATTTCCCTTCATGTTTAAATACAGATTCTTCTAAAAATGCTAATTCTAGACTCAAACACAATTCAATGACGAACCCTTAAATACGTGGGAATAATACTTGCATTTGCTTAAAATGTCAGCTCAGTCGGTATTGTGACTAAGCTACAGGCTGGGCGAGCGAAGAGTCGGGACACACAGTCTCCTTTTCGATGTGTACCGCGATAAAGCTGACCAGTCACGTCCATGTAGTGCGAAGGTTACGAATCTGTGGAACTACATGTACACGCTCCATTTGCTTCCATGGCATCGTGTATGAGCACAGTGTCAGAATACTTAAACTTCTTCTTTTTATTACAATATAACAACACACTGTATACACAGTGCTACTTATAACAACGCTTGCTATAGACACAACACGGAAAATTTATTATAATGTGGACGTACGGCCCAGTTCCTGTATATTGAAACTTGCGGGGAGAAAAAATGGGGAAAGGTGAAGGAAAAGGGAGGCGCAGGATATGAAACCACTGCCTTTTTTTATGGCACTAGATGTCAGTGAAAATACCAGTCCAAAATACATCGGCTAGAACACCAGGAGGCGGTACAGTCACCTTAATATAAGCGATAAATGAATTTGCATAAATAATAGTTGCTGAGTCATATACCGTCGATAGCGAATAGCCACCCACTCTAACCCGAATACCTTGAATACTTCTAAGTCTATAGTTACCAGAACTGAACAGTAACTGTATGGATAAGAGCAACACCATTAGGACGCATGGGAGAGTGGAGGTAGAGTGCATGCAGTTTTAAGCTTGGTACTGAACAGAGGGTAGCGGTCCACTCCATGCTCTGGGGAAGCGCTCCTGGTGCTCTTTGGCAGCAGAAACAAACACCCCAAATCATGAAGATGCAGTAAACTATCTGTTGCGTAGTGGGTATTCCAATATTCTGTATAACCGTTACATTTGTGTGGACTGCTTGTAATTCTAGACTTTACTTATTTTCGTCACAGGTGACAGTTCCAAAGAGAAATAGAAACACAGGAATAAAAAGCAGTTAACCCTTCCGACTTGCGCGGTGATGCCACGCGGAATCATGGATCTGGACAAGTTGATGGACGAAGTGGGTCACTTCGGGAAGTTTCAGGGTCTCTGTTACTTCCTCCTAAGTTTTTCCATATTCTACTCAGCAATTGCTGGGCTAAGCTACGCTTTCACAACGGCACATGTTAATTACAGGTAAGCACATCTGCTCCAGGCAGATTTGTTTTAACGATTCCGTATCTGCTGCCTACTTCTTTTAAGTTAATGCTTTTGAATTCTGGACAGATATGGGTGAAATCGATGACGGCACTTTCCAAACTATTCTCCTTGTATGAAACGAATAAAAGATTTAATCCTTAAATTTCCTGCATGTGTGGCTGTGTTTGAAGAATAAGGAGCATAAATTCACAGTGTAAAGTCTGTCTTCCTAGCAGAATTTACAAATATTCATTTGGAGAAAAATTTCCACGCTTGGATACAAAATGGGAAGTTTCAGTACACTGTTTGCAGGACTACTTTAGTGGACCGATTGGAGAATTATTATCAGACAAAACAATGTGCGGATATCCTACCTTAAGCAAGAAAGAAAACAAATGAAGACTAGCAAATACGGAATTGTTTTAGCTGTGTAGAGCCCGTGTTGCTTAGGTCGAAGAAGCTGCCAAAGCACACATTGTCGACACCAATTAGCCGTGTTCTCTTCCACAGCAATGTTCGGCGTGCTGTCGTCGTCCCAATAATCTGCTGCGCCACATGTTGGCAAAAGTATTGTGTCCTTGGGGTACAAAGATAAACGCGCAGAGTTTTATGATCAAATATTCTGTTCCTTCTTACCTCTCTTTGTGTTACCTTTTTTTTTTCCTGTTTTACTCCGTTTTGCTTTCGTTCCGTTCGTCCTTTACTTTTATTCAGTAGTCGTAATATTTTGCATAGCCTGCTTGCCTTTGTTTTCGCGCTATACGAACAGCCGTTTTCACGAACTGGAAGAAACTTTCCGATCAGTGCAGGTTTATATTCAATAAAGTCCCGTTTATTTTGGTCTTCTGTACCTTACTGTCATCCCAGCCTTCGCACTCCCAACAGTACAAAGATGATTGGAAAGGGCATTAAGCCTTGTGGCCTATTAGAAAGGACTGTTCCGTAATTGGCTGGAAATACCAAGTAAAGCCTCGTGATGGCTAGCCTCATCATGTCCGACATTCGACGAAAAGCGCTCATCTGCGACGCACAGTGATCCAGCAAAACCATGATCTGCACCCGTAAGATGGGACTTCAGACACGACAAGGAACCCAACACCGAACGGTGTAGATAGCACCTTGACCGAATGCAGTTCGCGTTCAGTTTGTAAGCCTACCACGTGAGTAACGTTTCACGTCAGCCACTTATTGATTTGCAGGTACAGTACATAGCGTCTCACCCCTTTCTGTCGATGTGCCGCCAAGTGTCAACATCTTATTTTGAAATCTGCCAAGTTAATGGTGACTCTTTCCCCTCATTCTGGCACCTCACCCTGAAGATGTAGGTGGGAACGAGGTATAGCTCCATGCGTTCTTAAGCGCGGCACTTGATAAAGGTGAGTGGTCAGTTTCTCACTTCGGCCGCTTTACCGCTGCATGAAGAGCCTCTGGTAAGGCCTACCCATTGGATATGTGGCTGGATGGGGCCTAGTGCCGATTTGTACGCGGTGATTCATGCGGGTAGGGGGTGGGGTGTTGCCAGTATCGACAGTATAATTCCACTCGTCAAGGCAGTAACGCATTCTTTACTGAATACACCCAATTTGTCCACAAGGATTCTTGTAAGAATGCGTTTTCTTTAAATGCAACTGTGACTGCAGGTCAGATGTTTTAAAGCATAGGCATCCGAGCTTTTTATGGCAAGGGGCCGAACTCGTAATGCTGGGCTGGTTCGCGGGTGTGGACAAATAACAGTAAGTGGTATACCTAACCGCCGAAATTACTGTGTAATTTATACCACATACACAATTTACAAATGTAGCCGCGGGCCGTGTTTTGGAGAACCGTGGGTTAAGGTCACTGCTAATTCACACCGTCCACTGGCCCAACTCCGTAGAACAGAGTCCTGAAGGAAAGAGACTATGGCAGAGTGGAGGAAACGCATATCACAGACACGGGCTGTGATGCGTGGATTGGATTCACATGGCTGTATGTCCAGTGGTGAACTGCTGTTACACAGGTAATGGTATATACAATTCACAAATGATGGGGAATTCATTGACAAACTTGGCGACTGTCAGCTTCTCAAGGAATCCGCACACGATACGATTACGTATGTACGCATTCTGAATTATGACATGGTATGATTTCAGGTGTCGTATCCCCGATTGTGATGGTAAAGACGCTATCTATCAACCCGAATGGCTACGCCATGCTGTACCATTCAAAGATGACAAACCTAGCTTTTGCGACAGATTCCCGTCGTCATTCAGTACTTTAGCTCCCACTGATGGGCCCCTAACAAACAATGACACTGCCTGTTCCCCAGATATCTTCGACAACAGCACTACAATCAAATGTCGAGACTGGGTTTTCGAGACAGAAGAATGGACTATCGCAAATGAGGTAACTTTCGTTTATACAAGCGACATATTTAGGCCATACACTGACAGTATACATCTTAACAGCAAATCATGTCACTCAGTAACAGTATATATGGTCTCAGTCTTCTGTGTGCTTTTCGTAAAGGTGGTAAGTAAATTTCAAAGGTCGGTGAAGCAGAACACAGAAGTGATCATTCAAATTCAAAGATGTCTGCAACAAACTTTGCTGTTGTCGATAACAAAAACAACCCATGTGCTGCACAGTTGAACAAAAGTGTAGTGTGTTTCTACATGCCCGTGATGTTCATTCACTGCGCATACAACACAGTTATTACAAAGCCAGTAGTGTCTCTGTGTCTCGTTAACCATTTAAAGACTAGCGATTACTTTACATACCACCAGGTTTAAAATTCAAAAAAGTCTACATGGTGCTGACGTTGCATTTAAGTGTTTTGTACGATCTCACAACAAACAGCAACTTTTGCCTTTCACAACTTTAGCAGACTGGTTTTTGTACAACCGAGGTTCAGAGTGTTTACTGAGCGGTACGCACTGAGTCCTTATATAACACAGAAACGTTTAGTCTTTCAAGGGTTATTAACCACATTATGAAACACGTAGAATACTGTGAGTGTACAACATCGTTTTAACTTTCGGCACTTCATGGAGGTTAGTGATCAGCTTCACGCCCCGACCGTTTTTACCGTAGGAGAAGTAACTCCCGCAACGTATTGTACAGGCCCTAGAACCGGTTCGGATGCGGTGACCAACGTAAATTTCTGTCGCCTTTGGGAATCGAACCAAGCCTAGTCAGTAGGACATTTTGTTAAATGTTCATCATATGGGGGGGGGGGGATATTTCAGTTGTTATTCTGGGAAACACGATCAGTTTTGAAAGCGCTGATAAAGTTCGATTTGAGTTTCATGTACAGCCGTTGTTTACATGGAATGGAATTCGAAACAAAATTAAAATCGCCAGACGATTTTTGTTGTAAACTCTGAGTATCCAGTGCATATCTGCGTGGTAGTTTCGGAAATGAAACACGCAGACGGACATACATGGCCTGCACAGTATTCCTTCATTCCGACGTGGTAAAAACATTGCGCGAAGGCCTATACTAACAATATCTTGTTGTCACAAAACACGCGTTATAACTTCTTATCCCCCAAATACGGTATTTCTTGTGCCAGTTGACAGCCTTTCGCTACACCAGTCTATATGCCACACAGGAATTAACCCTACCGGCCTGTATAAAATCACGAGTCATTAAATTTGTTCCTCTGGCATATATTCCTGTTTGAATACCATGTTATTTTTCTCGGTGTTCGAACCGAGATATAAACGAGATCAGTCGACCAGGCTTCGACCCCGGACACTGGTATTTCTTTGCCACCGCGTCCCTACCGGGTCCGAGGCCCAAAAATCCTCCTCTCCATTGGACAGTGGGCCTTCACCCTGCGTGTAAAGCGGCCGGAACGTGAAACTGACCAGCACCTTCATTTAGTGCCAAGGTTATTAACGTGCAGCTGTACCTTCACTCCACTGTATCATATGTTGACATGGTGCTTCAATGGAGGGGCAAGTTTACCTCCTACTTTTATATCTTTTGACATCTTAATTACCCCACAAGCTAAAGTTACACATCCAGTGGGTTGTGACACCAGGTTGGATCATGGGTGATACGGTCGCAAATGTCAGGGAACCCCAGAGAGGCATCTGAAACCGCATACGTTGTTCGCACCCAAAGAAAATCGGACATACTCTCGTTTTACGCTGTATTCTTGCCCCTTCTGTTTGGTGTGCAGTGTAATAGCCTTTGTCGGAATACATCACGTTTTATTTGGCTGGACTAAGACCAGAAGTTCCGTTTCGTATTAGTGTAATGTTTCACAACCTGACAACGTGAATTTGCGCCATAGTATTCTTTAATGAAGGGCGGCAGGTATTTTGTAATTGTTACAAGTAATGCAGTGAAACCTGACGTAAACGGAAACCTACCTTCAGCGGGAAACGTTTACAGTTCAGGGGACTCAAAGTTCAAGTACATGTATGAAACGCAACCTGTCTGCAACGGAAAAAAATAATCGGTCCTTTCCTGCTACGTTGTAGGCAGGTTTCACTGTACAACCTGACATAAATACATAACTTGTTCACTGTCATTTGTTCCATTTTCCTAATCTCTGTAATCTCCTTCAGAAGTAACGCCCCCCTCCCCTCTCCTATATTGGTATGAAAACACATCCGGTATTTCGTCTTCACGGTTTTTTTCTGTACATCTCGTCACATGGGTGCGGACAGTAGCCTGTATTACAAACACAGGCTACTCTTATCTACTGAGCCCTTCGAACATGTAGCGATAAAGTGATAGGTACAGTGATAACAAAATCACATGCGGGCATTCACATTATATTCAGTTCGGCCATTCAGTTAAGAATTTCGTGTGTTCCCATCCCGCATTCAACAGTGTATAAGTTAAAATAACACGACTTATATTCTGTTGGTGTGGAACATCGTGCCTGATCTTGAGGAAGGAATGTAGGTCGTGAACATATTGTTAAGGACCGTGTATGAATCTAAGAGAGAATATCGGTAGATATGAGGAGTCTCATTTAAGGGTCAACAAATCAAGAAGAATGAGCTGGATACGTGGCGGGCACGGAGAACATGAGAAATGCATACAAACTTTTTTGGAGATGCCTGACGGTAAGGTTCCATTTTGGAGGCCTGGGCGTAGATGGGAGAATAATATCAAAATTACTCTTAAATATGACATACAGGTTTGGGGTGGATTCATCTGGCTCAAGCGAGGATTCAGTGCTGCGTTCTTCTGACCACGGTAACGAACCACATACCAGCTGTTCAGAATCTGAGTGAATGCTGACTCTTGAATGACCGTGGTGTAATATTTGGAATCACTAATTCGAAATTGCATTCATGGAGATATTAGGAGCAGATTCATGTCGGGGAATGCTTGCCAACACGCTGTGCAGAATCTTTTGTCATTCAGTTTGCTGTCCACATTATAAAGATTAAGATGTACAGAACTCTAATTTTGCCTGTTGTTTTGTATGGGTGTGGAACTCGGTCTCACACTGAGGGAAGAACGTAGGTTGAGTGTGTTCGAGAATAGAGTGCAGAGGAAGAAACGCGGAGCTTTATGATCTGTACATTTCACCAAATATTATTCGGGTGATCAAATCAAGATGAATGAGATGGGCGGGGTATGTGGCATTTATGTTGGACAGGAGAGGTGCATATAGGGGTTTGGTGGGGAGACCTGATGGAAAGGTAGCACTTGGAAGACCTAGGCATAGATGGGAAGATGATATTAAAACGAATCTTCAAGATGTGGGATGGTGAGGCATGGAATGGATTGCTGTGAAACAGGATAGGGACAGGCGGGGAGCGCTAGGGAATGCGATAATAAACCTGCGGGTTCCATAAAATGCGGGGAATTTCTTGACTAGCTGAGGATCGATTAGCTTGTCAGGAACGACTCTGCCCCACGGAGTTGGTAACAACACCGAATGTTGTGCGCGTCGCAGTTTGAGGAGCTATTTGCAGCTACGGCTGTTGTATGGGGCCGCGTGCTTTTTGCTATCAGTCTTCCCCTCTGTCCCGTAATTGCTCCCCTCGAAGTGCCAGCACGTGGCAGCCGACTTGGAAAGAGCGCTTTGTACTTAAAACAAATTATTTCGGACTACAGCTGCTTGGGGATTTCAGTGATGAAAACATCTCTATAGCAGGGGTTGCAGAAGGCTGGCCTGTGGGCACCCTCCGGCCCGTCTTATGCAGATTTTCTACCCTTCTAATTTACATTTGAGGGTTTTCACTTATTAAGAATGTTTGCTCTGCCAATATGATGAAAAAATTATTCTGTACGTATTATTGTATTGTATTATATTCATGTATAATGTAATAAAGATAAAATAAATGACGCATTACGGACATTGGAAGTTGGGTCGATCTACGTCTTTTCCCTAACGTTTTTATCAGATGCTAATTAAATGAATAAACACATTGTCGGCTGTTTCAGTGTTCCATTGTGTTGTAGAATGTTTGAGTGTTCATTTCATCTTGCTTTCAGTGGCAGTTTACCTCCTGTTTCGGACAACAGTGGAGATTAACAATAGTGGGAACCATAAACAACCTTGGACAATTTATCGGCTTTCCAGTTGCCGGTTACTTTTCTGACAAGTGAGTATTTTTTAGTTATTTTTTGATTATTATAGCATACTTTCCTTCTTAAAAAAGGAAAACAGATTTCTCAAATTATGTTGTCCCTACATCTTCCCCCACGCCATACATAGCGGCGGTTGCTGAACGAGTAACCGGAAAGGGCTTGGAAGGAAGCAGTCGCCCGATGTAGTACTCTTATTCCACCATTTGCTTTGCGTGACTAAGAAGAGCCACTGAAAACCTCAGTCAGTATAGTCGGTATCCTGGGCTTGATTCGGAGCCGGCACCTACTGAACGAATATCGAGTTTTCCCTTTGCGCCGATCTGCTCTTAAGAGATTATTAATTACACCTGTTCATTATTCCGGAAGCCACCCCTCCCAAGCAACGTACGTCGAATTCTGGCAAAGATAGAATACCGTCATACACAGGGAATTATGCATAAGCTTTGCTTGCTCAAGGGACATAAAATCAGAAACAAATATGATGCAGATTCTCCTTTCGGGTGAAGGAACATTGGGGAAGTGGGCTCTAGCGCCGACGTTTCGTCTTCCGTTAGAAAGCCTGTAAAACATGGACGGACTGTTCGTTCATAAACTGGATCGCCAGAAAGAAAACAAGCCTGAGATGCCGTGCTGTTCGTTACTGACATAAAACGCCTTACTAGGAATGCTGTTTGTCGTTTAGGTGAAGTGTGTTCTGACGACGCATTAACCTACAACCAACTCCAGTACAACCAAAAAGAGATTTCATCTGCACCGACGGTACCATGTATACTTTACTTCGTTGTCATATTCAGTGGTAATGCGCTGCTGCTACTACTACTACTACTACTGCAGGTGCCCCACTTAGTAAGGACCCCGCCCATAGACTCTCCATTAACCGTCTACACTGAGGCACATTAAAGCCGGTGTTGGAACTTGCCTCCACGTTTCAGACGTGCCTCGTACCTGATAATATACGATGGCAAGTTAAAAAAAAGGTGCCATTAAGGCATGTAGGGGGAGTAGAGATAGAACTCCACTCACTTTAACCTCGGCGCTAGACGGAGGTGAGTGGTTAGCTTCACGCCTCGGCCGCTTTACCCCCGGGAAAGAACCCCGATACCCACTGAAGAGGAGGTTGGACGTTTCGCAGAAGAGAAAAATCTCTTTCCGTCTGCTGGGTTTCGAACTCCTGATTATCCAGCCTTTATCAACTCGCTGTACTGACAACCTACCCCGATGGCCTATAAATCACCCATTCTGTCCCAGAAACTGCCGTTACTTCGGGCCTGATAATATCTTAAGTTCGACCTCTGTGTACAAACTGTTTCCAGCGTCTACGTAAATAGCAGTCACACAGCGTCAGATCGGGGTGAACAAGCAGGTCACAAAGGACGATTAATTACTCGGGGTCTCAGTTTTTACCTATGTGCTGTCATTGGACAGCGATCAAAATCCAGGTGCCACAGTAATAACAGGCCTACCAATTTACTTGTATTACCATTACAATACGGACCAGGTACCATGCTAATGCTAATCTCTTAACACTTCAGTCGCTATGTTAAGCAATCTTACGCATTTTGCTTTCTTAATGTACGTTAGCTACGCAGGAAAAGGATGAAATATGATCAAGTGAACGGAGATGCAGACAAGCCATAAGCATGAAAGCAGTATCATGTGAATATCGCGACTCAAAACTGCACTACATACCAGCCTACTTTTAATACCTATGTACACTTACAAAACCAAAGACTGTGTCCAAAACATAAATTACACGTAAAGTAAAACCGCACGCATCTGTTTCGTCATCAGCCATGATGAATAGGGGGACTATAAATACGTCAGGTTGTGTACTAAATTCCTTTTATGTGCCTAGTTACGTTTATTACACACACACACACACACACACGCACACGCACACAGAGAGAGAGAGAGAGAGAGAGAGAGAGAGAAAGAAAGAGAAGGATTAGTAATAGTAACAAATCTACAGGACCTTTCACGATAGGACAGTTGCACGAATATATTATGTATTTTTCTTGAAATAATCACATGCCAGAAGTAAATAGTTCTGCATTGTAGGAAGCCATCTTCTGAACTAGTGTTGTCGAAGTATCCCAGCCCTTCTTTTCGAAAGCGTACCAACAGCACAACACAGTTTACAACAAACCTTCGTGAAAACCCGCTATATTTTTATGGATGGATACCCTCTGTGTAGGGTACGAGTTACGTCTCCTCTCGAGTTTTTCCAGCAAGATCTTCACAAGAAATGACGGCAATAACTGTGAATCGTATGACCGTTAGTACCTCGGGGGCCCTCAGAATGGATGCTGGATGTGCGCAGAAATTTTCAGATGTGTGCGTAATAATTTTGTAACTGTTCGCCTGTGCTCGGAAAGCACGTGAACTGAACTTTGCACAGTGTCGAGCTGAAAACGTTGAGATTGTGTTCAGGTGTCATTAATTGAGCGGATCGTGTGTCGATAATCGTGTTATATCATAACAGCATGAATGCGGTTTTATGAGGTGTTGTGTACCAAAATAGTTTGCAGAAAATATTTTCACGTAATAATATAGGGTGCAAAGACTTGTCATCTGTATATTACAGTTCGTATTTTGTTTTCAGTATAGACCTATTTATATGGTGTAATCTATAAATTGCAAGCCCGTAATAGTTATCTGTCACCGCAAAGGAAGGTTTTATCGACTCCTGAATTACAGTATGAAGGCTATTCAGAAGTTGGTATAAGCCCCCCCCCCGGAGCAACAGCGTCTAGTGGGCCAGGGCCTACTCATTATCAAGGCTTCACGATCACACACACACACACACACGACTCTCTCTCTCTCTATAGGACTCCTCTGGACGAGTGGTCAGCCAGACGCAGAGACCTCTACCTGACAACACACAACACTCACAAGAGACAGACATCCATGCCACCGACGGGATTCGAACCCGCAATCCCAGCAAGCGAGCGGTCGCAGACCGACGCCTTAGACCGCGAGGCCACTGGGATCAGAACTTCGCTTAGGTGGGGAGATTCCCTTCAACATTTACGATTCCGAATCCAGAAACTGCTGAAGCCGGAGTATATGGCTATTCTACGCACGAACGGCCTAAAAATGAACACCTAATAGTGAAGTGCCTGTCCATCCGAAACGTTTAGTTTATGAAGCTCCTGACTGGACTTCCATGGAATTCAAGATTGGGATTTATAGTTAATAGTTATGGACCGAATTCTGTTTTACTGTATAAAGCTCCAACTCCAAAAGACGGTCAGATGGAACTCCACGACGACTCTTCGTACGACGTGTTTGTACACGACTTCATCGCATTCGTATATTTCATTGACAGTTGTACATATTCAAAACGCAGACACAAGAATATTTAACGACATAGAATAATTCATGACGGTAGGCGGTGTGAAAAGTTTCGCGAAATGCAGTGAGACGCAGCTTCACTGTAGCTCAGAAGTGGGAAAATATTTTGGCTAGCGGGGTGTGTTATCAGCATAGATGGCTAAACTTTACAAGCCTCGCGCCTTTATCGACGTAAAATTGTAAATATTCAGTTTATTTCTCCAATACGTATATAGAGGAATTTATATACATGAGATGGGATAAAAAGTTTCATCTCAACACAGCAAAGCATAGCTTGCAAATTAAATCAGCGTTAAGGCTAATTGCGACTAATTAATTTCTCTTTATATCCGTAACACGCCATCTACACAGAAAACACACAGCTCTAATATATGCATTTTGTTGCACAGTTTTAATATGCTGGCGCGGTTTTAAAATCTTGTCGGGCCCACTTTGACCCATTTCAGGGCCTCGTTTCTATGAACCAGTGGCTTCCATAACCAGAAACTTTATCGGCTAGCTGAGCACCTAACTACAAACTCTTACAGAAAAAACCTTGCACCGTTGAGCATTTCGAAGAGTTTTGCGTCAGTTTCATTGGACGCTCATCCAATCTGCGAATACAAGGGCTTAGTATGTAGCTTTCTTTGCCGAATATTTCGTTGGAAACGCTGGCATTAAATTCCCTAACTAGGTGCGGCACTTGGTTCCTAAATTCGCCTAAAGCGGGCGAGGGTCAAGGCCTACGAAAAATCAGAGCTAAGGGTTTCTTTGTTACGTAGGAGTATTTAACGGCACTCCTTCAGCTGCCCAGTTTATGAACTGTCCTAGTACACGCTTGGATAGACTGCAGGATTCCCAATCATTTCCCCTCGCTTCAAGGACCACAGAGGTGAGTCCTGAACTGTAATATTTGTAAACACTGGTATGAACTTCAATACCAAAAATACGAGAAAACTAGCAGTTTTGTTCTCTTTGTTACAGAGTTGGCAGAAAAACAACATTATTGGTGTCTATCATGGTGACGTGTTTACTGGGCGTACTGCGTTCCTTAGCCTGGTGTTATGAGGCTTTCCTGTTTTTCGAGTTTATTGTAGCAGGGTTTAGTGGTGGCATCTACAACTCTGGATTTGTTCTAGGTAAGGTACAGAAATGTTCATGATGAAATTAATGCTCGTCTTTTTATCTCTGATTCTGATGTATGCAATTCAAACTTTATCCATTCGGACATTTTTAAATTTGTTTCAACAACAACAACAACAATTCATTTTTTTAGATCAATGGAGTTCTTACAGCCGAAGCTAAGTGCTGGAACCCCTCTTCTTAACAAACGTGACCACAATACTGTTAACTTCTCTGTACACCGCAATAAACAAAATGTGTTTTCATAGGGAATGGGGAATGCTGCTTAAGCACAGCATACACAAAACACTTAGAGATTTATTCCAAATTCCCTGACACTTTTAACAAAATCGGTACATTGGAATGGCGGAAAGGACTTCAACATGCGACTCACAGGTGGAAAGAGAAACTCTCCGAGTTTATTCTTACACACCGCGGGCCCTTAGTTTCGTACCTCAATCAACATTTTGCGCAAAGGTGGATCGAACGCACGACCGCAGAAGACCAGGCGCTTATCCGCTAGCTTCCAAGATCGCCTGACCTAACACCGAGCGATATGTTAAGGATTCCCTCTTTCTACCGCCTCTACCACAGGATCTGCCTCAGCTAGGCAGTCGAATCGTCGCTACCATCTCCGATATCGATTGTGACTTGCTACAACGGGTATGGGCGGGAACAGATTATCGGCTTGACGTCTGCCGTGCCACTACAATACATATGAGGCATGGAGGGGAAAAAAAAACATGGAGTTTCTCTTTCCATCAGTTTGTCACTTTTTACAATCCTTTCCGCTCTTCAAGTGTACCGATTTTATGAAGTGTGTCAGGAAAGTATGAATCACACTGTAGTTTGCACCACAGTCCTGCTGTGACGCACAGCTGTTGCTCTAAGACCGTAGACACATTCAAGTCGCATGTACTGTTCAAAACCAAAGCCACATCACGACTGACGATCGGTCTGTCGGTCTGACTTTATATCGAAACCCCTCATGGGGATAATGAACAGATCTTGCCGTCTGTAATGAACACTATCTGAGGCTTGGGATGGGCACACTCAGGAGACTGCTTTCTGTCCGTTGTCAAAACCCGGTCAAAAAATCCCTCGCCTTGTATGGAATATATAGCCCTATTAGTGTGTTCACACATGCCGGCGTTTGGGCCGCATCCGGAACTACTGCACAGAAAGCTAGATGACTGTTTCCCCGGAGCCAAGTTTTTTGAGGAAATAACAGTACATCACATAGTAAAGAAACACTGATCACTTCACGACATCCAAAATTCATTACCATTTTCAAGAAAGTCCAAGACTGTGAGGCCCAGGCAGTTTACCTTCCTTTACTCAAGAGAATGCAGTTGACCTCCACAGCCTGGGTGGATTCCTTTAACACTCCGTAAGATGGTCTAGGGAAAA
>Ga0131853_10011512_pt1 | contig 16190 bp, 12 predicted proteins | sample TergutLab28metaG_FD_92764 | JGI IMG/M metagenome (GOLD analysis project Ga0131853, IMG submission 92764) | Labiotermes labralis P1 segment gut microbial communities from Petit-Saut dam, French Guiana - Lab288 P1 (version 2) (version 2) | ecosystem: Host-associated > Arthropoda: Insects >...
GCGAGATCGTTGCGAACCAGGCAATCAGCAATCAGCGTGTCAAAATCCTCCGCATTAGGATTGACTCGAATTAAATCCCACAAGATCCACAGATCATTCCAGTATCTGAGCTGACACTCCGTGTTAGCCCGCCGAGTTGCTTCATCCAGGGATTCTATGTACTCATCGAAACCCGAGTAATCCCCGTATTGCACCTGCAATCCGAAATCACCATCACCATGTTCAATAATGATGTAACCCGTTCCCCCAAATCAGTCGCGGCTTCCGTGAGGCAACGCAAGGAACGGCCCCATTCCAATGCCTGGGAAGGAGAATGTTCCCGCAGACTCAAAGCATTCGTGGGTTCGCACCGTCGCCTCGCGCATCTCCTGCAGGGTCAGTTCGCCATCGGCGACAATGCTGCGAATGAAATCACTATCGGTTTCATTATAGATTCGGTGGAACTCATGCTCCCACGGACTCGGAAGCGATGGTTCGGCAGCATATGATCCACACCCCGTGGCAAGCGTCACCGTGGCACCGGTGAACAAAGCGATAGTAAACTTTCGTCCGATGGCCATGATGACCTTTCCTGCTGAGGTGAACCCGCGCCAAGCGGCGCGGACACCTCACACAATAACATCACAGCACCCTGCCCCGGCGGTTGAGCCTGTCGAAACCATCAAGGCGAGGTAGCAAAGTGGTTTCGACAGGCCCAACCAACAGGAAGCCGCGCTATTCTGCGCGAAGAGAGCGCGGCGCGCGCAAGATGACGATGGGCGGCTAGAGGTGATCGTTACTAGTTGTTGAGTGGGTCCATCTGGCAGTTCCAGGCCACGCCTTCGTCGAGGTAGACCGGGCCGGGGAGCTGCGGGCGACAGTCCTGGTTAGCCTCCCAGTGGGCCTGGGATAAAGCAATGATCTCTTCTGGTGACAAAGGATTGTCTGGGTCGTGTTCAAAGTGGAATGCACACATCATCGCTGCTTCTTGAAACATCGCTCCAGTTAGCCCTGCCGCAGCTACTTCATTCCTGACAAGGCACTCGGCGACCAGGGTATTGAAGTCCTCGCCGTCAGGATTCACCCGAGTCGCGTCCCATAAGCCCCACAGGCCATTAAAGTATTCGAACTCACATGCGATTGAAGCCTCTTGAATTTCAAGACTACCGTAATGAACAACAGTATCCCAAGAGCCTTCATAGCCGACTCGATGAGGCAAAGAAAGCATAAATGCTCCGCCTGAACTTTCATCTATTGTGGCTGGCGATCCTACCGATTCAAAGCACTCATTGGTTCGGGCAGCGGCTTCGCGCATCTCGGCCAAAGTTAACTCGCCATCGGCAACAATGGCTCGCACAAAGTCGTTCGTGGCTTCATCATAAACCTGTTGAAACTCAGCCGCCCACGGGCTATCTGCGACCTGCCTCTCATCGCCAGAGCAACCTGAGCTGACCAACAGAACCGACACCACAAGCACCATAAGCATGACATTGATTGCCAAGCATCGCTTATGGCTTTCAGCTTTCGTGGCTGTCATCGGATTAAGCGCTCAGCAGTACTTCCGATCGGAGTCCACGCGGCAGAGGGCCTATCGGCCACTGAGGTAGAGTGGCTTTGCGATCTCCATAATCCGAAAGTTGATCGCATCAGTGTTCCGCTGAGGGACTGAAGATGTGCTCGCATTTGCTGTCCACCAACACAAGTGACATGCAAGGAAACGATGTGCGACGTTGCCCAATTGATATTGTTTTCGCTCCAGACAGGGCACAGAGGAGTTACGGCCTGGGCTGAGGGAGCTGTGGCGACTGCGAGCGTGGCGCCGGTGACGAGGGCGAGCAGGCTGGCGGTGATCTTTCGTCTCATGGTCATGATGATCTCTTTCTGTTGAGGTTAAGGTTGCGCGCCTTCTGTTGAGGTTAAGGTTGCGCGCCGAGCGGCGCAACACCCCCACAGTAAACTCCCTCGGAGAGAGAGAGGTTGGCACACATCGGATCGAAAACTTGTCGCCAAATGGTGCAAGTCGGGCATATTTGGCTCATCCCTCGGAAGTTTCGCGGGGTGAAGCGCCAGCGAGTCGCCGGGTGTCGTTGGGAGGTGGCGCTAGCGTTGTCTCCATGATGACACCTGTTCCCGTTGACCCGACAGCCACCGCCGCCTGGAGGGAGTTGACTGCCCTCTGCGACGCGCTCGATCTCGACCTGCGGGCGGCCTTCGCCGCCGATCCGAGGCGCGCCGAGCGGCTGTCGCTGACGGCGGGCGATCTGTTTGTGGACCTGTCGAAGAACCTCATTACCGACGAGGTGCTGGCTGCGCTGGTGCGGCTTGGTCACGAGGTGAATCTTCCCCAACGCACGGCGGCGATGTTCGCCGGGGAGCGGATCAACGTCACCGAGGATCGCGCCGTGCTGCACACCGCGCTGCGCCGCCCGGCGGGCATGGAGCCGTCGCTGTTCGTGGACGGTCAGGATGTGGATGCCGACGTGCAGGACGAATTGACCAAGGTGTGCGATTTCGTCGAAAAGGTGCGCTCCGGCGAGTGGGTGGGCATTACCGGCAAACCCGTTGAAACGGTGGTGAACATCGGCATCGGCGGCTCCGACCTTGGCCCCGTGATGATCTACGAGGCGCTGGCTCCGTACCGCCAAGCCGGTATCGAGGTGCGGTTCGTCTCCAACATCGATCCCACCGATGTGGCGCAGAAGACGGCCGATCTCGACCCGGAGACCACGCTATTCATCGTGGCCTCGAAAACTTTCGGAACCCTCGAAACATTAACGAATGCCCGCCTGGCCCGCGCCTGGTTGCTTAGGGCACTGGCCACCGAGGGTTTGATCGCCGATGACGATGCGGCCCGTCGCGCCGCTGTGGGCAAGCACTTCGTGGCCGTCTCCACCGCGCTGGACAAGGTGGCGGCCTTCGGCATTGACCCGGCCAATGCCTTCGGCTTCTGGGATTGGGTGGGCGGCCGCTACTCGGTGCCATCAGCCATCGGTACGTCGGTGGCCATCGCCATCGGCCCGGATGCCTTCCGCGACCTGCTGTCGGGCTTCCACGCGATGGACGAACACTTCCGCACCACGCCACTGGAACGCAACGTGCCCGCGCTAATGGGGCTGCTCAACATCTGGAACGTGAACTTCCTGGGCGCGGCCTCCCACGCGGTGCTGCCCTACGCGCAGCAGTTACACCGGTTTGCCGCATACCTACAGCAGCTCACGATGGAATCCAACGGCAAGTCCGTCCGCTGGGACGGCACGCCTGTAACTTGCGCGACGGGCGAGGTGTTCTGGGGCGAACCAGGCACCAACGGCCAGCACGCCTTCTACCAGCTGATTCACCAGGGAACACAGCTGATCCCGGCCGATTTTATCGCTGCGGCCAAGCCTGCCTACCCGCTCGTGGATGCAGACGGCGATGGCCGCGACGTGCCCCCTGGCGCAGACGTACACGAGCTGTTCCTGGCGAATTTCTTCGCGCAGACCAAGGCGCTGGCCTTTGGTAAGACGGCGGACGAGGTGCGCGCCGAGGGCACGCCGGAGGCATTGGTGTCGGCAAAGGTGTTCTCTGGTAACCGGCCCACCACCTCGATTCTGGCCCCGGCCCTGACCCCATCGGTAGTGGGTCAGCTGGTGGCGTTATACGAACACATCACGTTCACGCAGGGCATCGTCTGGGGTATTGACTCCTTCGACCAGTGGGGCGTCGAGCTGGGCAAGAAGCTCGCCTTGGAAATCGCCCCGGCCGTCTCGGGAGATGAAGCCGCCCTGGCCACCCAAGACCCATCCACCAAGAACCTAGTGACTAAGTACCGCCAACTGAGGCGAGCTTAGTGAGTTTGTCTCCAACTCTCGGCCTAGACCCGCTCCAAGTTTCGGCTTAGACCTGTCGCAACTCTCGGCTTAGCGTAATATGCAGGCATGGACACGGTGGCAGTATTGGGGCGGAAGTACCGGCCGCGCTTGATCGATGCGGCGGTGGAAAATGCGCTTAACAGCGCGGGCGCCGTCGTCATAGAGGGCGCTCGCGCCTGCGGCAAGACGATGTCTGCGCTCAATGCCGCACAGTCATACGTGTTTCTGGACGACCCCAATGCCCAGCGCATGATGGTTACCGCGCCACACGCCTTGCTGAGTGGAGAAGCACCCCGATTGCTCGATGAATGGCAAGTGGCCCCTGACTTATGGAACATGGTGCGGCGTGCAGTTGACGCGGCAACGGAACGAGGGCAGTTCATCCTCACCGGAAGCGCGGTCCCTGCCGATGACATCACGCGGCATACTGGCGCAGGTCGATTCATCCGGCTGCGGCAGCGAACCATGACCTGGCCAGAGAAGACGAACTTGCCGCCGACGGCTAGAGTGAGCCTTTCCGCCCTGTTTGACGGGCAGCTTCCCCAGACCGATTTACGGGAAGACCTAAACCTTGATGCCGTAATCGCGAATCTGCTGTGCCCCGGCTTCCCCGAGATGACGGACCTCTCCCCGGCTAGATCAGCCGACCGATTACGCGGCTACATTGACGACACGGCGCGGGCAGACATTCACCGCATCGCAGACATTCGACATGAACCAGAGGTGATAAAGCAGCTGGTCACGGCCCTGGCGCGAAATGTTGCCGCCGAGCCAACCTTCACCACTCTGTCCGCAGATGTTCGAGTTGTGGCGCCCAGCATCAACCCAGAAACCATCGCCACTTACGTTGAACTTCTTCAGCGTCTCTTCGTGATTGAGGCACAACGCCCCTGGACCCCCGCCCTGCGATCACGGGCAACCGTTCGCACCTCGTCTAAGTATCACCTGGTCGATCCGGCCCTCGCTGCCGCTGCCCTTGGCGCCGGGCCAGAGCAACTACACGGCGATGTTGAGACCACGGGCCTGCTTTTCGAGAGCGCGGTTGTTCATGATCTGATGGTCTACGCATCTCTGCTTCGAGGTGAGGTGCGGCACTATCGCGATTCCAATAAGCGGGAAATCGACGCAATCATTACCCTGCCCGGTGGCCGGTGGGCTGCCGTGGAGATCAAGCTCGGCGCCGCTCGAATACCCGAGGCGATGATGTCGTTGAATAAGGCAGTCAGCGATATCGACACGGCATCGGTGGGCGAACCCGCCTTCCGGCTAGTGGTAACCGGCACCGGTCCCACCTACGTTGCCGATGACGGCACCATCACCGCCCCGCTACACGCGCTCGCGCCGTAATCAACCGAGCTGGGATCGTCATTGATGGCGACGATACGTTTCATCGGAAAGCGCATTAGGTGCTGCGGAGTATTGCGGCAGGCGGTTGCTTTGCTGCGTACATTGCTGGCAGTGAGGAGGCCAAGGCGCCGATGGCGAGTCCGGTGATGATGCCCTGAACAATGACAGCGGTACCAATTGCCGGCTCCCAGGAGCGGGCCTGTGCTATGATGACAGTTGCTCCGATCCCTAGGGCGGACCCAGACAGGCCCCCAAACAGTCCGAGCAACAGGCCCTCGGCCGTGAACTGGCGCCAGATCCCCAGTCGGGAGTCGCCAAGGGCGCGACGCAGCGCGATCTCATGAGTTCGGTGCTGTACGGAGAGATACATGACTGTAGCGGCGGTAAGCGCAGAAAGCGCCAGAATAGTGACTGCGATGTAGCCTAATAGCGCGGAGAGGTTATCGGTTACGGCGGCCTGGAGGTCGGCCAGTCGTGATGGGGTTGAAACCACGATGCTACCGGGGCTGGCGGGATGCAATATCGCAGGTAACGCGATAGCGAGCGGTTCGGCGCGTCCTCGTTCGGGAATCACAATCACTCGCCGATCTACCTGGGACGCGGTTATTTCAGTGAGCGTTCCCGGAGAGAGTAGAACCGCATTATCCATGTCCCTGGCGTGGAGCGCGGGGGCGAGAATCGCCACGATCGGGACAAGGTGCGCGTCAACTGAGATTGACATCCCTTGCCCAACTTCGGAAATGCCCAGGGCGGTGGCCGCCGCGCTGCCGAGTATGGCTGCCGAGCCATTCCAAGAGTTTGTGAAAAGTTCGAGGGAGCCAACAGCCACCTCGGTAATGTCTCGGAGATGTAGATAGCTCTCTGTTGTAACTAAGATTGTTCCGTCAAATGAAGAGTTTTCTTGCAGAGAATGAGGCCCGAAGCGTGTGATGGGCAGATCACGCCAGGCGAAGCGATGCAGAGGAAATGCTTCGTGGATTCCAGGAAGATCGGTGAGTATGCCGATTGCAGAACGCGGACCCTCGGTGTGATAGAACTCTGGATCACCTGTGCTGGTGCTCACGGCCAACATGTTGCTGGAGGCGTCAATTAAGCTGTGTGCCACCTGCCCAGTGGCCGATTGTGTTAATCCGACCGAAAGTACGAGGGCCGCTATTCCCAGGCAGTATGCCAGGGCGATGGTTAACGATTTAATAGGACGAACAAATAGACAGTCGAATGCCGTTTGCAGATTAAAGCCGAGCCTGCGCCATCCTGAGTGGGGTTTGCGGGCTATATCCGGCCATACAGGGACTCTGTCGGTTTTGACGCTATGGGCACATTCGCTTGTCGTAATAGTTCCATCAACAATTTCAAGAACGCGGTCTGCCGCGGCGGCGACGAGCGGGTCGTGGGTGACTACTACTACCGTTGTGCCCTGGCTGGCAATCTTGCGTAACAAGTCGATTAGGGTATGTGATGATGTCGAGTCAAGCGCCCCCGTTGGCTCGTCCGTTAACAGAATTTCCGGATGCTTCACCATTGCCCTGGCTAGGGCCACGCGCTGACGCTCCCCTCCCGATAGCGCGCCGGATCGGCGATCCTTCTTGTCGCTTAGACCCATGACCGCCAGCGCATTACTTGCCATCGTTTGCCGCTGCGCGCGCCCAACGCCTCGGACACGGAGTCCAAGCTCGGCGTTGGATAACGCGCTTTCATCTGAGATCAGAAAGGAACTCTGAAACACGAAACCGATTCGTGATTCGCGAAAGTCATCTTTTTGCCGCTCGGTCAGTTCGCTTACGTCGTAGCCCGAAACTATCACCGTGCCAGTGGTTGCGGCATCGAGCAACCCCAGGATTGACAGCAAGGTTGACTTCCCGGAGCCAGAGGGACCCGCGATTGCCAAAAACTCCCCTGCATAAACTTCTAAACAGAGGTTGGTAAGAGCATTGACTTCTCCGTGGCGCCCAACTTTCTTAACTACTTTGCATAGCTGTATTGCAGGAGACGCATTCGACTCTATTGACACGAAGCAACACCAACTAAAATACGCGGCTCCGCAGGAAGGTCTTGGTTTGGCGCAAGAATCGCGTGGCCACCCACCTGGCGCAATATGGAAACGTTTACTCTGCGCGGGGCGACAGCACCGGGTTCGCATTCAAGCAGCAGGAATGTTCCCTCATGGTCTTCGCGAACCGCAATCAACGGCACCGCAGGCACAAGCTCTGGCTGGCTGACTTCGCGAGCAGTTACCTGTTCGCCAACTTCCTCTAGGTTCCAAGATTCTGGAACGCGCAAACGCACCTCGTGGCCAGCTAGGCCGCTGGAATCCTCAGAAAACTCACCGATACTGATAATCTGGGTGATCGCCGGACTGGCGCCAACGGCGAACACCTCAACGGAAGCACCAACCCCAAGTCGTTGAGCTTGCAGGATATTGAGACGTCCAGTGATCTCAGCTTCACCAACTGCGAGTACTAAAAGTGGAGTCTCGCTATCGAGTGAGTTTCCTACAGCTGCCGAGGCAACCACGCGATGCGTGCCACTCGGTATCATAATCACTTCGGCTAAGCGAAGCCCTCGCTGACCTGAAGCGAAAACGGGGAGCGTATAACCGGCTGTCCGATACCATAGATCGAGGGCACGTATTGTTTCGCTGGCCATACGGCCAGTATGTTCACCATCATAATAGCCGAGGTGGGCTAACTCTTCCTGAAGGGTTGTCACATCCTGCCCTGTGGATCCAAACATGAGATCGCGGTGTAGTGGAACATTCTGAGATAGCGCAAAAATAGGTCTTCCAGATACTTCACCCGCGAATGTTCCAGAGCTGATTGTATCGCCAGCAGCCACAGCTGCTCTTGTTACTACCATTCGTGAACTACCCGTCGACATTAAATCAGTGCTAGGGTGTACCTCGAAAAGTTCTGGCTTCTCAATGCGCGCCGCAAACTGAACCTGTTCGCGGTCCGGCACCAAATCAACCCCTGTGATGACAGCCATCGGTCGCGTTGCATTTTCAATCGGAGTTGAGTCAGGGGTCGGCCAATATAACCCCGCACTGAGTCCAGCTCCTAGTGACAAAAGAACAAAGAAGCCAAACAGAAGAATCCGCCGCAGTCTCATGTAAGTTCTCCGCTTGCTTTACAAGAAACCGCGTTCGGAAAGAAACTGTCTCGCTTCGGTCACTGTCTCGGCTCCAAATCGCTGGATCTCATTCAGAACAGCGAAGTTTTCGGCGATGAAACCTGCTTGAAATTCAGCTTCTAAGGCTGCCAGCGTTGATACTGTGCCCAAATTATCGGCGCATTGTGCGGCGGCAACAAAAGCTAAGCGCGATTCTTCGGAATCTGGATCGTGTGAAGAAGTGTGCACCAGAAATTCATAATGCGGACTTACGGTCAACCCTTTGTCCATAATGCACTCTCTCCATTCGGCAGCGGCTTCGCTCCATCGATGATCGCTTCGTGCGCCCTCTAGGGATTCCCAATACCCGGTCGACAGCACAAAGGCTTCTTCTGTCATACTACCCCTGAGAATTGTTTCAAATCTCACTTCATCTCCGCACTCAAAAATTACATTGTAATTTTCGCTATGCACGCTGCTGCTAGTTTCGAGAAGCTCTGGAGGGAGGGGAGCGGCAGGCGGCCCTAGGATGCCGTACTGAGCTATGAAATCTGCGTTCCAGTGAGTATAGCGCCAATCTGGCCATAGCGGCTGAGTTGTGAACTCACGGAAGGCTGATACTGGCACAATCGTTGGCTCTGCCACCCCTCGCTTAACTAAGCATTCATCTATTGCGATATTCCTCGCAAACTCTACAAGATTTGCATCCTCCTGAGACATCGCAAAAGCGTCGAGCGGAAGAATGATTCGCGCGTTCTCAAAATCCAGCATCGCCGTATTTTGAATGGCATCCTCCGGAATCTCGCCATCGCTGCAAGCTGACAGGGTGAACATGAAGAGCGTCGCGGTAAAAGCGGCGCAGAGTTTGGTGTTTTTGATGTTCATCGTAAACCTTTCATGCGCGGAAACTTGTTGGGAAGCAAACTCTTCGCGGCGCCATTGGGTGTTAGGTGACATGCGATGAAACTCGATGGCACCGCGAAGAGTCATGAATGGCCGCCTAACGAGCGGCTACTCGGACGCTTGAAATCCGGTCATTGAAGGAGCGGGTCCGCAGATCGGAAATCTGGCTGCTTGCGTCAAGGTAAACCAGGCCGCCCGTGAAACCAGCGTGCTCGAAGAAACTAACTCTTCGGTTCATACGGTTCACGATTGAACTAGTTCGATCGTTGCCGGGATGAATGGGAGTCACATTCACGTTCGTGCAGAAGAACATGTCTCCTCCGAAGTTGGCATGATCGAACACAGCCCACATGCCGCTACCGCAACGGGTAGAAGCTGCCTGGGCAGCAGGGGCAGCGGCGACCATCAGCGTGGTGCTGGTGACGAGGGCGAGCAGGCTAGCGGTGAGTTTACGTTTCATGGTTACCTCCTTCTGTTGAGAGCCGCCTCATGCGGCTAGTGATCCACCGTGGCATAGAACGCTCTCCTTTCGCTAGGGACCTTGGCCGGAATTGGAGGCGAACGGGTACTAAATGCCTCTGCAAGCCGCAAGGTTCTGCGCTTTTCAGCTCGATGAGGGAAGTGCATCATGGCCTGGAGTACGGACCTTGCTTCCAGTGACGGAAGCCTGTCGCAGTCCATCCCTGTCGGGTTGCTTCCGCAACTAGTTCTGGACGTGCACCCACACCGTGATAGTCAAAAAGTCCCTTGATGACTCGTTCAACCGTCGCATTGGATTGGTCCAGCATCGTCGCGATCTCCTTGTTGATGTCTCCGCGGATGATGGCGCATAGTACGACTTCCTCCCGAGCACTGAGTCGCCGCGTATTTACATTCGGATCGCCTATATTCACCGACTGCTGCCAAACCAGCTCAAATTGGTCCAGCAGTCCAGAAACCATTCCTTTCGACCTAATCAGATCGGCCCGAGTGGTGTGTTCATCTCCACCGCCCTCGACAATGAGTGCCACGCTTTCGTCAACGATCACAAATCGGAGATCAGACACTGGGCCAGCATGAACCCGTCCTCCTTGTCTGGTAATGCTAAGGGCGAAGGTGCGTACGGGATGTGAGTGGCGCGCTTCCGCCGGATATAGACTCCGCATCGCAATCCCCCGCTTCAACATTGCGAACTCGGTGGGCAGCGACTGCCACAATTCATCGCGATCAGGGGTGTATGGCAGCATAGAGACCGTTGATCTCCGAACTCCGTTGCTCAGTGTGCCGAGTGCGGCGCTGATTTGCCTCATGCCGACAAGTGGGGTCACCGAATCGGATGAGGGATGTCCCTCCTCAGGGAAGACTGCGCCGGTGACAGCCTGCCACAAGCGCAGTGTCTGATCGCCGTCCACGGGAAGCTTCATGTTCGTCTTGCTGTTCCTTGCTCCGGCGAGGCTACCAACGCTCACCGGCTCTGTATCGATGGACATAGCTACTGCCTGCTCCCGCTGCTGGCGTCCGAAGTAAACCCGCCTGCGCTACCGGGGTCGTGGCGCTTGTGACGAGGATGAACAGACTGGCGGTACTCTCTCCTTATGGCCCTGCTGAACTCCTTAGATCGGGGTGTACCTGCGGGCCAGACGGCGTGACAGCTCCACGGTAGGTCTCTGTGGAAAAAGAAAAAATGCCTGGCGTACATTGAGCGAAATCTTGTCGCCAAACGGTGCTAAACGGGCAAAACTTCGTTATAGAAACGTGTTTTCGCGTACGAGAACGATCGAGGCAGCTGGCTCTGCGATTTCACGCAGCCTGACGGGATTACTTTGCGTGGGGTGAAGTGGCGGAGTAGCGCCAAGCCTGCACGGGTGGTCTAGCCGAGTTGGGCGCGGATGTTTGCTAGCGCATCGGGGGAGGCGTTCAGGGCATCGAAGGCCAGGAGGGCCGAACCCACTAGCGGCGGGGCGGTGACGATCACCGGAGAAGCCAGCGGAGCCTGTGCGGCCAGGCGTTCCTCAACAGCCTGAATCAGCAGCGGATGCCGAGCCGCGATAACGCCGCCGGCCAACACCACCGGGCACGGCTCGCCCAGTACGCCGAGGCGCTTCATAGAGGTCACGGCGAAGGCCACGATCTCGTCAGCCTGTCGGAGTACCAGGGATCGAGCCACCTTGTCGCCCGCGCTCGCAGCCTCAAATACCAGCGGGGGCAGCGTGGACAGCGCGTTCCACGAGAGCTGCCCCAGATGAAATGCCTCGATCAGCGCGGCCATCGAAGGAAACTTGAATTGGTCGAGTACCAGGCGACGCAGCGTCGTATCCGGGCCGCGTCCATCCTCGGCGCGGGCCGCGTGCCACACCGCCTCCCGGCCAAGGGAGTCGCCGCCACCCCAGTCGCCCGAAATATCGCCCAGCGCGGCAAACCGTACGACGGCCCCATCTCGGCCCCGGCCCAGCGCGTTGCTGCCCGTGCCACAGATGACGGCCACAGCCACGGGCGAATCGGTGCCCGAGCGCAGCACGGGAAACAGATCGTTATCTACCAATAGCTGCCCGGAGGTCCAGGCAAGCGGCGTCAGCTCGGTGCGCAGCGCGTCAATCTCAAACTGAAAATCCAACCCGCTGAAGTACACCGCAGCGAGCGTCACCGTCGGCGAACCCAGCCCGGCGAGCATCGGCGTAACTATCCCATCAAGGGCGCTAGCGGTGGCCGCCGCACCGATCTCCTGCGGGTAATAGCGGCCATGCCGCTCGCGGGCCAGCACGGCGCCACCGGGGGAGAGAATGGCCACGTCCGTCTTGGTGCCGCCGCCATCAATGACAACAATCACTTCCCGGGTGGTCTCGACAGACTCAACCACCGAGGCAACTACTTGGCCCATGACAGATGATCCTTGTTGATGGCGATCAGGGAATCGGCCAGTTTTTCGGCCTTGTCCCATTGCCCCACCATCGGGTGGGCCAGCAGTGAACGCACCACGCGGTTGCGGCCACCATAAATGGCGGCGTCGAGGGCCAGACGCTCATATCCGGCGATGTGCGAGATCAGCGCGATCTGGTCAGCGGCCAGGGGGTTGCGGGCTAGAGAGTCAGCCGTTGAGATGCCATCCTGGCCAATGCGGGCGGGCACCTCGATCACATGATCGTCGGGCAGGAAGGGGAACACGCCATCGTTGGCGACGTTGACCACCTGCATGTCGCCTCGATCGGCGGTCAGCGAGGCCAACAAATCTACGGCCGCATCGGAGTAGAACGCCCCGCCCCGCTTCTCCAGCTCCGTGGGCTTAGTGTCGATGCTTGGGTCGGCGTACTTGGCCAGCAGCGCATCTTCGGTTTCGATGACGGTGTGCGCGCGACTTACCGCACCGGGCGCGATCTGTTCGGCCAGCAACTCGTCGTGGAAGTAGAAGTATTTCAGGTAGTACGACGGCACGGACGCTTGCAGGTTCATCAGATCGAGCGGCATTCCGGTCATATCGGCCAGCTCCTGACCGCGTTCGGCCAGCAGGCCGGGCAGCACGTCCGTGCCATCGAGCAGCACGCCGCGCTCCCAAGTCAGGTGGTTGAGGCCCACATGGTCGAGTTCGACGCGCTCCCAGCACACGCCCAGCATCTCGGCAAAGCGGCGGCGAAAACCGATGGCCACGTTGCACAGGCCGACGGCCCGGTGGCCCGCATTCAGCAGGGCGCGAGTGACGATGCCGGTGGGATTGGTGAAGTCAACAATCCAGGCGTCCGGTTTGGCATGCCGACGCACGATTTCGGCCAGTTCAAGCACGACGGGCACCGTGCGTAGAGCCTTGGCGAGACCGCCGGGGCCGGTGGTTTCTTGGCCGAGTACCCCGCAAGTGTGAGGGAAGGTCTCATCCGTGTGCCGCGCGGCCTGGTTGCCCACCCGCAGCTGGAACAACACCGCATCCGCGTCGGCAACCCCGGCCACCACATCGGCGGTGGCGGTGACGCGCACGTTGCAAGCGGCCTGGTCAAACATGCGCTGCGACATGCCTGCCACAAGACCCAGACGGCGCGCGTCGGGATCCACGAGCGCAAGTTCCGTAAGCGGCAGCAGGTCACGCAGGCGCGAGAAGCCATCTACCAGTTCGGGGGTATACGTGGAGCCGCCGCCGATAACCGTGAGTTTCATTTGAGTTGTTCCTTAGCGTTGTTGGTTATGGATTCTGCGCTCGATTTCGTCGCCGCAGAATGACGTGGGAAGGTCGTCGGATAGGTGGTTTCGACACGGCCGCAGGCGGCCTACTCAACCACCTGCCATCGGCGTGGGATGGTCTTGGTGCGAGCTACCTCGGCGAACCAGCGGGCGCTAGCCTTTGGCGTCCGAACCTGAGTGTCGAAATCGACGTGAACGATGCCGAAGCGCTTGGAGTAGCCGTGGCCCCACTCAAAGTTGTCCATCAGCGACCAGGCGAAGTAGCCGCGCACATCCACGCCTTGGTCTATCGCATCCACGACGGCCCGCAGATGCTGGTCGTAGTAGTCGAGGCGGGTAGCGGTGTCATCCACCACGCCGTCCGTGGCGGGTTCCTCAAACCACGCGCCACCGTTCTCGGTGACGTATAGGGCGGTGCCGCGCGGGCCGGTGTAATCGTCATGCAATCGTTTGAGCAGACGGGTCAGACCCTCGGCCTGCACCTCCCAGCCCATAGCGGTCACCGGCAGGTCGCGGGCGTGGTGGTAGTAGCCGGTCGGGTCGGGGGTGGGTGCGGCGATCCGGCGGGGGTTCACCTCAAAATCTAGGCGCTGGCCATCGGGGCGGTTAAACCCGGCGCCCATCTGCTGCGGCGTGGCCCCGATGCAGGAGCCGGAGTAGTAGTTGACGCCCAACACGTCGATGGGTGTGGCGATGATCTTCAGGTCACCCTCCTTGACCACGGAGGCCAGATCGTCACCCAGCCAATCCCGCACGTCCTGGGGGTAGGCGCCAAACATCAGCGGGTCGATGAACGCTCGATTGCTGAACGCGTCATGCTTGGCGGCGGCGGCCACATCGGCCGGACTATCCGGGTCGGCCGGGTCGGCGTGGGTCAGGTTTACCGTGATGCCCACCACGGCACCCGAATCGGCGGCCTTGATCGCCTCGGCGGCCAGGCCATGCGCGAGCAGCAGGTTATGCCCGGCGGCCACGCCCTGGGCGCGATCCATCAGGCCCGGTGCGTGAATGCCACCGATATAACTCAGATACGACGAACACCACGGTTCGTTTAGCGTGGTCCAGGCGCGCACCCGATCACCCAGCTTGTCATGCACGGCCAGCGCGTAGTCGGCGAAGCGGTAGGCCGTGTCGCGGGCGGGCCAACCACCCTCGTCTTGAATAGCCTGTGGCAAGTCCCAGTGGTACAGCGTCAGCCACGGCAGGATGTCGTTTGCCAGCAGCTCATCTACCAGGCGGGAGTAGAAGTCCAGACCCTTCGCGTTAAAGCCGCGGCCTCCGGGTTGGATGCGCGCCCAGGAGGTGGAGAAGCGGTATGCGTCGAGGTTCAACTCCTTCATCAACGCCACATCCTGCGGCATCCGGTGGTAGTGGTCGCAGGCAACGTCGATGGTGTCGCCCTGGTAGACGGCGCCCGGCACGCGGCAGAACGTATCCCAGATTGAGGCTTCCTTACCGTCCTCGAACGCGGCACCCTCAATCTGGGCGGCGGCCGTGGCGGCGCCCAGCAGGAAGCCGTCGGGAAACTTGACCTCGCCCGTCGCGTTGGCCGTGGGCGTTAGCGGCAGCGTCGGCACGTAGGGCTTGGTGGCAAATGGCGCCGGGAGGCGCGGGCCGGGGGCCAGCACGGGGATCATGGGTTTGGCCTTTCTTTCTTCACGTCATCCTGCGCGGAGTCGCAGGACCCAGAGTTGACAGTTACCGTTTGGTCTAGGTTCTGCGACTCGCTGTCGATCGCGCAGAATGACGAAGTTCCCAGCAGGTCATTAGCGGTACGCAGCGTGGCGGCGAAGGTGGCCGGGTCCACGTCGAGGGCGGAGGCGATGCGGAAGGTGGCGGACTCCCCGGCGATGAGGGTGAACATCCCGATATCGACGGACGCGGCGGGGTCTACCTTATCGACGTGCAGGAACAGGTCGCGGGCGTAAGACGCTGCGGTGGCGGTTACCTCGTATCCGCCGGGTACCTTGCGTCCCACGGCGGTCACGGCCTGGGGGTCGAGTCGCTGCGTCACCACCTCGGCCCCGTTCCAGAATGCCGGGGCAAAATCGTTCCGATCTTCAATGGGTACGGCCACCTGGTCATCCTGCGTGGAGGGAGGAAGGGGCGCGGCCTTCACGTCATCCTGCGTGGAGGGAGGAAGGGGCGCGGCCTTCACGTCATCCTGCGTGGAGGGAGCGAAGCGAGCGGAGTCGCAGGACCCAGTGTTGATAGTTACCGTTTGGTCTGGGTTCTGCGACTCTCTGTCGCTCGCGCAGAATGACGAGATCGGCGCGGCGTGAAGATATTCGGCGGCTGGGTCGGTGAAGGTATAAACCTCGGCGGGTAGGTCATATTCCCTGGTGCTGCGTGGGGGAAGGTCAACCGCGACGGTGGCCGCGGCCAGCGTTATGCCATCGAAAACCTGTCGTTTCACGGCAAAGTTTCCCGTGAAACATTTGTCGGTGTCGTTGACCAGCACCAGGCGCACCACGTCCCGTTCGGGCGCCATGCCCTCCCAAGCAGCGTCGATGGCTCGCGGTGAAGAACGCGGTTGCAGCGTCGCCAGGCGGGGCGCGAACGCCTGCCGAATCGCGTGCCACAGCGGCTTGCGGCGCCCGTGGTGATCCACCGCAGCCCAACTAACCACGGGCCAGTTGTCATTCAACTGCCAGACCACCACGCCGGAATTTAGAGGCGCCAGCGAGCGCCAGTGTTCGATGCCGAACCGCACGGCTGCGGCCTGATTCAGCCCGCAGGTCCAATGCCAGTCCTCAATGCTCCGCGGGTCGGGCAGGTGCCCCTGCCAGCCGCGCTGCAACTTCAGGTTGCCAAGGTTGGCCTTCTGATGCACCAGCATCTGCTGGCCGAAGGGGTTCA
>Ga0131853_10011513_pt1 | contig 16190 bp, 12 predicted proteins | sample TergutLab28metaG_FD_92764 | JGI IMG/M metagenome (GOLD analysis project Ga0131853, IMG submission 92764) | Labiotermes labralis P1 segment gut microbial communities from Petit-Saut dam, French Guiana - Lab288 P1 (version 2) (version 2) | ecosystem: Host-associated > Arthropoda: Insects >...
TCTATTGATGAATATTTGAATAATGACTTTAATAATATGTTGTAATTATAGTATAAGATACAAATACTTATCGTAATTATTTAATGACTTGTCTACTGTTCATTATGTAATTTTCTGTTTTTTTTTGAGTGTTTGTGTTTTGACATGTTCCACATCCTTTTGGTTGTTGTGACCGTGTATGGATTAATGGAGTAAAAATAAATGAATGAATGAATGAATGCTCTCGAGTTTTGAATTTTCAGTTTATCCAATATAAGAATCTATGCGTCATGTGTTATGACAAATGCACTGCACACTTTTATGTATTATGTATTATTGTGACTGTTTCAATATCTGTAAAGATCCAACGGAAGGTGAATAAATATGATATGGTATGATAAAAACGCACAATCATTTTGCGTCACTGTAAATGAAACTAATATGTGATGTGAATACCAGTCATTATGACCTTCATTAAAGAATGACACACTTAATGCATTAATTCACTTCAATCAAACGCTTTGCTTAATAAATAATACACAAATATTACACGTACATTTGTTGTTAAGCCAACACAACTTTCGAATTAACTTTAGAGAAGCAATTTATACTGATATAATTCGCTGCATATGTTTGGCATGTGTCAGTACAATTGAATATACTAATTTAGGCACAAACTGACGTCAGTGAAGGCTGAAGTAAGCGCTACACTCTCTGAGGAGTAAAATGTTATCGGCACCCTTACATATAAATAACGGCTTGCACAAAACATCAAATTTTACACCACTGATTACGATTAACAAATATAGACTGCCTCGTGGTATCAACACACCCCAAAACGTGGACACGGATTAATGACAGCTGTGCACTCGCATGACTTTCATATTTGATCATTGTACCCAACATTTGATGAACAACCTAACTGTATTAAATATGAAAAATATAGGAATTATTAAATATAAGAACACAATTTGAACAGAATATTAATGATATTTGAGTAAAGTTTGTATATGCTCTGAAGAATTCTTGTAATGTAAAGTCGTATATAGTGCAATGTTTTATGTGGGTTTGAACCCTTGCAAATTTCATTTGTGTACAGAATGGCGAACTGCTGGGCAGATGTTGCTGACAATTTAGTGGATGTGTCATCAGAAATGACCGCATGCAGAACGTTGTCGTATAACATGCAATGGATGGAACATTTTTAAATATACCGTTCTTGTTACAACAAAGGGGTTTAGCAGTTTTGTCAAAAATTTCAGAAGAGGAACACACAGGTTTAACCACAATATTTTGGAAATGTCGACAGAAGCGAAATGCCAGTTTTTGTTATTGTTTTTTTTTTTAGTTGCCTAGTAATTAGTTAGGTCAGTAGATTACAAGTAGCATGTTCTGAGGCTTACAGAACGCTACTTGTTCGTGATGTATGGCCCTTTACAAACAATTTTATTTCTCAAGTCTTTGTTTCACATGCGTGTAACTTCGTTGCATCTAATTCATAGCACTAGAGTTACTGGGCAATGTTAGGTAACATATCAGCAGGTTTGACTGTAAGTTAGGCTTGTGTTATGGTATTCTTACGATATCCTCAATTTTCGTACATCCTTTGTCACTTAAAATGTACGTACACTACAGTATGGTTCTGGATATTAGATTTAGTCTGCTTTGGATGCTTTGTTTAATAAACTGTACTCTGCAGTTTAGTGGAGAAGATGCTCATGGAAATTAGAACTATGGTACTGTTCTTTCTCCCTTGCAAGGTGCAGAGACAAGCACTGGGGGGAAAGTAATTTAATAACGATATGAACCTTTCGAAAGCCATATGCATTTATTTTGTCAGAATATAGTTTATTTATTTACCATTACATTCCAGAGATCCATAATAGGTAGCAAAACCACTGGATGTAGAATTCGTCTTTATTGTACAGTCAAACAGTTGTAACATGACTGAATGGTCCTGGGATTTTCCATCATGGATGCACATTTACCTTAAGTATTTGTAGTTTATCCATTAGGCAAATTTTTTGTTAGTACATTATAGGGACTTTCTCAGTTGTGTGCCTAATCCATTTAGATTTTAGATAGCCATGCTGGCCTGTAGATGTAAAGTGTTATTGATGACTGTAAATTCATAATTCATTTTATCACATTCATGAAAGATGGTCAGTTATTGTAATTTTTGTTTCATATTTGGTACTGCTTCTGTTATTTATATACAGCAACCAAATTTAATGTTCCTTGATTTGAGGTTTTCCCTCATTTAACATCCAATTTCATTAATCTGAAGCAAACAATCTCAGTGTCAAATTTTTCCATAATAAGATTTTCGTAAGTTTAGTGTTCACATCTACTGCTGTTCAAAGCAGCCTTAAATGAGAGTTTAATTCACGTTTCAGATGACAAAATTCCAATGAGATCGTCTGTGAGTGTCATTCTCTCAAGCCCAGCACCAGACACGAACATGTCCCACCCAGATTATGAACAAACTGCTCATGATCATGCTGCTATATTGCTACTTGTGAAACATGTTGGTGAGTGATGCATTTTCCTATGTTGCATTAAACTAACATAGACATGATTTTCAACACAGTATATACATCTGAGAAACACTTTGTGATTTCTTTGGTAGAAACAACATGAGTGCCATTCTAATTTGTTTGAGGCTGTATGTTTAATATATTTGTTTGTAAATTGGAATATAACAACATACGTATTTGAGAAAATTATAAATTTTCGCATTGATTTTTATCATAATCATTGTAAGAAGGTGTATTAAATTAAGTTCAGTAGGAGAGTTTATGCAGCTTTATGGACATTATATGACACTTCTTGTGTCTTAGGTTCTAACATAATGATACCGTAGAGATTAAATATCCAGTATGCAAAAAAATTAAAATTATAATTTTCCATATGCTCTCTTGCCTGACTGATACATCATTTTGTGTCACAGTCATTTACATTGAAAGGTGTGCATGATATTGTTTTATAAGACGGAGATCAATATTTCTTGACTTGCTAAGTTATCTCATAACAGAGAATATATAATGTCATGACATTGCAGTTAGAGGGTTAAGAGCCAGTATCACACAGCGAAGCACAGGACGCACACCTGCAGTAGGGCACTCTCAGCAATATACCCTCACATAATACGACATGCTGCCACTGCACCCTATTAGTACAACATAGTTAATCAGTGACTATTTTTAATTGTGACTTTAGCAAGGAAAGTATAGCTCCCTGAGGATGATCTTAGGATTGAAACATGCTGGAGCAATTTTAATGTTTTAATGTGAAACTTTTATGTATGTGCATCAGTTGGTATACTAATTAAATAATTCGACGATTTGCACGGTGCAGCAGCAAGGATAGGTTAAGGATGGTTTTCCTCATTTATTGAAGGATATTCATAGTTCACTATAGAATTAGCTATATATTTTCTAATTTACACATAAATCTTTCTGTGCTGCAGGAAGTCAATTTAAACAGAAGAACTTCAGTCGCATCTATGAACGTTTGTCTCGGGTGAATCATGTAAAAATAGTCGACTCAATGGGAGTGTCCCGAGAAGTCTTAGCACGCTACATAAAGGATTATCCTGTAGAAAATAATGACTGGGGTGATTTCCAGACACATCGCCGTTTGCTAGGACTAATTTCTCTTGGTAAGATGTTGTAGTTGAGACAGTGAGAAGTGTTGTAATGGGTGGTACTTTGTTTCATTTAACTCCATTTCTACTTTGATGTCACATAACTTACACACCTGATATGGTGTTGTTAAGGAAACCAAAAAAGTAAATGAAGGTTGAAGAAATATTTAATGTGAGAAAAAACTAAAAGACTGTTGTAAAAATTTATAAAAGGGTATTCCTTACATTCAGATTTTGCATATGGTGAACCAGCTGAAACTTGCAATCATTAGAGTTCATAGAATATCCCACTGCTTGCATCGCATGCATGATGCAAATGTAAAGCAAGTTGTAATTCTGAGAGTTGTACATAAATGATTTTGCTGACGATGGCCAAGCATGGGTTGAAACATATCAAAATTAATATCTTAAACAAATAAAGGAAGCTGTAATGCAGTCCTCTAGTGTACAGAGATTGTGTTTTGTCAGTGATCATTGCAAGCTTTTTCATGGTAAGTATGAAGAACTTTACAGATGCTTGGAAAATAAATTAAATAGTTGTATTGTAGGAATCATTGTTTATTGCAAAATACTTCATATTTGAAATTTTAACATAATTGGAGATGTAAACTTGTGTGTTCTGAAACTGCAAATAAAGGCTGCTGTTCAGTAATTGGAAACTAAATAGATCAGTGTACATTCAGATTGACAATTTCAGAGGATGAGGTTGGATTATAAGGAAATTCACAATAAATAGGAAAATAATAGAACATTCATACAATGTTCATTGTTATGTGAGGAGAACATGGATATGTATGTATGTATGTATGTATATGTATATATATATATATATATATATATATGTAAATTTTTCAAAATTATGGGCCTTATAAAACATATTTAAACCATTATAATTAAGAAGTAGACAAGAATAAGAATTTTTAACATGTGTACTCTCCCATTGTTTATTTACTGAAATGAATTGTATGAGTTGGATTGCAAAATATGCATTGATATAATGTGAATACTGAAGATTGGAGAAGTAGGGCCTGAATCCATACTGACTAAAAGTTTGGATGGGCAATGAAAAGAAATGTATGTGCCACATTGAGAGACTGAAAAGATACATATTTCAAACATTTCTGACTAAATATGGACCATCAGAACTGATAGAGCAAAGATGTCTTTTGAACTAATATCAGAACCATTAACAGGTCAATAATGCCATCCAGCTTGTTGATAGTTTGATGATAATGACATGACATGTAATGTCCTAACTAACTCCATGGAGCATAGTCCTTCTTGAGAAGCTGACAGGCTCTCATCTAGTGAAGAAATGTCCCACATTTTATGGAACCTGAAGGTTCAGTATTTCATTCACAAAAGCCTGCCACCTGTCCCTATCCTGAGCCAGATCAGTTGAGTCCATGCCCCCTCATTCCATTTCCTGAAGATCCATCTTAATATTATCCTCCCATCTATGCCTGGGTCATCCAAATGGTCTGTTTCCCTCAGGTTTCCCCACCAAAACCCTGTACACACCTCTCTCCCCCATATGTGCCACATGTCCCACCCATGTAATTCTTCTTGATTTGATCACCCAAATAATATTTGGTGAGGAGTGCAGATCATTAAACTCCTTATTATATAGTCTTCTGCACTCACCTGTTATGTTGTCCCTCTTAGACCCAAATATCCTCCTCAGCACCCAAGTCTCAAACACCCTCAGCCTATATTCCTCTCTCAGTGTGAGCGACCAACTTTCAGACTCATACAATACACAGGCAAAATGATAGTTCTATATATCTTAATCTTTATATTTTTGGATAGCAAACTAAAAGGCAAAAAATTCTGCACCAAATGATAGGAAGTGTTCCCAGGCATGTAATGTCTTATTGGGCTGTTATATTGGAACCCAAAATTCAGCACTACTGCAATAAAGTCTCATTATTGAACTCAGTTCTGAGCCTTTGTCCAAACTACATTGTGTCATTCAGGTGTTATGGCAAGGAAATTGGGGTTTTGCAATTGTAGAAAGTTGACAGCATAGAGTAAGTGCATATCTGTGTTTGGTAAGCTGAGTTTTATGGGACAAAAATGAATTATGTATCTTTTGGTTTCTTACAGGAAAGTATGACAGTCAGCAAGAACTGAATGAATTGTGCCGTGTGCATGAATCTTTGAAGGTTAAATATTCCTCAACTCTGTTTGATTCCCGATGTGTGCTCTTTGGTCCGCCAGCTGATACAAGTCCTAGTGAACCAGATGTACTTTCAACCCCCTCAAATTTCAAAACACGTGCTCTCTTTTATGAGGACTGTGAAGACTGTGTTGGACTAGAAGACCAAATATCTGAATTTCTCTCTTCCCTGTTTTGGGTTCTGGAATCAAAAAGACTTGAACGGAGCAGGGAGAAGGTGGAACGTGTCAGTTTGCTTCTTGCTCCTTTTGAAAGAAAAGATTTTGTTGGTTTGGACTTGGAATCTCGCAGCAATCGGAAACGTTGTTTGGGGCGCATGACCAAACACCTGGGGGACCTGTCACTTCAAGCAGGGCTGGCAACAGAAGCACTTAGTTACTACAGTTCTGCTGTAGATATACTGAAAGCTGTAAATGATTGGCTATGGCTTGGTGGTGCATATGAGGGACTGTGTGCAGCTTCTGTGGTTTTGCTGTATCCAAACCTAAGTAAGAGTTTTCCCCTGCAGCGCAATGCATCATTGCAAGAAGGAAGTCCAGGAAAGCAGAGGTATTCTATTGGATTAAGCTGTGTATTCTTGCTTATTTACCAGGTAATTGGTGAAAATCTATGGGTCCACACTTTTTCATTGTATTTCTGATTACTGAAAACCATAGGTGTTTGGTAAGAAATTCTGGTTTATTATCAGGGTATTTCAGGTCTCACTCTCAGTTTAGAAGTTGGCTATTTTGACATGTTTTTCTCTGTTTTTCTCACCCCATTCAACACTTGTATAACCTGTGCAGTTGAGAAAGTGTTGCTAACTAAAAACATTAACCATTATTTTTTATTTTTTTATTTTTTAAAATAATTGAAATAAAATACATGAACCATTATTTCCAGTAAGTTGGATACCAGTCTTTTTTGAAGTTGTGTCCAGTGCAGTCTAACTTATATTCAAGTATCATTTGTGTTACACTCAGGTTGGGGGAGTTGGAAGTTTTGTTTTTTCATCTTTATCTGATTCATAGTTTCTGTTATGAAGCCTGTTGCTTTGTGAAAAATAAGTACACAGCTAGAAAAGCAAATAAAAATAGAAGATGATAATATCAGACAGTTGTGGATTTTATTCTTCTGTGATTTGACACTGCATCACCAGGTGATAGGGTCAGTCTGTTGTCTTGAAATGACAGCAAAAAAGTTATTGGGTAATGCGACGTAATACATGACAAGAATGGAATCCTCAGCTACACCAATGTGCAAAACCTGATAACTCACAATATCAGACAATTGTTCATTAGCCAGTTCACCTAGTTCTCAGCATTTCAAAAGTCATTATTACACTAATCAATATATGATTCAAAAGACAGTTTTTATATGGAATTGGAGTAGGTTTTTTATCATTTTCCTAATTACCATATGAAAATGCTATTAGAAGATTTTAATGCAAATGTGGGAAGAGAATATTTTCAAACTAACAATTAGTAATGACAGTTTATATCTGGATAGTAATGATAATGGTGTTAGAATAGTAAACTTTGCCACATCAAAAAATTTTGTTGTTAAGAGCATGATGTTCCCACATAGAAACATTCATAAGTACACCTTGGCCTCTCCCGATGGGAAGGCACAACCTGATTGATCACATATTGATAGACAGGAGATGGCATTCGAGTGTACTAGATGTACGAAGTTTCAGGGGAGCTGATTGTGATAGTGATCACTATCTGGTGGTTGCAAAAGTTAGGAAAAGATTGGCAGTAACTAAACTAGCAGCACAGAGGTTTGATGGGGAAAGATTTAATCTGAGGAGGCTAAATGAGCTGGAGGTTAGGAAACAATATCAGATTGAGATTACAAACAGGTTTGCGGCTTTGGAGAACTTAAGTGATGACGAGGACACAAATAGGGCTTGGGAGAATAATAAAGAGAACATCAAAACTTCAGCTAAAGAGAGTCTAGGTCTGCAAGAATTGAAGCAGCATAAACCATGGTTTGATGAAGAATGTTTAGGTTTTTTGGATCAAAGGAAGCAGGCTAAAATGCAGTGTATACATGACCGAAGCCACAGCAATGTAGATAATCTGAACAATGTAAGACATGATTGTAGCAGACATTTCAGGAACAAAACGAAGGCATATCTGAAAGCTAAAATTGAGGAACTTGAAACAAACAGTAAGATAAAAAATATTAGGGACTTGTGTAGGGGCATCAGTGACTTTAAGAAGGGTTACCAGCCTAGAACTAATATAGTGAAGGATGACAAATGTGCTTTGTTTGCAGACTTCCTCAGTATTTTGGCTAGGTGGAGAAACTATTTCTCCCAGATATTGAATGTACATGGGGTTAATGATGGTAGGCAGATAGAAATAGACACATTAGAACCACTAGTACCTGAGCCAAGTGCCTCTGAGTTTGAGTTGGCTATTGAAAATCTAAAGAGTTACAAATCACCAGGTATGGATCAAATATCAGCTGAATTGATTAAAGCAGGGGATAAGACAATTGGCTGTGAGATTCATAAACTTATTATTTCTATTTGGAATAAGGAGTAACTGCCTGAGGAGTGGAAAGGGTCGATCATGGTACCTATCTATAAGAAGGGTGATAAAACAGATTGTAATAATTATAGGGGCGTATCACGTTTGCCAACTACGTACAAAATTTTATCCAACATCCTGCTGTCAAGGTTAACTCCATATGCAGAGAAAATTATTGGGGATCATCAATGTGGATTTTGACGCAGCAGGTCAACTACTGATCATATATTCTGCATTTGTCAAATATGTGAGAAAAAATGGGAATACAGTGAAGCAGTGTATCAGCTCCTTATAGATTTCAAGAAAGTTTATGATTTAGTTTGGATAGGGGTCTTATATAATATTCTCATTGGGTTTGGTATCCCAATGAAACTGGTAATGCTAATAAAAATGTGTCTGCCTGAAACATATAGCAGAGTCCGGGTAGGCAAGAATTTGTCCAACATGTTTCGTTTCCTATTAGGAATGGTTTGAAACAAGGAGATTCTCTATCACCATTGCTTTTCTGCTTTGCTTTAGTGTATGCCATTAGGAGGGTTCAGGTAAACCAGGATGGCTTGAAATTAAATGGTACACACCAGCTTCTGGTTTATGTTGATGATGTTAACATATTGGGAGGAAGCGTACATACTGTAAAGGAAAACGCAGAAGCTTTGATAGTGGCTAGTAAGGAGATTGGACTAGAAGTAAATGCAGATAAAACTAAGTACATGGCCATGTCTCGAGATCAGAATGCACAACAAAGTCACAGTATGAAAAATGGTATTAGTTCCTTTGAAAGGGTGGAAGAGTTCAAATATTTGGGAACAACTTTAACAAATCAAAATTCTATTCAGGAAGAAATTAAGAGCGGATTGAAGTCAGAGAATGCTTGCTTTCATTTGGTGCAGAATCGTTTGTCTTCCAGTTTGCTATCCAAAAATTTAAAGATTAAGATATACAGAACTATAATTTGCCAGTTGTTTTTTTGGGAGCAAAACTTGGTCGCTGACATTGAGGGAGAAACATAGGCTGAGGGTGTTTGAGAATTGGGTGTTGAGGAGAATATTTAGGCCTAAGAGGGATGAGGTAACGGGAGCGGCAGAAAGTACATAATGAGGAACTTAATGATCTGTTCTACTCACCCAATATTGTGCAAGTGATAAAATCAAGAAGAATGAGATGGGTGGGGCATGTAGTATGTATGGGGGAGGGGAGAGGCGTGTACAGGGTTTTGGTGGAGAAACCTGAGGGAAAGAGACCAATGGGGAGACCCAGATGCAGATGGGAGGATAATATTAAGATGGATCTTTAGGAAGTGGGATTTGGGGGTATGGACTGGATTGAGCTGGCTCAGGATGGGGACAGGTGGCGGGCACTTGTGAATGTGGTAATGAACCTTTGGGTTCCATAAAATGCGGGGAATTTCTTGACTAGGTGCAAACCGGTTAGCTTCTCAAGAAGGACTCTGCTCCATGGAGTAAGTACATAAGTGAGCAAGTAGGTAAGTAAGTCAATATAATTATTAACTGTACCTGGACAGCTGACAAGTCTCTTCTTTACCATATCCATCTTAGTTTTGTGGCTCATCCAACCTCACCTCTGATAGTCAAATGACCTTATTCAGAAGACCCACTTTCCATTTTGTCTAGATGTTGTTTGTTTCTTGAAATAAACTCCTTTCTTAAACCAGGGTGTTTTATTAATGGAAGACTCTCAAAGGAAATTATTATTACAGAACTGCACACAGTCAGTGGACAGGTCTGTCTGTAATGCACAACTTTTTCTTGAGTGGGAATTTTTTCCTCTTTAATGAAACATGCACTGATTAGGATAAATCTGACAGAAAACAAACCAAAGATTTCAGGGAGAAATATGAAGGTTACCAGTACAATATATTGGCTTCATATTGCTCAGTACATCAAAGAATTCCATATAAAAAGCAATAGATTTTGCTGGTGTTGTGTCATTTCCATTAATTGGTAAAAATTAGGCTCTTGCACTTACCGTGTAATCTGTTAAAATTTGTCATTGTAACACCCTGCTGTGAGTTATGGAGTGTTATAGACATTTGATATTGTACTTGACAAGTGACACAATGTGACAGGATTATAGACCTCTGTCATAAGTCGATATACTCTAGTTGGAAGAGAGATGATAGTTATAGTAACAGATAATTATATAATATTAACCTACAGCATTCTATACTCCGGATGAAGATGATAGTTATGTGTATACAAGAATAATACTATTTATAGTTCAAATTTTGGGCACCTAGTGGTGCTGTTGACTGAAGCACTGTGCTACAAGCCAGAAAGTCATGGGTTCAGTTCCCGATGTAGTCATTGGAATTTTTCATTGACATAATCCTTCCTGCCGCACTAGAGCCCTGGGGTCGATGAATCCTCTAACAGAAATGAATACCAGGAATAATTCGTGGGGCATAAAGCCAGCTGGTGCATAGGTCTGACAACCTTACTGCCTTCATGTGCTGATTGTCTTGAAATCTGTGTGTTTAAACCTCCTGGAACCCTCTGGGCCTGTAATAGGTCTGTACAGGGATTGCTTTGCCTTTGTTGTACTATAAATGTATTGGCAGTGCCATGGTTCATGTGGTTAGTTGCCATCCTCTCATCTCAGAATCCTGGTTAATCACAGGTTAGTCGACGTAGGATTTCTTACGAAGTGGTACTGGGACAGGTGTTCCTCTAAATGTTTTGGTTTTTCCCTGTCACTGTCATTCCACCAGTGCTCCACACACACATTGATTCAGGTCAATGATGCTTTGTGAACTGAGCAAGTGTCAGCATTGTTAAAGAGCACACTTACCACATCAACAAATTTGTCAAAATTATGATAGTACATTGGTTCTTGTTTTTGAGGTAACATGAAATGTCTCTTTTTAGAAGTAGCTCAATTTCTACAAATTCACTGCCCAGTGGCATGTCTCCAGCGGAACTACAACAGGAAGTACAGAATGTTTTGTCACCAGAAGATATTCCTAAACGATATCGTGAAGCAATTATCCACTACAGTAAGGTGAGTTTTACTGCACATTGCAAGATATAATTTATGGTCACAATATTGTGAAAATTTCTTTCATTCTGGAAGGGAAACTAAGATAGAGGGAAAAACTGTTTGTTAAGAGAAGAACATTTGTAATATCATTACCGCAGTCATCAAACCATACAACCAGGGTTATGGTGAAAGTTGATGGTTGTGCAAAAATTTGTTTTAAAGAAATGGAAAGGATTTGGAGATTCAGAAATATATTGAAAGATCTCAGAACCTTTCATTAACTTAAAGTGTTGGCATTACAGTTATAGTCTTGAAAATGTATTGTGTCTTATGTAGTAATGGTAACCATTTCATTGATTCCAGTACTTGAATGCTGGTATAATTGAAATGGAAGCATGCTTCAAGGCAGCACGTATTGCTGTGGAGCAGGGAAGCACATTACAAGCATCAGTGTTCCTCCATAATGTAGTCTGTATTAATCTGACCCTCAGCGAATCAGAAAAGGTAAACAGTGAACCAGTCATGTTAAGAATTCTTTCCTGAGCATTTGATTATGTGACTAGATGTTCCCTGTTACAAACACAAAGGTTTGTCACTGTCATAACGAAACTCTAATAGTGAATCCTGTATTCAGCCAATCCAGTCCATCTAAAATTAAAACAAACAATTTTTCAAAGATAATTATGGGTGTTGTCCTTTCACTTAAGTCAGTGTGTTTTTTGAATGACCAAATTGTAATTTTATATGATAATATAATGTTCTGTATTATTAGGTTTCTTGAATTTTGTGTACTGTAACAGAAATGCCCTCTGTTTATTTTAGATACCCTGAATTATCAAATAATACAGGAAACCTTTGAGTTAACAGACTAATAGAGGAGAAGAGGTTCCATTGTGGCTGAATATGCAGAGTACATAACTGTATTCTGTGTTAACCAGTGCAAGGCGTTAGTAATACCATTAAATAGAGAAATACATGTAACTAATACTACACTAATGAACAGACAGGTTGAACAGACAGGTTGTATGCTGAGTATGAGGAAGACTCAGGTATAAGGTTGGGAGAGGGTGACTTTTTTGTGGTGGGACAGGTATTAAGATGTGTCAAGTTTTAACCGAATCTTGTACTTTTGTTGCTGCCTTGTTATAACTTCTCAAATTCAGGTAGGTGAGCATAATAAGACTGCACTTCAGAAGCAGATGATCAGCCAGTTAATTTATTTGTCACCAAGGTAGCTCTTACAACAGAGAGTTTAAGTTTAGTAACTGTCTGTTCTTCCTCCTCCTCTTCCTTCTTCTGTTCTTCGCTATGATCTTCCTTTTTTGGTATAAAGAGCTCATTGAGCAACTGCTCCTTTAGTCAGTGCCTGATACCTAGGTGCACTGCATCATCAAGGTTGTCATACTGTGCTATTTTCACATGTTTCCAGGTAACTGGTGAACAACTTGATGAAGAATCAGCATTGTATCAGCTTACGATTTTCTTGTGCTTGTGAATATCAGACATGGTTTGTCTCTTTACACTGTACAGTTGCAAATGCCAGTTGTGGTTTGTTTCTTTGCAGCATATGCATGTGAATATCAGATGTGGTTTGTCTGTACTGTTATTGCAAAATCTTGTTATTCTGTTACAGATACAACGATTCATAAGTTTATCAGATTTGTATACACAGATTGGTTTCCATCGCAAAGCATCCTTTTGCAGACGATTGGCTGCCACTCGTCATGTGTCAGCTCAGAATCCTCAGCCGAACTGGGCACAGTGTTACCAACTAATGTTGCAGGCCCTTTCCGGACACAAGTTGTCACTGGATCCTACAGAACTTCCCAAAGGTTTGAAATTTAATTGACATAAAAGTCACAAGCATCTTTTGACGTGTTTTTGAAATGTAGTAACTAAGGAATGTGAATTAAACAGCTGTACATTGTGCTTAGGGTGTTGGGGGGAATATTGAGACCTAAGATGAAGGAAGTAATAGAATTCTGGAGAATTTCTTATGTTTAGGACCTGCATAATTTTTACTGTTTGCCAATATTATTGGGGTGAGCCAATGAAGAGATGTGCTAGTCATGTACCTCATATGGAATAGATAAACAATTCATATAACCTTTTATGCAGAAAGCCTTCAGGGATGAGACCATTTGGAAGATCTGAGTGTAGGTGGGAGGATAATATTAAACTGGATTTAAATAAATACTATATGAAGATATGGCTGATATTTACCTGGCTCAGGATAGGGTCAAATCATGGGCTCTTGTGACTGTGATTTGTGGAATTCATAAAGGCTGAAGGTACAGCACCCAAGGATTGATTTGGACTTCAGTTGTAAGCTGTTCTCACATTTGATTGAAATTTAATGTAATATTGTCAAACGGGAAACTTAAGTCTGTACTATCCTGCCAAACACATATAGCATTTTAAAATGATTTAAATACTTTAATACTCCTATGATCAGGATCAATTATATGGAAATTGCAGGGCCAGTGTTTAAGTGATTGGTAATTATTTATTTTTATGCCACTTGTTTAATAATGACAAAGTTTACTTTTTGATTGTTTTATCTATGATAGCTCATACTGGTTCTGGGGTCGACCATCTGCCTGTGCATATGGTAATTGGGTTATTTGCCCAAGAGTAAAGCAACTATTTCATGAAGATGACCGCTTATCTCCATCAAGTGACAGGCTTAAGAGTTAATTAAAAAGACGAACAAATTTATCTTCCTGTATTATTTAACATTTTAGTTTAGTTGTGTTTCATTGTCCATATTTCTTTCTGTTGTCACTTTATGAGCAGCTGATGGTTATTAAGAAGTTAGAGAAAGCTGAATGCCCATTAGATGTACTAGATGGAGGATAGTGGTCAGGGCTTCACACCCTGGCCACTTTAATCACAGGGAAAGAACATCTCCTACCATTTGAGTAACATTCTGAGTGAATTCTGTAGTCAGTCTGGACATTTCAGAGAAGAGAAAAATCACCCAAGGACTGTCCAGGGGTGACCTAGTCACTTTACCAACTGAGCTAACTTCCACTAATATTACAGATGGAATACAAGGTTGGCCAGCCTTGCAAATCCAGCTGTTACAAGAACTGGTGGTGGCTGCAAGACGTATGGGTCACTCAGCTCTGGCCACTCGACACATGACGTTCCTCCTGCAGACAATGTGGGACCACCTTTTGCCTGCAGAGCAGAGAGACTTGGCACTACAGCTACAGGTTTTGGCAGCCCAGTGTGAAGGGGCACCTGTACCCTTAGTTCTGAACTCTGGCTTTGTCATACCTCCAGCAAACCTCACAAACTTACCTCAGATACGGTAAAAGTACTTCATTATTTTTAATACACACAGTTCTCTCCGTACCTGTGCACATTGCAGGACAGAGAAAATGTTTAATATTACACTCTTTTTTATGTAACTGTCCATCTTTTTTCTCTTCTTCTTCATCTTCTTCTTAGATGGCACTACACTCAATTGTGGACCTTGGCCTCCTTAATGGACTTCTCTCAGTCAGCTCTTTTTCTCTGTGTGTGACCTCCCTTTCCAGTTTTTAATTTTGCATTTATTAATATCTGTACACAGTTCCACCATCCGTTTTTTGGCTTTGTTCTTTTAGGCTACAAATATTTTTATTTTTTATTTTCTTATTCTGCAATGTATTAATTGTTCATTCTTGTTGTGTTGAATGACACTTATGTCAACTGTGCTGGTAGTGTAGCACTGAATGAGAAATAACATGAGAATTACAGATGCTTAGTAGGTGCAATGTGAAAGGAAGCAGTCTTGACCCATTACAAGGTACTTACATTATGCATTATATACAGAGGGATTGAGGAAAAGTGTTAAAATCTGCAGGTGGTATCCACATGACATTGAACCAGGTATCTTCCAAATATGAAGCAATTCTTGGTTTTCGTCATATTTAATCAACTGTCAATAGACAAACTAGTGTGCTTTCTTTAACACTTATCGAAACCTTTAGAGGTAAGTTTATATTTTATAATACCATATCTTACTTTCTGTTATTTTGTTTATTACAGGAGTTTTGTACTGCAAAACTTGGAGCCTCAACTACGACCTCAGAAGATTGAGAAACTGAAGGAGGAGTCAGGACCATTTTTGTTCACTCCAATTCATTTTGGCTCCTTGGAAAGAAAGAATGTTGTGACAAGCAGTAAAATGGGTATTGCTTTATAATTATACATGTCATTGTTTTCTGTAATCAGTATTGGATTACCTGGTTAGGCATTATGCTTACAAAGAACAGGCACAATATTTATCCCTTTGGCACATCATTTTATTATGTACAATCCATTTTCTTTTATGGTAGCTTTAAGTGTTCATTCTTTTCTCCACCAAAGCACAAGGGGAACATGCCTTTTTGTTCTCAATGGAACACTGATAGACGAACAGAAATTGTGGGCGATGTTTGTTGTTTGTATGGCAGTGACTATTAAGAAATCTTTAATTTTATATGTGATGACAGATACCAGCATTTGAAAAGAATGTTGTGCTTGTCTTGTGCTCTTAAGATAGAGGTGGCATTTACCTTCAGAATGTTGGTGCTTATCTACTACATCACAGAAGAAATTAATATTCGTAGATATTTAAGAACAGGATGATGAGGAGAATATCCATGGGAGAGGAAGCAATGGAATAAAGCAGAAAATCATGTGAAGAAACTTTTCACAATATGTTTTTGTTTAAGAGTTAGGATTTTAAAATCTGTGTTAGTTATGTAGGCATCATGTGTAGCATGCATGAGGAAAATGGAAATGCATTTGGGGGGGGGGGGGGGGGGGGGGGAATTCCCAAGGGGGGGGCCACCCGGGGGGGGAAAACCAGGGGATAGAAGAAAAGGGGGTTTGGGAA
>Ga0131853_10011514_pt1 | contig 16190 bp, 11 predicted proteins | sample TergutLab28metaG_FD_92764 | JGI IMG/M metagenome (GOLD analysis project Ga0131853, IMG submission 92764) | Labiotermes labralis P1 segment gut microbial communities from Petit-Saut dam, French Guiana - Lab288 P1 (version 2) (version 2) | ecosystem: Host-associated > Arthropoda: Insects >...
AGTATCGAGATAAGGGGAACTCCCTTGTCTGTAGCTGGCTAAAAATAGCGACCCGCCAGCTGACAGACGCGGTTCACACAAGGGCGTGTACGGGAATTAAAAAACGGTCATAACTCCGTAACCATCCAAAATCGGACACATGTTTATATGAACTTTTTTGATCACAAAGACCTAGGAAATCGCCTCCTGCAGTTATGCCCTAAAGTTGTGAAACACCCTGTATATATGTCATTCAGCGGCTAAGGGTTAAAGGTCTGGAAATGGAAAAATGCTTCTACTTTCTCTGTGGGGTAGTTGTTGAGAGTAAATTACAGCAAACAAGTCAAGGAGGTGACGTGAAATGTACAGGTACAAGGTGACATTGTCCTTATCCACACCATGAGGGCATACAGGGGGGAGAAGATGTATAGCACAACTCATTCTTAACACCAGCAACAGATGAAGGTGAGTTGTGGCAGTGGTGTACTTGTTAAAATGCAAAATGAAAATTTATTAGTATTCAAAATTACTGGACTGTTTACCTGGCTGGCTGGCAGTATATAAATCTGACTGAAGGAATGGGAAAGACGTTACAGTTTCTGAAGTGCGGTATGGACCCGAAACCTCTGTAGAGCAGAATGTGCCTGACACACTGCTGAGATGAAAGAGACGGGAAGTTTTGTTGAATGGCTTGGGATTATGCAGCAACGAAACGTATAGTTGTCGATTGGGTCCACCCAGTGCTGAAAAAGGTAAAGCAGAGAGATCACAATATCACAAAGCAAAGAAATAGACTACACTGCCAGGACGTGTGAAGATACTGAAAAATAAGTACTTATTCCAACAAAATTTAATGCCAAGGCAGCAGAACCCCAAAGTTCAATACTGTTAACATCACAACCTGCTAACAGACATAATTCTAAGAAATAACTTCCTCTGCATGTGAGAAAAAGTGTCACTGGCAACAAAACAAACTCTGTTTGGTGTGTACCGTAAAATTTAAGGGAAAGAACAGAGAGATTTGTTACGGAAAAAAATAGTCACTAGGCAGCCAGACGAACAAAGAAAGGCTCAGAAACATCTTATTTCTGAACGGGCATGGAATGCTTCACATATAGCAAGGACAGTTAAGATATGCAAGATTTAACCCCAGGTCAGCCCCTTGTGGAATGTGTGGTGAGAAGTTGTCCTTTGAGTACTTTGATTTTCTCCTGTCAGTATCATTCCACCAATGAGTCATACTCATTTCTTCGTCTCTTACTGACACTATCAATCTTAGCAACTGAATCCATCATTAAATAATACATTTCAAAAAAAACTCCTTAATTACACACACTGGTCATAGCCTCAATTATATTTAATACAGGGGTGCACAAATCCTGGGTGTCGGGTCTCTGTAGCCACAAAATTTTGTATGGTGGTGCTTAATTCTTAATATCTGTAAGTCCTCAGTATGGGGGGGGGGAGGGGGAATGCACGCGTGCACGCACATACACCCACACACACATGGATCTGTAGGTGTGTCATTAAGACAGTAGGTGTGGAACAAGTCATAATACACATTTTACAAATTTGCAGTGTAAAATACTACAAACAGTTTACAAAACAGTGTTATAGATCATCTCTACACACAAAAAATTTATCTATAGAGTGAAAGGAGTGTGTGTGTATGTATGTATGTTCTTAAGGCTGCTTTAAATTTTACCTTGTCATTCTTGAGGATTGTCACAATGGGTGGTAAACTGTTGAAAATTTTTATGCCAGCAAGGAATGTACTTTTTCGAAAACAAGATAGGTTGGCACTTGGTCTATGAAGATGATGCTTATTCCTTGTATTAATATTGTGTATATATGAATTTGTTTGAAAAATTTCCTGATTATTGATAATGAAGTTCATTAATGAAAGTATATACTGGCATGGAACAGGTATAATCTCTAATTGTTTAAACAGACTCCTACATGAGGTTCTCGGTTGTGCACCAGCCATTATTCTGAAAATTTTCATTTGTGAAGGAAGTATCTTCCCACTGTTGGAAGAGCTACCCCAAAAAATTATTCCATATTTTATAACAGAATGAAAACATGCACAGTAAATTGATTTGAGTGTGTTAATGTTAATGATATGGACCAGTGACCTGACAGCAAAACATGCTCCACTTAAACTTAGGAAACACTTCCTCAGTATGTTTCTGCCAATTTATGTGATTATCAATTTGCATACCAAGAAATTTTGTATTCACTGTCTCTTCTGCATACTTTTCTTCACAGCAATACGTGAAGTAGAATGTGATGCATTCTTTGTTACAAATTTCATTATATATGTTTTATCTAATTTAAAATTAAATTATTAGCAACAAACCATTTAATCATTTGAGAGAAAACTAAATTTGACACTGAACAGAAATCTTTGACATTTCTGCTTCAAATTATGTTACCAGTATCATCAGCAATAGGGGGCCTTGGGGGGGGGGTTGCTACTTCACTGAGGAACCTGTAAAGTATGTTAAGAGAGGCTCCGGATATGGGCATCTCTCTCCACAGGGGCCCCTTTCCAGTCGAGGGGAACCTGGAATATGGAGGGGGGGGGAGGCTCATATACTTGGGGACTTTGATAGATGAATGAAGGAGGGCTGTAGTGGTGGGCCATCTCTTTGCGAGGGACTCCATGAAGGGGACCTTGAGGGAGGGCTCCTTTACTGGGGACCCCATAGATATGTTAAGTACGGCTCAGAAATGGGCAACTGCTTCCATAGGGGCCCCGCTTTTGGGGAACATGGAGGGGCGCTTCTTCTTAGGGCCTTCTTATCTAGAGGAAATTTTATGAGGTTTTTTGAGAGATATGCAAATGCCCTGTTAATGGGTACCTCTCCACAGGGGCCCTGTTGGGGAACCTGGAGGGGGTTTGTTTGCTGGGATTTTTGAGAGAAAGAAAAATTATATCTGGGTTCATTTCTTGGACCCAGAGGACATTAAGATTTTAAGTCTGGGGGCCATCTGGAACTTTAGTAAAGGAAAAGGACTCTCCTTAGTTGATATAAGATTATGGGGCACAAAGGGCCCATCTATAAGGCCTAGGTGCTTCAGGACCATAAGGGCTCGAACCCAACATTAGTCAATCAATCATAAGTGATAATATTAGTTCTGATACAGAATGTATTCGTGGGGGAAGGTCATTCATATATATTATTATGAACAACAAAGGCTCTAGAACTGATCCTGGGGGAACAAAATGTTACAATGTACCCCAGTCAGAGAAAAAAGTTTGAGCTGTATTAAGTGATTTTACTTCAACTTTCTGTCTTCTCTTAGTCAAATAGGACCTGAACCAGTCATCAGATACTCCTTAAAGTCCATAGAAATGTAATTTAGCTAGTAAAATTTCATTATTCACGCAATCAAAAGCCTTTGCCAAATCACAGAAAATTCATGTCACGCTTCTGGTGCATAAATTTTGAAGTGGCTCCTACATATTTGGGAAATGTGTGCACCCCTGATTTAACACAATTTTGGAAGCTGGTTACACTCCTGTGTTCAGGCAAATGTCTGATCTGCAATATAATGATAACGTATCACCTGAAGACAGAAACATGGTCAAGTCCTGAAATGGTGTGTGTACTAAATTTATCTTGGGCAATGTACAGCGTAAAATATCCTCGTATTTGTGACGTAACTATTCACCATTATCAACATACTTAGGACACTAAACTAACCACTACTTCACAGATAATGATGAAAATTGGCTTCAGAATGTAGCAAACATATTACAGTTTAATGTGATTGTTTGTCTTAAGTTTTCAAAGTGAAACACACCTTGGAAAAATGTTCTGCTCTCTGATCCTTCGAGAAGTTCTTCAATTACAATGTCAGCATCTTGTGCAAATCCAAATTCTGCTGGCCTCTCAGTCTCAAGATATTGTGCTGCTTCCAGTGCTATCTGTGGAACAGAAACAAAACCCATAAAACCCAGCCTTTTTCAATGTTTTCTTCCTCTTAACCACACACACACACACACACGAGTATCAACAACAGCCCTAATTTTTCTCATCATTCTGGTTAAACAGGGATCATAAAGATGTCCTGGGAAATAAGAAACATGTACATGACAAACTGATAAGTAAAAAATGCAAAAAAAAAAAAACTGCAGCCATTTAGTTCAATACCTTCTTTGCCTCTCAGTAACCATTTTGGGTATTTGGTTATTTCACAAGCCAACTGCTGGTTATGCTACACAGCAATAAACTGAAATCTAAGGACTACAATGAAGAATGAAAACGAAGAAAATATGATGAGTTAAAGACAATTCTGGAAAACTTTTAATACCTCAGCAGAAATGGTAAATGGTTAGATTTAAACATATCATCATCAAGTTACACTGCTCAGTGTCCTATGGGAGTTTCACTACCGTACAAGTAGCGTACAAAGTAGCTATAATTTGAATGGACAACTTGAATCAAAACCACCATAAGACAAATAATTCAGTAAATGTACAAAATTATTCCACAACCAGCATTCTGAACTTTCTTACAACTGTTACAATTAACAGGACACCTGTTTTGCCTTTTGCAATTGTAACTAGCAACAATACATTGAAAGTGGCTGTCACCCTACCTTGCAGGAGTGTGGCTGAGTCTTTGCACCATGCCAAACAAATATTGCACCTGTGGCTGTGTTCAGCAGAACCAGTGATGCTCTACTGCGCAACTGGCGGACAGAACAGGGCACCTCCACAAGGACACCTTCTTGTGGCAGTTCCCCTCGGCTTACGTACAATCGCCAAATGCCTACAGATATGATAACACAAAAGTACCTTTTGTAAGGATTGGTGGTTTCTTTATGATTATGTTATTTCAGTTACTGTATCTTGGTAACAACCACAAACTAGAAAATGGTCAAAAATATCAAAACACTGCATAGAGATAAATGTATTTTTTTGTGTATTGCTTTATTTATAGGTTACAACCTACAAATCTCGCCTGTGTAACTTACATTCCAACCTTAAGGTGCGTTATCTCCATTGTGCCTGTAGAACACACAATAATAAGGATACAATCCATTGATACACAACTTTTATTATAGCAAAACCAATAGCAGCTGCACGTTTCAGATGCACAAAGCAGCCATAATCAGGCCACATGTATCAGAAAATATAGCCTGATGATGGCTGCTTTATGTAGCCAAAACATGTAGCTGCTATTGGATTTGCTAAAATATAAATTGTGTATCCACAGATTACTTCCTTATTATTGCGTGTTACACTCTGGCCACTACTGATTTACTAACTTACCTGGTACCACTGAATTTCATGAGCGGAGACCTTCATGGTGCTCTACCTGTCAGTAAAAATGCATACAAAACACACAGCAGAAAAATTGTTGTTTTTAATTTCTAAATGTCTCTTGTGTGTCATGCAGCAAATTTTTCAATCCACTGTTGGCAACAGTACAAAATCTGAAACTCTGTAACTGCTACTATCATCCACTGCAGGCCCTGGATTAGAAAATTACTGTTGAGGGCTGGGTGGTGGTGTCTTGTTATGTACTGAAGCAATACCCTCTCTGCTTTTGTCAAGGTTTGGGCAATCTCTTCCTCCCCCAAACCATGAACAATGTGACATTAAACACTAAAAGGCTCCACGTCTTCATTTTGACACACATGACTTAACATATACACAATGTTCAGTGGCAAAAATTTTCATCTGCTAAAATTAATGATAAATCTTCAAACTCAACAATGAAGACAGCCAGTCACTGCACCCCAACACATGCTGCCTCTTCCCCATCCCTTGCATACACACAGCTCTCCTCACACATGACAGACACATCAGATCATCTTAAAAATTCAGAATAAGTGTCTAGAATGTATATTAAACAAAATACTGGTAAGAAGTAATTTTGATTTTGAAGAAGTGGGTGCAAGTAAACAACAAAATTAAGTTGAAACAACAAATCTGAGTTAAGTCCACAATATTAAAACTCATAAAAATGTTTTCAGCCAGCATGGAGACATGTTAATGCGCAGTGACTAAGAACTTCCCTTTTGGCTCAGAACTGCAAAGACAGAATACCAGCAACATAAAGCCTCTACAATATTTCCAGCCAATACTAACAGGCATCTTGGCTTTCTTTCTTTTCTCCATATTAACAATCAGATATTCAACTAACCATTACTCTGTTGAATGCCCCCGTCTTCTCTCCTGCCTGAATGTACAACCATATGTCCCTTAAACAGAGCAAGGAATGCTGGGGGCTCCATGCCCTGAACCACTCGCACCTGAGGCCCCCTCTCTTGGTCCAGCTCAACTGTCAAAAGAGCAGCTGCACCCTTCTCATTCAATGAAGCTTCTTGGCCCTGCCAGCAAAAATATGCACAGCGGTCCCGGCCCAACAATGCGTGACGTGATGGCTGTCCATTCAACTCTCGTCCTATGACACACATACATTGATATTAATAAAGTGTAATAACTGTGTTACACACCTGTACAGCTCAGTCTGACTTGCCACTGACTCACCTGTGACAGTGACAGTGTACAGCCAACGCACCACATAGCTGTCTCCGCTGTAAAACTGTCCAGTAGATAACTCTGAGAGCTGCGAGTATTCATACTCGAGAATATGCCAAACAGAAACACTGAGTGTTGTGACTTCATAGTGACGGTGAGTCTGTAAACAGAATTGACATTTAGATGAATGAAAATATCAAAATGCATTAACTAAGCATAAGAATGTAAAACTTGCAACTCATCGTTTTAAAATTAACTCATTTTAAAAGTATCATCTCATAAAATTTTTTGCTGAAGTAAATGTGTATTATCTCACAGAATTTAAGGATCACTTCAATCAGAGTTTTTGCTTGCAAGAAACATGAAATACAGTGGACTCACTCCTGTATGTTATGGTCCCTTAACCAAACTGACTTGATACCAAATGCAAAGACAGGTGAGAGTAGTGATTTTAATAGTAACAAATTTATAACTTCAGTTACATTACCTTTACAGACATTTCAGACTATAACTGTATGGTATATCTGGAAATGATAAAGTCACTTTACATTCAGTGAATGATGGTAATGATATTTCACACTGTGTTCAATTGTTATCGCCATCTACGTATTTAGTTTTTGTCTGGAATGACCACTTTTTCAATTAGTCATCTTACCACTCAGTCCCATCTGGGCCTGTTAAGTTGGAGTCCACTGTACAAGATCTAAAACACATTCATTCATCATTCATTAGTATTCAGCCCTAGAGGCCTGTCCGGCAGGAGCCAGAGCCCGGTTATGGAACCGATATGGCTCTTGGCACACTGCATCCTAGGCAAGTTCTTGGGGGTAGTCTGCCATTGCTTTCCCCTGCCTTTAGCCATTCCCACTTTCGCCGCCACATGCCTCTGCGTCAGCAGCGACGCAAGAGATCCCAGCAGCGAAAGGTGGAACGGTGGGCGAGAAAGATGTCCAGTAGTAATTTTGCCTAAATTCCAACTTCCACGTAAATTTAAGGATCTTTAACATGCCGCAAATCTATGACATGGGACCGACGGCTTTACTTCCCCTCCGAAAAAAAAGGCGTGCTGAGGATTTTTTCACCCTAAAAATCCGACGGCTTCAGCCGGGTTTGAACCCGCGAACTTGGGTACCAAAGGCCAGCACGCTACCTCTAGACCACCAAAGCCTCCTAAAACACATATTTAATTGAAAAATTTAATCAGCTTCATACTATATCCAGGAAGGGTTCTTCATTAACTTTGTTTCATTTTAAATACAATTATCTATATAAAAAATTTCATTTTTCCCCTTGATTTAAAAATGTACACATATAAGTATGCCAATACCAAGATCCTTCACTACTAACTTTCAATTCTGCATGCATGCTCCCCGTGGAAAATGTTCACATAGCCGAAGTATGTGACCTTCAGTATTAGCCAACATTTACCTATTATTCACACTGAGAACTATAAAATGAAGCAATCTGAAACATGACATTAAATTTCAGACATTTACCTCACTATCATAATAATGGGAGCCACGGCCAACATGACTTCCTTCCAATTCCAGATCAGGCTCAATGGTGTTGGATTTCAACATGAGCTGTACATCATATGGCTTCATGTCAATGCTAGCATCCACCTGTGTCAGGAGCAACTGTTTAGGATTTTTTTTTTAAGAGAATTGGCAAATGTTACAAGTAATCAGCACTTACTTTTCAAGTAATATTTTATAAAAGAATGTTCAGATCAGATCAGATCCCACATACAGTAATAAGAAATTTCAAAGTTCACTGTCCATTACAAAAACGTTACATTCTTTGACACCACATCATTTATCCCACTTCATCCAGAATCACTGAAAGCAGAACAAAATACAGCGAAACTTGAATTTTACATCACCTGAATCCACAATTTCCTTGATTCTACCTACTCTTTTGATCAGTCCCACCAAAACTTCCGTAACACATCATCAAACTTTCCTGGAATATACATCTGTGCTTCCTACCCAATTCCTTGATTAGACATTCAAATTGAGCACCAACTTGCATGTTCCTGTCTTTGTAAGTAGTGTCAAATTGGAAAGGGGACTGTCAAAGGTCAATTCTTATGACAGTGGTGAGGTCCAGACAAGTGTGAATGGCTAAGCTAGGTTACTCCACTGTACACAGCATATGATGCAGAAAAATGTCTGCTACATGCACAGAATAAATACATGACAATTGCCCTCAACAGTACTGAGAATAAGGCATAAGGTGTTCCATAAAAAGCAAAGCAGCAGCAACAGTTTCAGTTTAATGGAAATGTTGAGAAAGTGAATGAGACTATTTAACGCAATCCACTGAACCAGATTACATTTTTAAGGCTAACCATATTCGGTCAATTGCACAAAGTATATAAATTTTCATTTCCTTGACTTAAAATTTTCCTAAACTTTATACCTATTTTAAATGGTCCCTTCAGAAATGTAACATCCACATTTCACTGTTATGTTATTCCAACAAAAATGTTTTATCAATTACCGAATCGGTAAACATTAAATGTTCTTACTTGCTTGTCATCATCATCTCCACTCTTTGTTCTGATGACACGTGAGAAGTCGGGCCAGTCAAGGAACTTCTCCCTGAAGAGCACTGTCTCCATGTGCTGGGTTACCTTGGCAAGAAGTGCCCAGTCTGGACGGAATGCCCCATTGTTGATGATCTCAGGCTCATCGCGCCTCCCAAGCAGAGAAGCAGCCGTAAGAGGGCAAACATCACACTCAGAATAGTTGTAACCTTCATTCCAGAGCTCCTGGGCCAGACCAACTGCCACTCGACGTCTGTCTAAAGGTGCATTTTTGCCGTTCCACACATATAACTCAGATCCAAAGTCAAACAGCAGGATCTGTGGATAGTTTAAACATTTCTGGTATGTACTGTCAGTAACTTAATTTCATGACACTCTCAATGAAATCCTACTGTCATCCATACATAACACACTTCCACATCAATGTATACTTAATATGACCAATTCTCAGGTACATATTCTTGACACACAATTTTGCAATACTCAGAACATCATATGCATGCTGAAGTAAAATAAATATGTTATACTAAAACCACTACTAAAATGGTATCATTAAATCTTATGTTTATTGGATCATACATCATTGTAATAGTTGAAGAATAAAAGACCAACTTGATGTCACTTGCTATTTTATTTCACTTCTTATGTACTCAACATGCTTTGGACATTAATATATCCATCATCAGGAGCTTGCGCCTGTGCTGTTGAATTACCACATCAGTCGTTTTGTTCTCAGTTCATTGCGTGTTGGAGATTTGGTGCGGCTGGGTTTGAGTGGTGTCCAAAACATGTTGAGTACATAAGAAGTGAAATAAAATAGCAAGTGACATCAAGTTGGTCTTTTATTCTTCAACTGGTATCATTAAAATTTTGGATTAGCAACTTGTACCATAACTAGTGTAGTTTATACAGGTTTTCAATATGAATTTAAATATTTTAAAAATATACCAATATACCCCCTGCCTATTTTAATCAACCTGATCTATACATCTATGAATTTACAAATTGCCATTTCGTTGATACAGGCAACTTTCTATAAACACCAATTTACAATTCTCCAGGATACCAGAGTGTTCCATTTCACCTACTGATTTAAATCAATTGTGAAATGTCTGTGTACTAACCTTACTAGGATCCAACATCTCTATTTTGGGTACGGTTCCCCAGTACTCATTTACTGGAACAAGCTCATCATCTTGCACCTCATATACCATGTTGGTGGCAATGATGGCTGATTCAAACAGCTCATCCTCGTCGGGATGACCTGCTCCTGCAACTGGACCAGTTCCATTCAGCAGCTTCCAGAAGTTCTCAACATAAGAGCTAGAACAAGTGACCTTCTCCTCTGAGACAGTGATCACTTGCCGAGAATTCAAACAACCCAGATCCTTCTTCTGGTGGATGTTCATTGCCACTTCTGCACCACGTGCACGTTCAATAACATTAGAATATCGACCAACATAGTTATAAACCTGCAAGGTAAATAAACATCCAATGAGAAGGCATTCTCATGAACAGCATTTACAAGAAAGTTAACCACAAGTTGAAATGGCATCAACACAGTGACTGTGCTATGCATGGCTGAGAGTCAACAGGCCAACCAACACTCACCTTGGCTGCCAAGTTACAAAGTTTACACAGAAACTGGAGAAGGAAGCAGATGAATAAAGTACAGACTTCAATAAAAAAAAAACACTACAAAATACTAATCAAATCTTCCCCAGGAAGGATTTATTTCCATAGATGAAATGTGAAAAGAGTATGCATGAAAAAAGGAGAAAGAATATCTGGACAGAGGTGATGACCAGAAAAGTGTGTGGAAAAATGGCCACTTAATGGGCATAAAACTTGACATATGGGTTGTACGACAGACAAATAACTAGCCTGAGTTTGTTACAAAATATGATAATTAAAGTACTGCAACCTTCAGAGTCACACAGACACAAGGAAGAAGTAAATTTAAATTTAAATATGGTGGATATTTGCTTTACCAAATATATTGTGAGACAAAACATTCTACTGCTGCAAAACTGCCTCATCTGGCTGATAATTTATCATTTAAAAACTTGAATGCAGAATGTATGGTTGACTGTTTTGGACTAACAAATTTATAATAAATAATGTAATCTTCTATAATTTTGAGACAATTCAACCCTGTTGTGTTCCTAGACAATCAGAGATGCAGAATAACTGCCATCAAAACACAATACATTTACTTTACAGATCAGCTACATGTTTTGACCAAACACAGTCATCATCAGGCTGGCCACAACAAATAAAAAACAGCTATATATACACAGTTGTAGAAGGACTGTGATCTCAGTGCCTTACACATGTTACTATATGAAAAATATATACATAATAAAGATGGACAGCAAGGGCAGTGTAAAATAATTTAAACGTTATGTGTAACACTCATATTATGAGTATTTTACACTGTCCTTGCATACAGTTGAGATCTCAAAAAAGCATATGAAACCATAAATTTTATAATTATATTATATGGATGTAAAACAGTGACATGTTAAAAATGGTATTAAGACAGCTGTGATTAAAAACGTATGTTACATTAGTACTTCCAGAATAAGAATGTAGAATTAGGTCAGTGATGTCATGCCTTGAAGGTTGTTATATTTCACTTTCCTTGACACCTGTTTTCACTTGCAGGAATGCTCCTAATGTTGCTGTTCCTATATTTTCTTCGTTATTATACCTTTCCTATTCGTCACACCTTCCCTTCCATCTTGAAATTACTTAACCCACACAAAAGCCCACGTTATTTCACACAAATTACAAAATGTAGTTGCTTGTTTTCTCCTCGTTATAAAACAATTTATACATCATACACACTCACACATTATCCCTCCCTCCCTCCTCTCTCTCTCTCTGCAACACTACACAACAAGCAACTATCAGCATAGACATGTTTCTTTCTTCCTTCAAATTCTGTGTGCCTATGTCACTCAAATGTGTTTCTTATAACACAGCTTTCACAGCCAGACATGAAATTAATGAATTCATGCCACACACAAAACCAATATCAAACTGCAGAGTGTCATACTTCAGAAACCAAGCATCTTACTCCTCACCACTGGAAAAACTTCAAATTTCAAAATTTAGGTCTACTAAATGCACATAGCTTGAATATGTATGTTCTGTGACCTGACCATGTTAACCAGCAATCACAGACTATTTTTCATAACTAGAGTTATAGCCAGTGTTTCTAATTCATGGTGTTTTGCACAAAGAAGCTCTGCACAGACTGGTACTGATCTATAATTTAAGCGCCTTTACAAGAGTTCTACAATATGTAACATCAACAGTTCACCTAACATGACTCTGTAACATAAAAGTTTCTTACAACTGCTACTGACCTCTGAGGGAGTAACAAGCACATAATTGTCCCCACTGTTAATACTGCTTGCCACTGGCTCAACCAATCTTGTCTGAACATGTCGACGGCCCTTCACTTGCAACAGCATCACATCCTTGTATGGCAACATGTTGCCATTTGATGGTGAAGCTGCCTTTTTAAGCGAAACAGCTGTAAAGTCTTCTTTGCTTGCCAAACCAGCCAATGCCTCCACAGCTAGAGATGAGTGCTTGGCCACTGTCAAGAAACAGCATGTAATTTACTAACAGCTTGGTACACAGTGCCACATGTGTAATGAATGGTATTTGTTCAGGAAATCCCTTGCTATTCATACCAGTACCAAAAACGGCATGTAACTTATTAACACCTTGATACAGAGTGCCACATGTGTAATGAATGTTATTTGTTTAGGAAATCCCTTGCTATTTGTACCAGTACCAAAAAAAATTCAAATCTGCACAATAAAATGAACCAGTTCAGTCTAGTTTATATCCCTACAATCCATTTGAATAGCAGCTTACCATGAAATTTCATTCTCCCAAGCAGACTTCTCCCATGAAGTTTTGTAACCAAATATCTTCATGTATGTCTACATTCAATCCAGCATTCTACATGCCATTTGTCTCAACCCCCTTGACTTAACCCTGTATCAAGGGTAACAGAATACTACAATCTATGAAACTCTGTGTTGTGGAATTTTTTCCATTCTCCTGCTATATCATCTTTCTTCTGCCTACTAACTGAAAAGAGTGCGAACAGATTACACTGCACAGTTTGAATAAGTTATACCTGCTGATGCATACCAGCTAAAGACCACAGTCTATGTAGGTTATATTTCCTGCCAAATACTGAATGAAGGATGTAATATGAACTTCTTCCTATAGTAATGATTGAAGGCAGTAAACTTCCCACCAAAAACTCACATTTCTCAACCTTCAACCTTTTCAGCTCCTTCTCTGCAATTCCTGATCGCACCTCAATGTACTCATCCTGCAAGTCTGTACGGGCTGCTAATGCCTTAAGAGGATTGCGGGATGACATGGCCTTTCGATGAAGCCTCACAGTGCGCTTCTGTATCTCCCTGTACACAAAACAAATATCAGAACAAATACTAACAGAAATATTATTAAAAAAAAAATAACAGTTTGCAATTTTATAAACCTCACATTCCATGAAGCTTATCAGTGACTTTCTACAAAAGAACTAACATTTTTTTCTGCTTTAGTCAATGTTATTTGTCATATAAGTAACAATGTTCAATCAAAAAAAGCAACAGTGTTGCTGATATACTAATGCTCCTACTTTGGTTCAGTTTAGTATGTAAAATTTTACAGTCATTCATAATATACAGTGCGTACAGTACACTTTTCAATTAAATAGTATTTACATATCTGAACCCTTCTAACACTGCTGAAGGAGAGAGTTCTGTACCTTCATCAGCATAATGTCACAGTGTGTATCTTTGCCCTTCACAACCATGACACTATGTAGCACTCTTAAATCTCACAGCCAATATTACACAATCAAAGTAGCTGAAAGAGTTCTTGAACAACCTAAAATACAAAAATAATTTACTTTCGCATTCGTAAAATGTGTGCCTAGCATATGGACATCCTGCACCATACTTGCTTGATGTATTATCAAAAATTCTACAGCATCAACTTCATTTGATAGCATGCTGATTCTGTTCTTGAATTTAATTTGTGCTGATGGTGCCAAACATAACAAGAAACCAGGAAACAGAGTATCACAGGCAGTCCATAACAGAAGTGACTGAAAATTAAACTGAACATTAGTAATGGTACATTACCATAACACAGATACATACCAACACACAGTATGAATGTCAACAGGATGATACAATCTGATAACTTTCAGGCAACATGCCATTATCTGTTTCCCACTTTGGAAACTAACAAGCAAAATGTGATGGGTACGACACAAATGAGAGTCACTATTTTGTGTCTGCAAACTGATACCATCAAATCACTGTATCATATAAGGAAGCTGATGCCATTAAATCACTATACTGTACATGTAAACTGACACAATCAAAATTTTCTCAAATGTTTCATGTATCTCCAAGAGTGGTACAATCAACAGTTACACAGTCTCAGCACTTCACAGTCCCACATATTCACCAGAGATTCGCACAAGCACAACACACACACACACACATAATCTCCCATACTAAAATCTGCAAATTGAATCAAGTTTCCACACCCTGCATACTTCTAACCTCCAAAAGCCAGCAATTACAATAATTTTAAAATAATAAAGATGCATTCAAACAAACTCTTAGTTCATGGAATTGAGCAACTGGACAGGCTAGTGTGGCCCACATTGTAGAAAGGGGCATACGGTTTCAAATGACTCCAGAACCTGCCAAAATGACTACAGCTGCACAGCACTACCCTTGTCTTTTCTCCCTTTTGTGTTTGTGTGTGTGTGTGTGTGGGGGGGGGAGGGGGGGTGACAAAATTAATTACAAAGCTGTGGTAACTGATGTGCCAAAAAATATATGATGATTAATGAAACTACATAACAATAAAAGTTCCTGCCAACTGATATTCACTCAACCACATGCTCTTCTTCTGAAATAATCTCTTGGTACCCTACACAGTTAATCTGAAGCCTGTCCTTGGCATGTTCTGTTAATGCTAATCATCACACCAGTCCCCATTATGGTGCTTTGATCGTGATCTAGAATCCTATGTCAACCTATGTTCAGCCCTGCAGTGTAATTCACAGCTCAAAATTTATGCAAACACACTGTAGGTCAGACACTTGCTCCAACTCAATCACAATGACTACATAATATCAAAAGCAAGACTATGATGAATGAAGAGCAGTAGTAGTAGTAGTAGTAATAATACAGAAGAACCAGTGCCTAAAGATATAAGCACCATGAATAGTAACAACAATAGCTGTAACACTGTATTCCCTAGGGGCATAGTTTGTCTCAGGAATATAAGTATAAATACCCTGCATTAAGGTGATGATGATGATGATGATACAGAAGAGCCTGCACCTAGCTATGTTTTAAACGATTTAGCTCCCAGCTGCCACACAAAATTAGTAATATCTTTATATATTAAAGAGGAAAAGTGAAAACTTCAACACTGCCCTTTGTATAATGAACTACAGGATATAATGAATGACCTTAATTACACATCCAGCTTCCAAAAAAAAAGTAAAATCTAAAAATTATAATTTTAAATAATATTATTATTCTGTATTGAGTTCTCACACTTCTGCAGCTGAGAAATTTACTGATACAATATAAAAAAAAATGGCAAAACTTTCTCCATGTAAACAAATTCCTTTTACAATAACTATATGCCACTCATGACTTCAGTGATATATGAAAGCAGTCATTATTGCAAAGCTCAGCTTCCTGACATCAGATATATAAATGAGTTCACATTTACAGTTGGCCAGCTTCCAGAGGACCAACACCATGGCTCTCTACAATCTGTGTTTGCTGCTTCTGTGCATGGTCATGGCAGGACATGCAGTGGTAAAGTAACTCTGTCCAATTTAGACTGATTTTCAGTTTTGCATTACATGACTTATTAATTAACTAGCTAGTGTTACTAGGACCGCCTCTGTGGTCTAGTGGTCAGAGTTTCTGGCTACAGATACAGAGATCCCCGGTTCGATCCCTGGCACTACCAGATTTTCTGAGTAGTAGTGGGTCTGGAACGGGGTCCACTCAGCCTCGTGAGGTCAATTGAGGAGCTACTTGAATGAAAAAAGTAGCAGCTCCAGGTCTAGAAAACAGAGATTAA
>Ga0131853_10011517_pt1 | contig 16186 bp, 8 predicted proteins | sample TergutLab28metaG_FD_92764 | JGI IMG/M metagenome (GOLD analysis project Ga0131853, IMG submission 92764) | Labiotermes labralis P1 segment gut microbial communities from Petit-Saut dam, French Guiana - Lab288 P1 (version 2) (version 2) | ecosystem: Host-associated > Arthropoda: Insects >...
ATTTTTTACACGCTTATTTATCTTTCGGACTTTTTCGCCGATAACGTGACGTGCGTTCCCGTGACCTGTTTTTGTGTCATCTAGGTCATCTGCCCACTTACGCTTTTGGTTAGCGGTTTCCTTTAGTCGTCCAATATCCTTTTTAAGGCGTCTGTTTTCGGAAAGCTCGAAATTATCTTGCCTTTGTTTGTTTTCCCACCACTGCGAGAAGCTTCCACGTGTAACAGTAATGTCCGCCCGATTAATTGACAAAATATGACTGACACAGCCATCTAAAAAGGCACGGTCATGGGACACCAAAATGAAACCTTGCTTTGTGTTTAGGTAATCCGCAACCGTCTGGCGACCGTGCAAATCTAGGTGATTAGTGGGTTCATCAATCAACAAAAAGTTGTTTTGGTTTAGGAACAATGCCGCCAACATAACCTTGGTTTGCTCGCCTCCTGATAGGGTGTCAAACGGTCGGTGTAACACATCTACATTCACCTCTAACAAGGACAATTCCCTTAAAAGTTCCCATTCCCGATATTCTGCACAAATTTCGTCAACAATTGCCTGCGTGTGAAGGGTTCTGTCAGCCACTTTGTAAGGAAAATAGTCAAATTTAACGCTGGCTGTGATTTTTCCACGATACTCATACTTCCCCATTAGCAAATTCAAAAAAGTAGTCTTGCCACGCCCGTTGCGTCCAGTAAAACCGAGCTTCCATGCTGTGTCAATTTGGAAGCTTACATCTTCAAAAATATTATCATAACTGCCGTCGTAGGCAAATGTTAGGTTTTGTACACTAATTTGCGACATTAAATCAACCCCTTGCTTTTCATTTTTGCAAGCAACCGCCCGCCCCCTGGCAAAAACAAAATATCCTGGTCGCTAAGCCCACGAACAACCAACATAAACACCACATAAAGCACCATACCAATGATAATTGCGGTAATGGTGGCAAAAGTTGGTTGTCCAAACAAAATGTATAGTAAATGATAGAAACCAAAACAGCCAATTGCCATGGCAGTGCTGGCAATTGCAGGTTTTATCAACATTCCCGTGACATCGGGCTTGCTGTTGGTATGTTTGAACAAAAACGCACAGTTAATTACCGCAGACACCAAAAAACACAGAGTTGTTCCTATGACTGCCCCATAAATATTAATATTTGGACTTGAGATAAGAACGAAGCTCATAACAATCTTCACAATCGCTCCACAAATTGCGGAAAACACTGGCACACGCCCGAAATTAAGGGCTTGCAACACCCCTGTAGAAATTTGGGAAGCGGCAAGAAAAATCACCGACAAAAAGCCCCAACGAAACAATGTTCCGCCATCTGGATGGCTAGGGAAAAGCAAAGCCACAATTTGTGGCCCAAGCACTGCCAAGCCAAAAGCTATTGGGATTGTCAGAAGCATACCTACACGAAATGCTACATTAAGTTTTTCCTGCACCTCTTGTTTGTTGCCCAGCTTGCGGGCGGCTGCAATTGCGGGTATTGTAGCAATGGCAATGGATGACGAAATTGCGGCAGGTACATTGGTTAAGGTGTTAAACTTACCTGCCACTTGCCCCAAAAATTCCGTTGCTGTTTGGTGGTCAAAACCAGCCACCAAAAGACGGGACGGCACAAGCCATACATCAATGACACCAGCAATGGAAAATACCGCCGTGCCAGCGATTATGGTAAAAGATGTGCGAAGGATGGAACGCACCAAGCGACTTGTTTTTTCCTCCCGATATTTACCGCCTAAACCTAATTTACGTGAGGCTTTTGTTTGATTTACTTTGTGCAAAATATCTTTGCGTGCGATAAAGTATAGCCCAGTAATAAATATAAAACCAGCCATAGCACCTACCGTACTGCCCAGTGTGCCGCCTGCCGCACCAAAATTAGCCAACTCATACCCTCTGTCCATGGCAAAATTCCACATGGCATGGGCAAGAACGACGGAGAAAATAGCATTAATAATCTGTTCTATCAGTTGAGAAAGGGCGGTTGGTACGGTGGTAGACATGCCTTGAAAATAACCACGGATAACCGACATGATAGCAACAATAAAAATCGTGGGCGTTAACATTTGTAAAGCCAAGGTCGCTTGGGGCATCAGCAACATTCCAGTAATTTGTTCTGCTAGGAAAAACACAATTACAGACACGACCACGCCAATTACAGCAGCAAGCCCAAGGGCAACACGAAAAACACGGTGTGCAGCATCATAATGCCCGAGAGCAGACCGCTCCGCCACCATTTTAGCTATAGCAGATGGCAACCCAGCCGATGACAACACTAAAAGGAAGGTGTAAACAGAAAAACCAACGGCGTAAATACCGTTGCCGTCATCACCTATCAAATCTGTTAAGGGAAGACGATACAAAAAACCGAGCAAACGTGCCAAAATGCCCGTTGCCCCTAAAATTGCCGCCTGACGCACAAATGAATTGTTAGATTTTGGTTTATTTTCGCTCATAATATATATTCTAACAGACCCAGAGAATAACAGCAAGGTTTTTTGTCAAAAAAGCTAGTCAAATATGTTGAAATATGGTATAATACAATTATGAGGAAGCTTATAAATAACTGGAGATATTACCGTTTGGGTAAAGAAGAATATTTGTTATGTATAGATAGGGTGCTGGCGGGAAACTTGCAGAGCCTGTCCTTTGTGAACATTTGGTTTGGTATCCTTGTTTTTGTAAGCGGAGTTATGGCTCCATCCTTTTGGTACGCTACTTTCCCGATTGCGGGTGTATCTGCATTTTCTGCCATTTGGATGGACAGGTGGCATAACCAAAACCAAAAAGGTAGACATTTTAGTAAAAAGGTGATTTATAGGCTGGTAGTCAGTTTTTATTCATTTATAATGCTGTCAAGCCTTTATCTTTTTGTGTGGTTAGTTCCTGGTACAAGTGTCTCTATAATGTTTTATATAATTTTGATTTGTGCAATTTTTACAATTGTTGCACCTCCCAGCTTGGGTCTTGGTTTTACCCTCATATCTTCTGTGCTTTTCGCTTCCACAAGTTTTTACTTAAAAGAGCTTGAAATTTTTATAGGAGACATAACAATGCTTACCGCTGTTGTGCCAGCCGCAATCACCTTTAACTGGTTCAGTAATATGTACAAATTTCGTGCGATGCTTAACGAGATCAGGTTAGAAGGGGAGCGGGATAAATTTAGGCAAGCCAGCACCGTAGACGAGTTGACAGGTCTGCGTAACCGCAGAGATTTTAACACAACCTTTCATAGATTTCTAAACAACAGGCGTGGCACTGATGCGGGTCGCTTCGTTTGCCTTGCTTTGTTGGATATAGACCACTTCAAAGAGTACAATGACCATTACGGTCACCTTGTTGGTGATGAGTGTTTACAGAATATGGGCAAAGCCCTCAAAGACTTACGAGATAGTGCAGATGTGTATGTTGCCCGTGTGGGTGGCGAAGAATTTGCGATACTCTGGTTCGAGCAAGACACTGCTGGCATCCAGAAAATCGTGCAAGAGGTTCATTTGCGGATTAAAGAGCTTGCAATTCCCCACAAAAAATCCTCAACCGCTTCATATGTTACTGTCAGCATGGGTGTTTATGCCGTTAACAGCGACACACAAGAAGACACGGACGCCATCTATAGTTTGGCAGACAAGGCTTTGTACGAAGCGAAAGAAAAGGGTCGTAATTGTGCTGTTGTTTACGCAAATATTGCAAAGCAACATTTGACTTAGAATAGAAAAAAGATTGTGTTTTACGTCCCTTAAAATTATTCTTGACATCTGTTTTAAGTTATTGTATAATATAAACATCGTGCTAGTCGGGGGAGTAGCGGTCCCTCCCAGCCTGCAATCCGCTATAGCAGGGGTGATGCCCATTCTGAGGCTTTTTGTGCTTTGCGCCAAAATTTGTAAGCGGTGTTGAGGATTGAGTCTTGCGCAATAATGACCGATGAACCGTGTCAGGGCCTGACGGCAGCAGCACTAAGTCGCCACCATTATGTGCCGCAAGGTTGCTTAGTCTGAGCTGGCTGCAAAAGGCGGCGTTTAGGCACTGGGTCGAAATTGGGTGCACGATTTTTTTGTAAATTTATATTTCTTTACTATAGATAAGAGGTGAGGAAAATTAAGCGAGTTTACTCTTCTAGTCAAAAGAAAACGGAAACTAAAATGCAGGGTCAAGCTCAAGTTGGGACTGGAAAAAATGACCCCCATGCCATGTTCGGATGTGATGGAGAAGTTTTGGATTGTTGTGATGACTGCTTAATTTTCTTCGGGTATGACGACCCTCGGCAATTTGCTAAGGATTTTTATGATGCACAACCCAAGCATCAACCTAATGGCTCTAAAACTAAGGCGACTTTAATGCACGGTATACAAAACGCTTGTGTTGGCTCGCCTGTTGGCGGCGAGGTTGTACTGGCGAATAGAGAAGGGCGGATTATCCAAACTTATTTAGAGTTTTTCCGCATTTCTGAAGATTTGATAATTTGCTTTTTCCAAGAAAAGTTTGCAAGAGAAGCGGGAAGTGCCAGCACACTTGGGCTTTTAGAGCAAGCCCCTGGCACTGTGTTTTTGATTGATGTGGATGGGAAAATAACCTATTGTAATCAACACGCCCTAACGGCTTTCGGGGCAAAAAACCAAGATGTTTTTGCCAACCAGTTTTTCTCACACTATTCTAAAAAGTTTCAACAAAATATTACCGCAGCTAATTTTATGAATTTGCAATTAGAAAAGGCAATGAAGGAGGGGATGAGCCGTTTTATCTGGCACATCCGTAGAGATTATAATGAAATTGCCGCATCCATCCGTTTGGTACGCACCGAATTTCGTGGCTTACCCTGTTGTGTCGCTTATTTGGTAGAATTTGAGGCGGAGAACGAAAATTACTTTGAAGGGGCGATAAGCCACAACTTTCTAGATGATGCCACTTGGCCCATTGTGGAAGCCATGCCCTTTGCGTGGAAGTTTGTGGATGCTGACTTGAATTGTTTGGAGTGTAACCAAGCCATGGTGCAGCTACTGGGTGCTAAAAATAAGGACACTTTTTTAGCTGGTTATCATCAAATTTATCCTCACAAACAACCAGATGGACAGGTCTCTCGTGACAAAATGCTGGAATACTTGGACATTGCCATGGAAAAAGGTGTTACACGTTTTGAATGGGAAATGTTTAAGTTTGATGGAACAATAATGACGGTTCATATAACCCTGTCCCCCGTGGCTATAAAGGGTCGTTTTGTGTTTTCGGTTTTTATACATGATTTAACCACGCAAAAAGCTTTGGAAGAACAAAAAGAGCTGGATAAAGACCGCCTAGAAGCCATTTGCGAAAATGCCCCTGTGGGTATTCAAATTTGGAATCGTTTTGATGAAGTGTTGTTTGTCAACGAGCATATGGCACGTATTTTTGGCTTTTCTAACATAGATGAATACAAAAAGGAATTTGAAAGTATTTTTCCAGAATTTCAACCCGATGGCAGAAACACGGCTTCTGTTGCTTTTGATATTGCTATGAATGTTATGAAAACTGGCATACCTACAGCTTTTGAGTGGACATTACTTAGTAGGTCTGGTGAAGCCATTCCCTTACAAAGAAAATTTGTCCGCATAAATTATGGCGGCGAACATTGTTTGATGGAGTTTTGTCAAGATTTGCGTCCTCAAATAGAAAGGGAGAATACAATTCTAAGGGAAACACAAAATCTACGCTCCCTTTTTGGTGCTGTACCTCTTGTTTTCGAGTTATGGGACGAAGAACAGGAACTTATCTCGGTAAATAATTTCGCTTTAGAGTTTTTTGATATGCCCACATTACAAATGTATCGTGATAATATGTGGAATCTTGTACCCCATACACAACCATGTGGTGGCGAATCTAAACCCCTTTTTTACCAGCATCTAAAAGATGCTTTTGACATAGGAAAAAAAGAAGTGGATTGGGTAAACCAAGACATGAAAGGTGGGTTAATGCCCACCCGCCTAGCCATGGCAAAAGTGGAATTTGAAGGTAAACCCGCTGTTATTTGCATATACCAAGATATACGTGACCAAGTGGCTAGAGAAGAAGTCATAACAAAGGAATCTGAAAAGTTTAAGTTGTTTTTTAATGCAGTTGATACCGTTTGTATGCTTTGGAATGACCGAGTAGAGCTTGTTATGTGCAACCCAGCTTCTGCCACCCTTTTTGGTTTGGATTGCCCAGAGGAATTTATGAAGGTTTTTCATCAACTTTCACCCCCAAACCAGCCATGTGGTAAAAATTCTAAAGAAAAACTTATAGAATTTGTTAACCACGCTATAGAGTTTGGTTTTGTCTCTTTTGAATGGTTGCATCATACGATAGATGGTGCAGACTTGCCCTGCAAAGTTGTGCTTACACGTGCGGAATTTGAAGGTCGCCCAGGGGTTATTGGAATTGTCCATGACCTTCGAGAATCTATAGCGTCAGAGGAGCGGCATAAATTAGAAATTGCTAGGCTTAACACTATTTTGAACCATGTACCTGTCTCTATTCAGATATGGAGCAGGGATGACCGACTAATTTTTATTAATGGCAAAATGCCTGAAATACTTGGTTTTCAATACCCCTATGAATACATGAGTAATCATGGCGTGTTTTTCCCAGATACGCAAGAGTGTGGTAGGGATTCCGATGAATATAGTCTCGAAATATTAAGGCGGGTTTTTGAGGATGGGTATTTCCGCACAAATTGGACATATCAAACTAAGGACGGTCAGTTGGTTCCAATGGAATGTATCCTGATACGAATTGATTATGGTGGCACGGAGGCCGTTTTGGAGTTTTGCCGTGATTTGCGGGAGCAAAGGGCAGAGGATGAAATTCGTCGTGTTACCGAAGAAAAGTTACGCTTGTTAATTGATAACACCCCCATGTCGATTGGTATTTTGGATGCCAACCTTGATTTGTTAGACACAAATTTAGTTTCGCCAGAATTTTATGGATACAAAAGCAAGCAAGAGTATTTAGACAACTTCAAAAACACTTGGCCCGAATTTCAACCAGACGGCACAAAAACGATGGAGTATTTCTTCGGTTTGGCAAAAGATGCCTTCGCAAACAAAAAACTCACCTTTGAGGCGACCATGCTAAGAAAAGATGGTGTCTTTTTACCTACAGAGTTGACGGTTATCCCTAGCGAATTAGAGAACCAACCCGTGCTTTTAGTATTTGCAAAGGACATGAGGGCGCATTATAAGCATCTGGAAGAAGTGCGTAGAAGCCAAGAAACTGTACGGGCAATGGTTAACCTTGCACCAATCGCTTGCGTTGTAACTGACGAAAATCATAATGTAATCGAATGTAACCAAATGGCCTTGGATTTGTATGAAGAATCATCCATGGCAGAGCTTGCGTTTGATTATAAAGATTTTTGCCCCCTTGATACCTGTGACGAAGCAACCTGCAATTGCAAAAAGATTTTAGGGACAAATATTGCAGAAAATTTAGAGTGGCAAGAAAAAAACCTTAGCATTTCTTGTGTTCTTAATGTGAAAGGTAAGTCTGTTCCTGTTGATATTAGCGGAAAAGGCGTGGTGATTGAAGGGAGAAACTGCTTTGTTCTTTATATTCGTGATTTGCGAGAAACTTTCGCAATAGATGAAGAACGCAGGAAAAATCGACAGCAGATTAACGCAATGTTAAATTCTAGTCCCCTTGCCAGTTTTATTTTGGATGGCTCTGGCAATGTTTTGCTTGCCAACGGTTCGGTTGTGGCTTTATTTGGTCTTTCCAGCCGTGAAACTTTTACCAGCAACTTTTACAAACTTTTCCCAGATACTCAGCCAGACGGCATAAAGTCTACTGAACGTTGGGCGGCTAAAATCGAACAAGCTCTTGACGCTGCAGGGGATGTGAGTTTTGAATGGCTGTGGAAAAGCTTGGCGGGAGAGTCCGTTTCTTGCCAAATAACCCTTCGTAGGGTAGAACTTGATGGTGACGATGCCGTAATTGTCCATATGCAGGATTTGCGTCAAATTAAAAAAGCCGCCGAAGCGGCAGAAGCCCTGCAAAAAATGGTACATACCGATGCGTTGACAGGAGCATTTAGTCGTCGTTATTTTGACGAGGTTGCCCCAGAAAAGTTTGCACAGTCTGTAGTGAAGAATAAGCCATTTAGCATGATAATGATTGATGTTGACAACTTTAAGAATATAAATGATACCTACGGACATCAAGTGGGAGACGAGGTGCTAAAAATTATCGCTACCCGCACCTCCTATTCTATACGCTCTGATGGTTTTGTTGCAAGATATGGTGGAGAGGAGTTTGTGGTACTGATGCCTAATGTCACATCGGAAGAAGCCGCAAAAATAGCTTGCCGTATTCGTAACGCAATTGTTAGCAGTGTGTTTTTGGTAAATGGTATAAAGCTTAATATAACCGCCAGTTTTGGAGTGGCTTGCAAAGATAAATTGACCCCCGCTGGTGACAATGATGCGGTGATTAAGTACATTTTGTATAGGGCTGATAAAGCCATGTACGCCGCCAAAGAGTGGGGCAGGGATATGGTGGTATATTATAATGATGGCAAAAATGTTCGCTTTGACTGTGACAATGAGACAAGTTAGACCTATTCCAAAACCTCATTTTGTACCCTATTTTTTGCAGTGCAAAATGTTGGTTTTGGAATAGGGTCTATTAAAGGGTTGGCGCAACAATCTCGAACAATTCGTTATCCTCGTTTTCCGAAAGAATTTGGTGACAGCAATTTTCGCCCTCTTTAGGGATGACTTTGTTATACAAGTCTAATGAGGTGGTTACAGCAACATGGCGAATGTCGCTGTCAATACCTTTGACAGCGTGGATTATTTGGCGTTTTAACCCTTTAATATGTCCATCCTCGACTTCCGTTGCCAAATCAAGCCCAACCACAACCATGCCGCCGTTTATTTGCACCACGGCATCATCAATCCCTGCTAGGCTCACTAAATAGTCGGAAATGGCATCTTCACACAGCTCCAAATAGGCGTGATGTTCTTCAAACTCCGCCACACTATCATCACTTGTGCAAGATGCAACCACGGCAAGTACTAACAACAAAAGCATTATAAATTCCTTCATATTACTCAACTCCCAAAAATTAATTGTAATTATTATGTCTAATATGATATAATTATATAAAATTTTACAAGAGGTGTTATCATGGAAAAATTTGCAAGAAAACATTATCGGGTGGCACAAAAGGAAGCTGCCGCCACCCCTCATGTCCATATGGAAAAGTTTCGTAAGCATGGCAAAAGGTTTTTATTAGTTGGTTTTGGCTTGTTGATTGCCGTTTGGCTTGAAGGGTTATTAGTTGGATATTTAATTGGAAAAAATCGTGGACGATAATTTAAGGAGATAATTAAAAATGAAATTAGGAATGGTAGGACTGCCAAACTCTGGTAAGTCAGCACTTTTTAACGCTTTAACGGGTAGCCGTGTGGCATCTGGAAATTATCCTTTTTCTACTATTGATAAAAATGTAGGTATTGTAATTGTTGGAGACCCAAGGTTGCAAGTTATCAGTGATATTTATGAATCTAAAAAAATAACCCACGCAACTATTGAATTTGTGGACATTGCGGGGCTTGTTAAGGGTAGTCGTGACGGAAGTGGGCTTGGAAATAAATTCCTGTCACATATTCGTGAAATGGACGGTTTGGTTCATGTTGTGCGTTGTTTTGAAGACGAAAACATCCCTCATGTAGATGGTGACATTGACCCTGTTCGGGATATGGAAACCATTGATATGGAGCTGATTTTTGCTGACATGGAGCAAGTTAACAAGCGTATCGAAAAGGTGAAAAAGGAAAACAAAAGTGGTAAGGGCGGGAGAGAAGAAATTGCCTTGTTGGAGCGGGTTATGGGCTGGCTGGAAGATGAAAAGCCAGTTAAAACCATGGAAATCACCCTAGATGAGCGTGTGGTGCTTGGTGGCATGGGGCTTCTGACCTTCAAACCCATGATTTACGTAGCAAACATTAGCGAAGAAGATTACGAGTGTATTTACGGTGACAACCCTAAAAACTCCGTAATTGTTAATATGCGAAAATATTTGTCAGACAAATACAGTGGTAACGAGGAAGTTTTTGTGGTTGCCGCCAAAATGGAAGAAGATTTGTTGGACATGAACGATGATGAGAAGCTGGAGTTTTTGGAAGAAATCGGAGCAAGTGAGCCAGCTCTTAGCAAAATTACCGCTGCTGGTTATTCCGCTCTTAACCTAATGTCGTTTTTGACGGCAGGTCCTAAAGAGGTTCGTGCTTGGACTATACCATCGGGTACAACTGCCCATAGGGCTGCTGGCAAAATCCACACCGATATTGAGCGGGGATTTATCCGTGCAGAGATTGTTAATTATGATGTTTTGGTGGAGAAGGGGACTTATAATGCCTGTAAAGACGCTGGTCTTGTTCGGTTAGAGGGTAAAGAATACGTTGTTCAAGAAGGCGATATTATTCTGTTTCGCTTTAATGTATAAAGGTTGCCCCTGCCTACACAAAACACCCCCGAAGTGTGTACGATAAACGCTTCGGGGGTGTTTTGTGTTTTCGTATTAGGGCGAAACCTTATGTTTATCCAAAAATGAAGCACTTGTCGTCCATCCACGCATCGGAACATATTAGGCTTCACATACCAATTACAGAGCCATTCACCACATTTATATTCAAATCTTCGGCTAAAAATTCTTCTAAAGGGTAATCAGAAATAATTGTTAAATTGCCGTTTTCAAGATGGATATTTGCTTGTTGAAAAAACCATTCTGCCCTAATGGGTATAAATAGCGTCACAATACCCTCGGAAACATCGTTATCCCAAATATATAGAGTTGAGACACCGCCCAAAGAGCCTTGCCTAGAAATGGCAGTAGACCAATCACTACTTTGTACCGAAGCTGAACGACCACTACGGACTATGATTTTGAGGTCGGCATCTAGCAAGTTTATTTCTAAATTCTCTACATTCCCAAGCCATCCATTGAATGTCACAAGGAAGTTCGTGGGGTTTGGGGTAAAGTCAGACATTGGTGCATAAGGGAATCTGTATGGAAAAGTTGCTCGCATATTGTCGGATGCTTGAATGAGTTCTCTTATGGAATTTACCCCAGACCACGCATTTGCCCTTGACTCCGATGCTGATACTTCCGTATTCATAGCAAATCCGAAAGCCATCAACGCAGTAAGTGACAACATAACAATAATTTTTTTACTTTTAGTTTTCATGGGTAATATCCTCCCTAATTATGGGTAATTATAATGATTTGAACAACTTCATCATAAACATACCCCGCAGAAATTGCAATTCTAGATGTTACTTTCCATCGTAGCACGAAATTCCAAAAATTGCAACAACAAAATTTGCAGACTTAAAACAAAATCAATATTTTTACGTATATCTTTATGTTACAAACAAAATAAGATCGGAGTAAAATGAAAATGGAAATTATGCCAACAATCATTAATACCACGGCAAAGGTTTTTCTTTTAATTCCCTTTTGACAAGCTATCATAAAAATGTTACACTTGTATAGTCACATTTATTTGGAGGATTAATTATGCACAAATTAGGTATAGATATAGGTTCTACAACGGTTAAATTAACATTGCTGGATGGGGTAGGGGAACTTGTGTTTTCCCGATACCAACGGCATTTTTCTGACATACAACAGACCTTACGAGAGTTATTTCAAGCAGCTTCAGAAGAATTTACAAATGTTCAATTTGTTGCTTGCATTACAGGTAGTGGTGGACTTACTATTTCTCAGTGGATTGGCGTTCCGTTTGTGCAGGAGGTTGTGGCTGCGGCAAAAACAGTTGCGGTGGTTGCCCCTCAAACGGATGTTGCCATTGAAATTGGTGGGGAAGATGCCAAGATAATTTACTTTACAGGCGGTATAGAACAGCGTATGAACGGCATTTGTGCTGGCGGTACAGGCAGTTTTGTTGACCAAATGGCGTCATTGCTTCAAACTGACGCTTCTGGACTTAATAAGCTGGCAGAAAATCACAAAGTAATCCACCCAATTGCGGCACGTTGCGGAGTTTTTGCAAAAAGTGATATTCAGCCATTGATAAACGAGGGGGCGGCAAGGGAAGATTTAGCCGCTTCTATTTTTCAGGCTGTTGCCAGCCAGACCATTTCGGGACTGGCACAGGGCAAGCCAATACGTGGTAATGTGGCGTTTTTGGGTGGACCTTTGCACTTTTTGCCACAACTTAGGGAAAGGTTCATCGCATCTCTTAATTTAGGTGAAGATAATGTTATTGTGCCAGAAAACTCCCATTTGTTTGCAGCGTGGGGGGCGGCATTGTCGGCAAGTGGAGATGCGTTTAATTTTGAACAACTATTACATAATCTAGAAAATAATAAGGTGATAAGCCACGAAATCGCCCGCATGGATAGGCTTTTTGAAGATGAAGCTCAGCTTGATGCTTTCAAAAAACGCCATGAAAAGGCAACCCTTCCAAGACGTGACTTTGCAAGTTATAGCGGTCAATGCTTTATCGGCATTGATGCTGGGTCAACAACCACAAAACTTGCTGTAATTTCTGAGGATGGCGAGCTTTTACATTCTCATTATGGCAGTAATGAAGGTAGTCCTTTGCGTATGATTACCAAAGCTTTGAAAGAGATTTATTCCAAAATGCCAGCAGGTGCTACAATTGGCGGGGCGTGTGCCACGGGTTACGGTGAATACTTGGCGCGTGCCGCCTTTAATATTGATTATGGTGAAATTGAAACGGTTGCACACTACAAAGCGGCGGCGTTTTTTGAGCCTAATGTGGACTTTATTTTGGACATTGGTGGGCAAGACATGAAGTCAATGCGTATCAAAAACGGTGTTATTGACAATGTGTTGCTTAACGAAGCTTGTTCGGCTGGTTGTGGTTCTTTTATTGAAACCTTTGCAAAATCCCTTAATATGGATATTCCTAGCTTTGCTGACATTGCCTTGTTCGCCAAAAACCCTATCGACTTGGGTAGTCGTTGCACCGTGTTTATGAACAGTAGGGTTAAGCAAGCTCAGAAGGAAGGGGCAGAGGTGGCGGATATTTCGGCGGGGTTAAGTTACGCTGTTATTAAAAATGCCTTGCAAAAGGTTATTAAGATAACCGACCCCAGCGAGATGGGCGAAAAAATCGTAGTTCAAGGTGGCACATTTTATAATAATTCCGTCTTGCGGGCTTTTGAAAAGATTGCGGGTTGTGAGGTTTTGCGTCCCGACATTGCGGGGCTTATGGGTGCTTTTGGTGCGGCTTTGGTTGCAAGAGAGCAGGTGCAAGGGATTGCAGGCGATGCTGGCAATGACAGCAAAAGTGGGATATTGGACTTGGCAGAACTTGAAGCCCTGCAAATTGACAGTTCTATGGCACGTTGCGGGATTTGTGAGAATAACTGTATGCTAACCATCAATAAATTTGGTGGTGGGCGTGTGTTTATTTCTGGAAACCGTTGCGAGCGTCCACTAGGCAAACAAACGTCAGATGCCCCACGTGGGCAAGACTTGTATCAATATAAATATGAGCGTATTTTTGACTATTCACCACTACCAGTAGAGGAGGCACATCGTGGCAAGGTGGGCATTGTTCGTGCGTTAAATTTATATGAGAATTATCCATTTTAGCACACTTTTTTCACGCATTTGGGCTATGAGGTGGTGCTGTCACCGCCGTCCAGTCGTGCCGTGTATGAAAAAGGTTTGGAAAGTATGCCGTCAGAATCTGTATGCTATCCTGCCAAGCTTGCCCACGGTCATGTGGCAGAGCTGATAAACGCTGGTGTCACCAACATCTTCTATCCCAGCGTCGTTTACGAGAAGCGAGAGTATAACGAACCCAGTGATTGTTTTAATTGCCCGATTGTAGTAAGTTATCCAGAAGTTTTGCGGACTAATGTAGATGAAATCGAGACATTGGGTATAACTTTCCGCAATCCTTTCCTTAACATGGATGACAATAAATCTATGATTCGTGAACTTCAGCGGGAATTCGCGAATATTCCTAAGGCGGAAATAGCACAAGCCGTAAAACTTGCTTATGCAGAAGCCGAAAGAGTTAAAACTGACATCCGTGAAAAGGGCGAAGAAATGCTTGCACAGGTAGTGTCCACAGGTGACTATGCCATTGTGTTAGCGGGTCGCCCTTACCATCTTGACCCAGAAATTAACCACGGTATTTCCAAAATGATTGCGGATTTTGGCGTTACTGTGCTTACTGAAGATGCAATCAGCCATCTTGCCAATGCCCACATCAATGGTCCGTTAAATGTGCGTGACCAATGGGTGTATCATAGTCGTCTATATGCTGCCGCAACTTATGTTGCCGAAAGTCCTCACTTGGAATTGGTTCAACTAAACAGCTTTGGTTGCGGTTTGGATGCGGTGTCCACGGATGAGGTGCAGGAAATTTTGGAAGGTGCCGGCAAAATCTTTACCTGCCTTAAAATTGACGAGGTGAACAATCTCGGTTCGGCTCGTATCCGTATCCGCTCTCTATTTGCTGCACTTGAGGAACGTAAAAAGAGAGGTTTAGCACCGCAAAAGCCAGTCCCTCGCCATCAACGTGCGATGTTCACCAAAGAAATGAAGGACAAACATACAATTATATGTCCCCAAATGGCACCAATACATTTTGAGTTGCTGGAAACAGCCTTTAATGAAGCGGGATATAAATTAGTAGTAATGCCTGCCATGGACAGGGAAGCGGTGGATATTGGCTTGCGATACACCAATAACGACGCTTGTTATCCTGCGATTATCGTGGTGGGTCAGCTATTGAAAGCCTTGCAAAGCGGGGATTATGATTTGAATAACACATCTGTTATAATGTCCCAGACGGGGGGCGGATGTCGTGCGTCTAATTATATGGGTTTTATTAGACGAGCTTTACGCAAAGCAGGCATGGAGCATATCCCAGCCATTTCCCTTTCAGCTGGTGGCCTAGAAAAGCACCCTGGTTGGAAATTGTCTGCAAAAGACATTATGCGTGCGGTGAAAGGGCTTGTTTACGGAGATTTACTAATGCGTGTGTTGTATGCTACCCGCCCATATGAAGTTGAACAGGGGTCTGCAAACACTTTGTATGACAAATGGATGGAGGTTTGTAAAAAAGACCTTATCAATGGAAATTCTGCCAGCTACAAAAGGATTTGCGGGGAAATTGTAAAAGAGTTTGACAACCTACCCTTGTTAGACATCACAAAACCTAAAGTTGGTGTAGTGGGAGAGATACTGGTAAAATTCCATCCCACCGCCAACAACGATATTGTAACTCTACTAGAAGCCGAAGGGGCTGAGGTTGTGGTTCCTGACTTGCTAGATTTCTTCCTATATACGTTTTATGGTGCAAATTTCAAACATCAACATTTGGGTGGTTCTGCACTTTCTAAAGCCATCTTTAACACCGCCAACAAAGCTATGGAGCGTAACCGTAGACACATGGTCGCCGCATTAAACACTAGCAAGCGTTTCCATGCACCAAAACCCATTGAGGAGTTGGCAGAGATGGCAAAGCCTTATTTGTCACTAGGTAATGTCAGTGGCGAGGGTTGGTTTTTAACGGCAGAAATGGTAGAGTTGCTACATTCAAATGTGCCAAACATCATCTGCACGCAGCCTTTTGCCTGTCTACCTAATCATGTAACGGGCAAAGGGATGATAAAAGAATTAAAAAGGCATCACCCTAACGCCAACATTGTCCCCATCGATTATGACCCAGGTGCATCGGAAGTAAATCAACTTAACCGAATAAAACTAATGCTTGCAACAACACAAATGTAATGTGGTTAGATAAAACCCCGTAATTACGGGGTTTTTCAATGCACAAAAAACTTTTTTGAAAAAAATTGAATTTTTTTCAAAAAAAAGCTTGACATTTAATTTCAAGGATGATATACTAAGTTTCGTTGCTTCGGCGAACGATGTCGAGGTGACTTAGAGATTAGAAACAGAGAAAGTTCAACAGAGCAATATCAAAGCAAGCACACCCCATAAAACTTTCTTGATTGATTGTCTACGGATTAGCTTGCAAGATTAAAGACAAGAACAAAACAAGTAAGACAAAAGCAAGTAAAAACAAAAACAACTCGCTCCTTGAAAACCGAATAATTATAAAGACCAAATCAAACTCAACCAGCTTCGGCTGTGCTGAGAGAGATTTACTTAGAATTAACCAACCCTTAAAAGTCAATTCTGTACTTCAAA
>Ga0131853_10011518_pt1 | contig 16185 bp, 6 predicted proteins | sample TergutLab28metaG_FD_92764 | JGI IMG/M metagenome (GOLD analysis project Ga0131853, IMG submission 92764) | Labiotermes labralis P1 segment gut microbial communities from Petit-Saut dam, French Guiana - Lab288 P1 (version 2) (version 2) | ecosystem: Host-associated > Arthropoda: Insects >...
GGCCAATATCTCCGTAACCATTGAACTTTGGATATAGGTGTTTTGGGTTATATCGGTATAGTTTGACCTAAGGAACACTCTCCCGAAGTTAGGTCCTTTCCTCCTGGGACACCCTGTGTATGTGGCCTATGTTTAATTTGTTTTTAGCGTCTTTGTCCTTCTTTGTATTTCAATTTTTCAAGACCACATACCAGTATTCATTGTTGGTGTACCAGTAATCTTGTGAGTACCACAGTTTGTTAAACAATGTTCCACTTCATTTTCCTGTCTTTATCTATTGTGCATAGTTATCCTCTTTTACTTAATTTTCCTTCCTTTTTCTATTGTTCCTGTTTCCCTTCCGTTGCTTTGAATAATCTGTTTCTGTTAGTTCGGCATTGGCAAAACTGAATGAACTGTATGAAGTACCATTCAGTATTCGCTGAATCGACAATGAGGTAGCTCTAAATGAATACAAAATAAGTCGCTGCATTTTGATGTATTAAAGAACTACAGTTGTTGACGAAAGTTAAATTACAGCCTTATCCTTCATAACCAGCACAGTTTCATTGTATAGAATGAGATGAAAAATTTATCTCTTGCCCATCTCATTTGAAAATTCAGTAGCAGGTCTGTTGTAATTAAAATTTGTACTTATTCCTTGATACAGCAGGAAATTTCCAATCCTCCTCCAAACAACTCAAAGCCTCTTATTTCGAGATGATGAAGAGAGACTCCGTCATTTCATCTACTCTGTTTTAATAACTAAAGCAAACAAAGATATATTCAAGTCCCTGTATTGGTTAGCCTGCTTCATTTACACTCTCGTAATGTGAAACAGGCAAGGAAGTCAGCGATCTGACGTCACGATTAAATGTAAGGGTTAAATTTCATTAAGGTTCCTAGGTTTCCACGGTCCTCATTCAAATACATTCTCGCAGAAACGCTCTTCCGTTTTTTGAGAAGGATGCGCATGTGAGTCAGCCGTAATGTGAATCCGTTGACAAACACATTTTCTATTTTCCATTACGCTCCAAGCTGGTGTAAAAGATCGTATGTACCACATTATGTCACTTGACTATGTGTACAAACGTTTATACAGTACGTCTGTTTTACTTAACCTGTGAGAAGGTGAAATAAATACGTTATATCAACGTCCTGGACTATACTAGTTTGTTCGGTAAGCGTAGATATTTAACAACACTTTTCAGTTGCACCCTTCAAACGGTCGGATAATGTATAAATTTGAATAATGAAATTGCAAGGATCCGTAAGGAAGCAGCACTGGCCTTGTAAGGGTGTCACTACACGTGATGGAGTGCACACTGATTCTATGCAATACATTAGTCAAGGCCAGAGGGCAGAATGTGAATATGCATATAAAGCAGGAACTCTGATTAACGAATTACGATATTAGGTTAGCCCATATAACAGGCCATTTGTTACTCTTTGATATTTTGCAGTATAAAGAGAAATAAATTGATAAAAAGATTTTACGGAAAAGGGAATTTATTGGACAAGTCATGAATAATATTTTGCTTTAAAATCAACCATTGACATTATAAGGGATTAACATGTGTGAAAGCTTGTACCTTTAGAAATATTTTGTTACTGGAACCGAACAGAACACAAAATATTCACAGAAGTTATATGCATCTACCCTGTTCACTGAGCTTCAGAAGACGTAGCTTTGTCTATGTGTCTGAAAAACACACCCCTTTAATCTATATATTATTATTATTATTATTATTATTGGTAGAGGTAGTGGTGGTGGTGGTAGTAGTAGTAGTAGTAGTGCTGGTGGTAGTAGTAGTAGGGGTGATGGTGGTGGTGGTGGTGGTGGTGGTGGTGGTGGTAGTAGTAGTAGTAGTAGTGCTGGTGGTAGTAGTAGTAGGGGTGATGGTGGTGGTGGTGGTGGTGGTGGTGGTGGTAGTAGTAGTAGTAGTAATGGTAAACCACAAACAGGGTAACGCACCCTGCGCTTGTGTGATTGTTTAGATTTTTTTAAATTTTATTTAAGAATTTCTTAACAGCATATGTTGTGCAGTCTTAATAGAAGAAGTGGCTACAAGTACTGCGCTTGCAGGGAATGTGAAGGGCACAATGCGGCATGATTTAAATTGCCTGTTGGATGTAGTATTGTGAACGTCCCCGCCGTATCAACAAGCTGCTCCACCTTATAGTACACAATTTTGTCCGCCGTACATATTCTACAGCGAACAATTTCCATCAGTTCTTCTACCAACAAGAGACCAATAGAAGAAGCAGTCCTTTTGTACAGTTATTTTACACTTTGATGATGTGCCGATAGGTCCGAAACATGTAGGAATTAGTGGCTTTTATAATATTACTTAAATTCAATATAATTTTGCGCATTTGTTGGTTTAAATTATAGTCAAACAGATATAGTAAGAAGAAATTATTCTGTTCAATTCAGAGTGGAAATAATCAGAATTACCTGTTACTATTTGTTAATTAATATTTAAATTATAATGTGGCCAATAAAGGCGATATATTTTAAAATTATATAACAGTATTCTCCAGTTACTCTTAAAACTTTTCCAGTAATATTTACATCAAATAATGTCATGCAGTATGTGAAATACACATTTCGTAAAGTACATATAGGAGCTAGCGGAAATGTAACGATAAACACGTATGCAGAATTCAAGGAAGCGTGGACCATGAAATAGCACGTGCATATATGTGATCCCAGAGGATGGAGAGACACAGGAGGGCTACAAGTAGATGGAGATTGGCAATATAACTTCTAAAACTCCGTACGATGTCTAAAGCATCTAGATATTATGGCTGTAAAGTGAGCTTGGTAGTTATGTTTATGATTTTACTGCTGAACCAAAAATAAGGAAGCGGTTAGCCTTACCGTTTTATCTAGGCTACTTGCTGTCCGCAGATAGAAGTCTCCCGTCAGACACTGCCCACACTAACCACGAAAAGCACGCTTCTGCCATAAGTAATATAAAGTAACTTCTAACTTGGTCAGCCACAGCCGAGTCAGGAACAGCAGCTGTAAACAAACTGTCCTTGCACACAAGTTGTCCTACCTTCCGGTGTGACGTCAAAATGCGCCCAATCGGAAGATTGGCGAGAGAAAGCGATGCAGAATAATTGCGGTGTTTTCCTCTCTGGATATCGTACGAGTAGTTCAGCAAGCAAGAGAATCGTGCAACTGTCTCTTTACTGAACGCAGCGCGAAGGCCGTAAATTCAGCGTAAACCTCGTAACGTGCGGTTTACATTCTTCACAAACATCTACATTTCAATTGCAAGACGGAGGTCCGAGGTCTACGAGTTTGAAGACGTCGTCATGTAATTCGGTTACAACAATTCCTTCTTAAAGTGCGTGTAACTTTTAACGTATTTACATTCTGTGAAACAAACTCAGACCTGCAACCACATACAGAACCACGTAACACCATTAATGTAGTGGTTAACGTAAACCGTGCGGCACACATAATAGGGCAAATATACTTTGTATAAGCAAACGAACTCCTTCCTAGGATTTCGACAGTCGCTCTGTTAGCCAAGGAATTCTTCCTTATAGAATCTGTTTGTTCTCTGATTTCACAAAATATCGTCACTGAGTCGCCTGAACCCAATCCATATTTTCGCGAGTTTTAATATTAGCCTACCGTCTGTTATTAGAACTCTGAAGTAGCCTCTTTCTTTCAGGTTTTTGTAATCAATTTTGTATATAGCCCCTTTTTAAATTTATCGTCTTTGGTTTGGTGAGGACAATGTGGCACAAAAACTTAGGAATTTTTAAATCTTCCGTAACGCATTTTATCTTGAGCCCTCGGGAGTTTTTTCTGACACTCCTTAGTTCTTATTTTGTTTTTCTTAGTGTTTTCATTTAAGGGGGTGGGAGAGTGGGGGGGGGGAAAGTCTTCTTTTTTATGTACTAATTTTGTGCTTATTTATTTCCCGCATAAATTGCCGATACTAACAGCATTTCACTACAGCCCTGTTACTAAAAATGTTTCGATGTCTACATTTAACCAGTGACAGTCGAACCGTCAGATTCAGTGTGTGTCTGGTATGCGTGTTTCCTTGCTCATGCTTCGTGCCGAAAGGTCGCGTGCCTCTCTCCCCCAACCAAACAATACATTTCATGAGGTGAGCTGAGCGCATTATGCTGTTGGGGTCAAAATGTGGTGGTGTATATTTTTTTACTGTGTGCAAAACAAAAATTATATTGAGTAGCTGAATCGTACGGCTTAGCTGCAGACAGTATAACGTCCATTTTAAAATTACGTTGTTTGATATTCTTAACACGGCTGTCCGATATCAACGCTAATGAGTTCTCGGCAACGAAAAGGTGTGGCTGGTGGTTCGGTAGACAACTCAATTCATCATTTTCATATATGGGTTGGTAATACGCGTATAAACGATGCTGCACGCAACATTCGGACTGGACAGTAAGAAAGCAAAAATGATTAATGCGGAGAGAAGTTGCTACTATTTGTTTCTAGAATTATCGCAACTACTCCCGTGTAAATTTCGATATCATATTAAAAGTACGATGAAAATTTGTTGAATATCGTAGTTCTTTTAACAAGTAACAGACATTTGTTGACATCCTTTTTAATACGTTCAATTCTTCCAATATTTATAATGACTAATCTTATCTATTGAAGTGTTTCTTTTTATTAACTAGTCACATTTATGCAATAGAAGGCAGTCTATTACTGATGTAACAGCATATGTTCATGAATATATTATCCGAAATTATAAATATTTTCTCATGCTTTTAAAAGTCTCCTCTTAATTATTCGTATTACAAATCGTGGTTAAACATTGCTTACCTACCTTAGTTCTAAACATTTAAATCCCTTCGAAGTAGTTCTTTTACGGGTTATTTGAAACGCTCAAATTAATCGGAGTCCCGCTCATAGAATCGACCTCATTCAACACACAGCCTGCAATTTGAAGTCGGCCGGTTGCCAGACAACCTGGTTGGCTACCTGTGAAAACAGTTCGCAGAGAAACTTTGCAATCAAGATCTGCAGCAAAGAGGGGGGGAAAATAAACATCAGACTACATCAAAGAGGTGATTGTTTAGCCGATGTCTGTTAGTGTTAAAATGTGTGCTTGTAAAAACCATGACATAATTCCACAGACCAGGTTATTTCTTGAGAAACTGGTAATTATTCACTAGGTAACGAAATTTTATTCCTCTATGGAAGCCAACATTTATTTCATGTTACAAAAACAGCCTCCTTTTCTTATCTAGAGTCAGTTGACTGATGTCCACGTCCTCCCACTGCCAATTTTTTAACTAACTTGCTTTCTCCATGCAGGAGAGCCCTTCTTGACAAACTAACCGGTTCTCATCTAGTCATGCAATTCCCCGCATTTTATGGAACCCGAAGGTTCATTACGACGTTTACTAGAGACCTCTACCTGTCGCTATCCTGAACCAGAACAATCCAGTCTATACACCTTTCCACTTTATGATAATCCATCTTAATATTATCGTCCCATCTACGCCTGGATTTCCCAGTGGTCTCCGTGCCTCAGGTTTCCCCACCAAATCCCTGTATACTCCTCTCCTATCCCCCATATGTGCTACATGATCCACCCAGTTCATTCTCGATTTTATCAACCGAATATTTGGTGAGGAGTACAGATCATTAAGCTCCTCATTATGCAGTTTTCTCCACTCTCCTGTTACCTCCTCTCTCTTAGGCTCAAATATTCTCCTCAACACCATATTCTTGAACACCCTCAGCCTACATTCTTCCCTCAATGTGAGCGACCAATGTTCACACTCATACAAAACAACAAGCAAAATTATAGTTCTCTACATTTATCTTCATATTTTCGGATACCCAAATGGACGACAAAAGATTCTACATCGAATGATAGCAAACATTTCCTAACTTCGATCGGCTCATAATTTCTTCCTGAATAGAATTTTTATTCGTTAGGATTTTTCCCCAACCTTTGAACTGTTCCACTCCATCAGAGGATTTACTGTCAGTCTTTATATTGTCATTTCGTCCTGCATTCTTACCTCGAGACATGAATATGCACTTAATTTTATCAGCACTTACTACTAGTCAACTCTCCTTGCCAGCAACTAATAACGCTTCCGTGTTTTTTTTTTGTAATATGTGCATTTCCGCCAAATATAATACTATCGTTAATTCTTTAACATCCACTTTTAAATTACACGTTTAGCTATGTTTAGTTGTCACAGATAGGTCTCCGATTGAGGTTTCTTATCGCCGTATAGTATGCAGTTGTTATCACCACATTGCTTACTACATAACCGGTGCACCTCATACTAAAGTTTATACTCGTAATGCCAATAATTTTTGGTGAAGAGTAAAAATTATGCAAGCCAGCATTATCTAATGTGTAAGCAATATTGTGTTATAAAAACTCTTCTAACAAAGTTGCTATGAATTTAACGAATAAAATTACGTTTTTATTGTAATATTTCGTCCATTTTTGAAGAGTTTTGGGGCTGTTACAGCACCTATTTATAAATCAAGAGTCACAACTGTCAGGCTCAGAAGCCTAATTGTGAATATCTAGACAGAAGCAGTATTAATGTGAATATGTCATCACTGCATTGCAACACGACACGACACGACACGACACACATGCAGCGCCTTCCCGAATTACTTCAGTTGAACTCCATTACGCAATTTCATGACGTTGTACTGGCTGTCAATTGGATGAGGCTTTTACAAGTTCACACATTGAGGACAATCCTTTAGCTGCGGTTATGCGGATTTGGAAGATAAAGCTTGTGAAAGAAACAGCTTCATTTCATGATTTCAGGTTTTCACAGCCCTGCTGATGGAAGCTACAATCTCGTGAGTTGTAGGGATTGATTGATGATTAGTGAGCTACTTCGCTGGGACCTTTCTGCCTTCACTTTCATGTAGTCCAAAATTGTTTTAGAATATCCAGAAGACCCAGACAGCAAGTTCTTAAGAAACGTCGGTTAGTTAACAACCAACATGTCGCAAATCTTTTAATTTTCAAAATCACACATATGACCATGCCCTACATTTGTCTTCGTGTCGCTAAACTTCTTCACGCTGTTTCTAAACTTCCGACTTCCAAAGCAAGCAGTAAAAATTGCATTCTGTCAGTTGTGTTAAAATTGCTTTGAAGAGCAGTTGTTAAGATTGAACTACGTTGAATGCTTTTTTTCTCCTCTGAATTTCTATAACATATGAATTGCACGGGACAGGAAAGAGCTTGCATGTCGCTTTAATTTGATTATAGCAAGGTCAGTAAGGCTCGCCGGTTTGCTGTAACAGACTAATTAAAAATATGTACCACTTCATCCAAAGGCTGAAAATGTCGTGAGTTAATTATTTCTGGTTATTAACTTAGTATGTACATTCTTCGCCATTATCAGGCTCTTCTGTGCTACACGTTTCTTCCTACGTATGAAGAATTGACAGAAACTGTAAGCTGATATTTAGCTCAAGGCAACTGTTTTTTAAATACAGTCAATTATAATCTCGATTTGGAAATCTGATGTATTGTCTAATTAGTAAAAATTAAGAAAATAAATAAGCCATAATGTATTTTTAAGGAAATTCGAATAAACTATTATTTTACTCGTCTGACCGAATTGTTTGTTGCTATCGCAATGTTACTAAAAAAATTTAAACATTTCCCCGTATACGTGATTCTCCCACACAGTATACAAATAGCCATTACTCATTAATGAAAACCTGAAATGACACGAGGTATTTGTCATTTTAAATCACTTGGCCCAAGGGTTTGTATCTCAGGCTGTTTCTGAAAACTGAGCCAATATATTTTGGTCAAAACCACTCTTCAATATGCCGTAGTAGGGATGTGCGCTATGATAATGATAAAATGTGAAAGGCTGACCGAGCGAGTTAGCTGCAGGGTTCCAGTAATGTCACTTCACTTTCATAATGTACTCTGTATTAGACGTTGAACGCGAGTTGCCAATTCAGTTACTAACCACACTCGGTATTGCTTAAGTTCGGTGAACAAGCGAGAGCAGTGTTCAGGTTTACAGCATCATCGGCATTGATTTGTACTGTTGGGTGCGGTGCTGGAAAATTCTGAAACAGAGAAACTTGGTAATATTTAGATAACGTGCCTGGGTGTTTGTATAAGAACTATTTATGATAATGACTTTTGTGGTATTACAGATAATAACAATAAGAAGAATAAGAATAAATATTGATAGAATTTCACACACACACACACACACACACATACACACACACACATACACACACACATACACACACACATACACACACACATACACACATAAGTACACAAACACACACATACATACACAAACACACACACACACACACACACACACACACACACATGCACACAAACTTCAGAAAAGTAAGTCAACGCTCGTGACGGCACACCATTATAAATAGTTTAACGTGACGAGAAAAATTTATGTCTTGTAGTCTTATCGTGCGCCGATCCCAATGGCCGCGCGGTTTAACGCGTAGGTCTGCAGACGCTCGTCTGCTGAGACAGGGTTCGAATCCCGATGGATTATTGTCTGTTGTGAGGGTTGTGTGTTGTCAGGTATTGGTCTCTGCGACGGTCTGATCACTCGTCCTCAAATGTCCTACCGACTGTGATGTGTCGTTGTGTGCGATCTAACAGCCTCAAGAATTAGGAGGCGCTGGACCGCGTTCGGCCGCTGCGCCACAGGAAAAGAAAGTCTGGTTGTGCAAGTGACTTATTGTGTTATTTTGAATACGCACTGGTGCTGCTGCTGCTGATGCTACTACTACTACTACTACTACCACCACCATCACCACCACCACCACCCTCACTACTACTACTACTACTACTACTACTACTAATAATAATAATAATAATAATAATACCTGATCCCTTTGTTTAGTAAATATGATTAAGCATGGCCGGTTATCCGTTAGCATATTCTAATCCTATAAAATGCTAGATTAGTGTTGTCTAAGTGGATATTTCTTGTCTAAATTTTAGCCGACTATTCCGGCTGTGCTATTTGTCAGGGTACAGCTATAAACTCTGTTTAATCTAGAATACTATCGCTGCTGCATCTGGATATAATTATTTCATAGTACCTTCAATTCTTAATCCATTTTGGTGCTCAGAAACTGAGAAATAGCCGCGTCGTTGCGAGATAACAGTCGCGTAGGATGAAGTCACTTTGGTGCTGCGCGTTGCTCCTTCTCAAATTCGAAGAGCAGAATTGCGGTTCATTAGTGAGGCAGCCAGCCGATGTTGTCCAGGTTGGTACTTAACGAGTATAGAACGAGTATAGCAGGAGACAAAGGCACTAGCCTTCGTTGTTTGGCCTGGCCTCTTGTGTTGTTTTCAGCTATTCCAGGAGGCTTTTATTCGCAGGCTGAATGCTGCGGTGTACATTTGGCTGAGATTTTATTCCTCAGGGCCTTTTTCTTTAATCGGTTGCGGAATAAGACTCACATACATTTGTAAAACTTTTGTATTGATAAATCACTGTTGCCACCTCTCTGTGTGGCCACTTCATCTTGTTCTTTTTATTGCACATAGGCCCAGATGTGTAATGATACTTTCTAATAGCCCATGAAACGTAAAAAAAATCCTGCAGTCAGTGGGTTACTGAGGTAGAGTGCAGGTTGTTATAGTGATAACGGTCTGGATTTAGGCTTTTATCCGGGAGAGAACTTCTTTTACCTTAGCCGGGATAAAATATGTTCTAGTTTAGGGGTCCAAAATTTTCTAAATATCTAGGATAAAATCAAAATTCTGGGCATCAGAAAGGAGAAATGAAGCAAATTCCAGAGTAAGGACTCCAGAATATTAGGCGTAACTGTACAAAATTTAGGCGCCACGGCGACCTGGTGCATTGAATTTGTGCATCATTAGGCTGTCGGTGTGCAATATTATCCGTCCCTTTGATATTTTGACTTTGCTGATTCAAATATTTTCTCTCTATTCTGATCCCACTCAACTTGTTCTCTTTCTCGGATTTTAATATCAGTTTTCATATCCACATATAAGAATAAGCATACATGTACTTATGTATTTGTTTATTTCAGAGTTTAGTATTAAAACTAAATTAAATTAAATTAAAATTAAAACCCCTAGTATGGACTGCAAAGTTTTCCTTTAATTAAATCTGCGATTTTATGTATACAATTCCTTATTTGTTTGCCGCCTTAGTGACTGAACGTTGATATTCCGGATTACAAGAAGGGTTTCGAACTTTGCTTGCGCGAGTATAGTAGGAATAGGTTGTGCTTAGAATTCTCAACATAAATTCTGCAAATGCAGAACCCTTTTAAGAGATTGGACGGGCCATTGAATAGCGTGTGCTTCAGAAGAGTGCGTGGCTTCCATCATCACCACCTCTAGTGCTCAAAATGTAATCAGTCCGACGACTGTATCACGACTCTGTAACTGCTCTGAGGGAATATTAAGGATTAAAAGTGACAAATTTTCAATTTGACATATGTGAACTTTCCTGTATCGTAGCAGTAACGCCCCTTTCTTAGAAATCTCATCCTGATCACATAGAATTCAACATGACTAACATTGCTAAAGCCTGATATCCACGTGCATTATTACTATGTCTAAGAAAGTACTACCCATTTCTGAAATGTTGACTGCTAGAAGGCCTCTCCTTTATCAGAGAGTCACAAAGTTTCTAATTTGTGACTAGAATCCTCCTGAATTAACAATGATTTGTGGTAAACAGTAACCCTAAATTCATGTCTTATAGGGTTTCAGCTTTTGTAGGGAGTAAATTCAATACATTTTTCCCAAGATGTCGCCCTTATCAAGGTGGAATGGATTTCCAGCCTCCATAAACCGTCACTTCCTCCACATCAGAGCATACTGATAGAGCTAATGACATCCGTTCAATGAAGAAACGGCTTCCTGCTCAAAAATACGGTATTGTATGACTTGTAATATGCATTATGCCATTACATTTAATTAGTAGGCATATATAATAAATTAATTTATAGAGCTGAATATTTTTATAATTAGGCACGAAGGATGTGATTATTGTGTCTGATTTGCGAATAATTTGCAATTAGTTTAAAGTAATCCGCGCACATCCTGTTACTATGCGTGCTCCAACAGGAATTTCTGAACTCTCTCTTGAAATTTCGTGTATTTGCCATCAACAAATATCATGCCTGCTTACGACTTACATCGCCTTCCGCATAGCGTATTGTATGCTGATATCACATCAGATCGTTTGAGATTTTCATTTGAATTTTGCTTGTGGCTGATAGAATTCTAACTGGCTTTCGTTACTGGACGCCTCTTCAGTATTTGTGTTTTCAGTTCAGTTTGTTATAATACTGACGTGTGATTCATAAGGTTGTGTGTTACACACTTGCTTCCACAGTACGACTAAAATGAATATAGTCCGCGACGTATAAAAAATTATTTGGTGATCCCATAATTATCTTTTCAAATTTGGCTGTGCTGGTAACCACATGCACCGCGTTATTTAACGCACCGTAAGTCGGAGTTGTGCCCTTGGCATGTTATGATAGTGTAATGAAACTGAAAGCACAACAAACCAGGCAAGGTCTTTCATCTCAAGATATTCCGTTTTATAATTAGGCCTATCAAAATTTTTCCATGAACATAAAAAAAAAACAATGAAACTTTCAGATAGGAGCCGAACTTTCACAGTTTAACAGCGACAAGAGTATTATTCTGGTAAGTTCCAAAATGAAAGCAATTTCGAACTAGAATAAGAAACCCGGTACTATTTCTCATTTGATGTTTTTTGGAGGGGCAAACCGGCTATGGTATGGAACCTCTTATACTTACAATTTCATTTCGGTTCCAAGTGTACTTGCAGCTTGGTAATGACACTTCGAAACTTGTATCTTGTATTGGTGGCTAACATAATAATGCTGAGGAAGGGTAAAGATACAATGGCTGGAAAATTTTGTCTTTATATTTGAGAAGTAACATATTTTCGTTTCGGCTGTTTCCTTTGTGTAGTATCTAATAGCTTTGTATCATTTGAAAGAATAACCTCGTGTTTAAAGTTAGACCAATAGGCATCTCCTTCAGGTCGGAATTAAATAATGGTTAAATATGGCAATGGATTTACGGTATATCATTAAATTAAATACGCAGAATTTAAAGTAGAGAGTTCTCCAGTTCTATTCGTCTCCCTTGGATGTAGTTATTTTCCATAGCACTTGGTCATCACATATCTACGAACTCGAAATTTGGAAGTTTACGAGGCTTGGTACTTTCAGTTTTGAGTGCGTCTTATTCTGTAAATGCTTTGTTTGAGATGTTATATAATTTTACCTCCTTTACCTCATTTTCATTTAATATACAGGGATATTATCTGACAAATATTATTGGCCACTTCCTGTCAGTCATCTTACCTTACTGTACGTAGCTGACACAGCGATCGCCCACACGGCCGTAGGAATAGGTACGAGAAGGGCAGATTTATTATTCTGATACAGTGAAATCCGTATATGTGTAAATATCTCAGTGGAAGACGTCATAAATTATATTTTTATATTTTAATTTATTTATGTATAGTCACAATTGGGACCGCGGTAGCACAGTCGTTAAAGTGCTGTGCTACAAATCGGAAGGTCGTTGGTTCGATTCCAGATGTCATTGGAATTTTTCATTGACATAGTCCGTCCGTTCGCACTATGGCCATGGGATAGACTCGGCCTCTAACAGGAATGAGTATCAGGAGTATTTCCTGGGGGTAAAAGCGGCCGGTGCCTAAGGCTGACAACTTTACCACCATCCAGAGCCATTGTCATGTAATCTGGGAAACTTAACTTCCTGGAACCCTCTGGGCATCTCGGGTCTGTAATGGGACTCATTTGTCTTTTATTTTTTTGCAGTAGCAATAGACAGTTTAAAGTTGGATGAATTTGATAGTCCAAAATAATGAAAGAGATGGGATATGGGCGAAAGCGATTTGACTTTGATTTCATTTATTAAAATATTGACCTACTTTGTTTCATATTCGATTTTAATGTCGTCTTTTTTATACTGTGTATCAAAGGTTCGGATGAGAGATAGTATAAACAAATACACCCTCCTACAGAACATCAAGAAAGGTAGTGATTACCTACAAAGGATATGAATTTATATTAAATTCGTGTAAGAACTTTTAAGTCAGGTATCCAGTGCCATATAGTGTTTTATCTAAATCATTCAAGGAGATTCACGCTTGAGGGTAGGAAAAAGGAAATGTGCCCGGTCTGTTGTGTGATTCGTTTTATTAACTATGTTCAAAGGCTTCATGTGGACGTGCACACAGCAGAGCAAATTAATCTAGTACCTTGTTCGTCATTCGCGTGGGCTCAATTTTTGAAGTATATTGCAATTTGAATATCCTAAATTGTGTGTAACATCTGCTGAGTTCTCCCGATGAAGCGATGACAAGCCACATTCAGGGGTTAATTACACTTCGTGTGTTAGGTTGCGTGCTTGTGATTGATTGGATCACTACGTCACCTTGTAATTTCGTGAGACCTAATCGGTTTTCAGCCCGTGCCATCTCGTTTAGATATACGGAAAGGGCCAGAAGATTGGGTCCAGAAACAGTGTTTCGCACAGTTAAATGTTGCAATATTAACAGTTCGAGGACACCTTTTCTTCGTCGTTATTGATAAAGGTGTGTTAGCTCGTACCCCCATGTTTTGTAACATAGATAAATATCTTACTGAGAAATTGGAACATGTCTATTACCTCGGTGGTCGACTCATTTGCATTGCTCATTTACGACAGTCACTATGTCAACCGGTAATTCCAAGCGGTAATGACTGCAAGAAGCAGAGAGCTTCTGAGCCACTACTAGTCTCTTAGTCACGAAACTCCGCCAGTTTTGCGGTAGGCATGTTTCAATATCGTGCTTGCAAATCTCGCTACTGGATATATATAATTGTGATACCAACAAAATGCGAACTAGTGAAACAGCTTGTATACACAATAACCTCCTACTTTTTCTGCCATTCATGTGACCATGTTGAGGGAGGTAATACGAAGGATAAAAGACTAAAAAGTTATACAATTATCGAAATGACAAAAACAATTGTTTCTGTATCATCCTTTATTCTTTGTATTACGTCCCTAAAGATGGTCACAAGAGCGGTCGAAACATGTAGGAGGTTACAGTATATAAAACTCTTCCACTATCTCATATTTTGTTGGTATTTCTATTATACACATTAAATTAATGCACGGATTGTGGATCATATAAACTCGCTACTGGACTTTTTCCTCAGGCAAGGGAATGTTATGAAACTTGCATAGCCTATGAGATGAATTTTAGTACAATTCTCCCATCTGTAACAAGATTTTATAAACTGAATTTTTCCCTTAAATTCTTCTTATCACAACTTAGTGTGCATTTTTTATTTTCTGCTTTATTCTGCATGAATCGCCCACTTGTATTCTTTATTTCATATTCCTAATAATGTTTTGCAAGAATTTTGTTTGCGAATTTCTTAAATCACTAATTTTCAACCGTCCTACTTTTTCTTAATCGTTTTTAGGTTCATATATTTTCTTCAGCATCTGGCTCTCAGAATCGGTCAAACGTACCTTCCTTGATATAATAAGCAAGATTGATATTGAAAACTCACAGCTACTCAGAATAATTATCACTGATGAACCAACTTTACATAAGACATGACTATGGTTTATAATACGTTCTTGCTGGTTTGCATTTATTATAAACTACATGTAGGCATTTATAAATACGGTAATAAACGAAATTTCATTCCCACATTTGTGAGGATGAAAACTAAGGTCGTTAGAGATCTCATACCGTGTAGTTTGGTAATTGGGTACCCCGCTTTCACTGAAACTTTGGGACCCTTCTACCAAAATACACATCATCACACTTCGGATAACCACGTGACGGAATTACACCGTCAGAGTACACGAAGTGTAAGGTATTCCTAGGCTTACTCATTGAATATTAGCTTTTCGAGAAGTACCAATTTGGCGTGTCAGCTAATTCCTTAATTAGTTAATTCAGCTGCGTGTTTCTGTAGCTATATATGTCTGTATTCCTGTCCAGCATATATATCTCCATTTTTCTAGGTATACTTTTCTACTATGTGGTAACACAACATGAATTTTCATCACTGTTAATGGAAAGATGGGCCGTGTACAAATAATGTAATATTACGGCTCATTCACGTAATGTATACCTCCTTGGATATCCCTACATTCTGATATAATTTCATATGAAAAGAGCGCTTTTAAGGCGAGTTAATGTCGCTGGAAGCATTAAAACGTACTTAAGCCTTGTGTAAATTACTGTACTTTTTTTAACTCTTGTAAGTTACTCGGTGCTTCTCAGCGGATTTTTCAAAAGGTATCTAATCGCCTGACGGACACACAGCGCTACAAAACGTAACAGGAACGTAAATCAGCAGTGTTGTTTAAAGTATGTCATAATAAAACAAACTGTACTTACTTTACTTAAACACGCACAAAAACAAAATCCTACAATATACAGTTTTGAACACAGCCTGCTTTACAAAGAAGTACGCTTCATACATTTACGACCCGAAGTGCGAACAGGTGCTGTAATAACAACGAACATACTAGATCATAGAGGACTGATTTTATTTGAACCAGCGGGTCGGATTAGAACGAGAGAAGCGTGAGGAATATTATTTACGTTTTAATTAAAATGTTTTTGTAAACTATCAAAATGACTTATTTTTATAATTTCAATAAATAGCTGCATTTAATGAGATATTACTAACAGCACATTTTTATTCTAAAATGTGCTTATGTTTTTTTTTTAAGTTGTTGTAATAAGAAATGTCCCATGATGGTTCATACGAACTGAAACATGTAGCACCGCACTGTGTGTGACATTAAAGTGTTGTGTTGGACGGTGCATTGCCGTCGTTCGTTATATAGACAAACACAACAGGATGTATCAAAATAAAACGTTTAAAAAGCCCCCGTCACCAAGTTTCATGGAAGTCTGTCCACTGAGAGGCGCGCTTATACTCGTACATACAGACAGACGGACATGACGAAGCTAATAGGCGCTTTGTGCAGGTATGCATAGACACCTAAAAATGGTTATTGGACACGAACTTAAACCACTTGCAGTCATCAAATATAATTCTTTAATAAAGTTCTGAATTTCTGTGACAATTATACAGTAGTTAATAAAACACACACACACACACAC
>Ga0131853_10011519_pt1 | contig 16185 bp, 11 predicted proteins | sample TergutLab28metaG_FD_92764 | JGI IMG/M metagenome (GOLD analysis project Ga0131853, IMG submission 92764) | Labiotermes labralis P1 segment gut microbial communities from Petit-Saut dam, French Guiana - Lab288 P1 (version 2) (version 2) | ecosystem: Host-associated > Arthropoda: Insects >...
TCACACACAAACACACACACACACCCACACACACACACACTCACACACACACACACACACCCACACACATACACACACACACACGCCCACCCACACACACATACACACACTCACACACACACACACAGTCTGTAGGAGTTCTCTAGACGAGTGATCAGCTCGTCGCAGAGGCCGGGACCTACACTACACCCAACAAGCACAAGAGACTCATATCCAAGCCGTCAGCGGGATTCACACCCGCGAACCCGGCAATCGAGCGGCAGACCTACACCTTAGACCGCACGGCCGCCGGCGTCGGCGATTCTTCCTCATCGCAAGAGCGAATGTTTCTTACCAGCAGCCAAAATGTTTGCTGTTGTGTACTTATCTGTCCCTTTTAAAGGGTAGATCGGGCCTTAATTTTTCAAAATGTATAACAACTATTTCCTGAATTTATTCTCTCCACTTTATCCGGACCTTAATCTTTAATTGTTGTGTTCTAGATACATAAAGGGTAAACGCTGTTATGATTAATGCAGATTCTCCTGTGGTCAGTGGTGCAGAACTGTCGAACAAAACATGCTGCCTATAAAGTTCACACACCAAGAAATGTACTCTTGATTAAACTTGACAAAGTTTTAAAATTTACATTAAAAATCACTTTGACTTGCTCCTACGTGTTTCGGTCTACGACCGTCATCAGGGAGCCTTACTAGAGCCTAGCTAAAGTTATGTTTAGGTTAAAATTCGGTAAAAAAACTAGGCCGTTGGTGTGGCAGCATGTCATGGGTATGGTGTTTGTACTGTTCGCTGTGTTGACTTCGTCCATACCTATGTCATGCTGCCACACCACCGCATAACATATGACGACTTAATTTTTTTTTACCAAATCTTAACCTAAACATAACTTTAGCTAGGCCCTAGTGAAGGCTCCCTGATGACGGTCGTAGACCGAAACTCGTAGGAGCAAGTCAAAGTGATTTGTAATGTAAATTTTAAAACTCTGTCAAGTTTAATCAAGAGTACATTTGTTAGTGTATGAACTTTATAGATATCAAAATGCACGGTACAGCGATAAAAAAAAGCTTACTGTCTTCATTTTCATGCTGTTCAGGAATAGAATGGAGGCAAAAGGTTATACCGAAACGTCAGAAACACAGCCCACTGCTTCGTGGCTCAATAACCACACCATAAAATAAAATTAACACAGAAACGCCACAAGGCTTAGAATTATTCAACAGTGATACCTGTAGCTAATATTACAAATGAAGTGAATTTTCTTGATATTTGTGTTACCGTGCATCACTGATACAGTAGTATAAACCAACTAGATGAAACAATAACAATTGATTAGTAATTTCAATCAGCTCAACATGTTTCGGGCGATAATTTCGCCCATCTTCAGGAGCACTAGACTGTGTTTACAGCTTGTGGTATAACGCACCGAAGGAGCTGCCTGCCGGTGACAAGGTTACCAGCAGGCAGTTTCTTCGGTGCGTTATACCACAAGCTGTAAATGCAGTCTAGTGCTCCTGAGGATGGGCGAAATTATCGCCCGAAACATGTTGAGCTGATTGAAATTACTAATAAATTGTTATTGTTGCACCTAGCTGGATGTTTATACTACTGAATTTTCGTGATACGCCTACGCCGTAAGTTCGGCGGGTCAGACTGAAGAGCGGAGAGGCTGGTACGGGTCGCAGACCACTGAAATACACCGTCTCGGTAAGAGGAAGGGTCTGAAATCGCCGAGGCGGAAGGGTAAATAAACCAACTTGTTTTTCATGCCAATTAGCTAGACTGTAGATGAACTAACCGAGTTATGTCAAGTGCCCCCTGGCTACATCTCTTTGGCTAGGCACTGTAGGGGGTGATCCACTTTCTCTAACTTTAGGCAGGAAAGGACTGCCCAGAGATACGGACGCTGTAAGTAGCTTCAGATAACCGTCGTGTTCACAGCTAAGTATGAGGGCTGCTTTTCCAACTCAAGTTTTTGTAAATATTTAAATAGGAACTGTATTGAATAACTTTAGTAAGAGTCTGAATTAATTGGCACCATTGGAGCAGTGCACATGTCTGGAAAATTGTTGAGCCAGTCTGCACAACCCATAACCCTTATGGAACCCTATGGTATATTACATGTTTTCGAAACCCCCAAGAAGCCTCTCTCCTGAGCCGTTTGTATCCAGTTTCTAATGTGTTCAAGCCTGTGCTTTTAAGCCATGTTTCATTTTCGTGTTTTCAGATGAAGTGTGCATTTCGACATGTCTTCTATACATTCTGCATAACACACTCATCTAACGCTCCTTGAATTTTTTACCCTAGTAGAATATTGTGGGTGAACCAGCGTCATGCTAGCAGGTACTGGTAGCTGTTTCCCAGGGGTATAGCTGCCGGTACGTGCAGCTGACCACACCTATCTAGTTGCCAGAATGCGTGGAGCTCTTAACTCCTTTCCGTCTATATGTCCATATGTTGCATAAGGTCAAACTTACCTGTACTTTTACGAGTTATGAAACTTTTTATTATTTAGTTTTCTCCAGTGTTTTGTTACTTCCGTTTTTGAGATATAAATCGATAAGCAAAAATGTTAACATCTGAGGGCTAAGCACTGTGATCTAAAAGTTTGTAGAACTGTGGAAGTAGAGGTATATGATTACTAGCGTCACAAGCGAAAGGAAGTTGTGTATTCCTTTACTCGCGGGACGGGACGTCTTTGCTATCCATTGGAAATGAGACCTGAGTTGTTGGTTAGAATAAGGAAGGCCTTAATAAACTGTGGGCAGAAATCGGTCATGTAGGTCCGAACACATCACTTCTGTCAATCCAACAGAGTATTTAATGCCTAACGTGCTAATCCTGGCTCAAATACACGATAAACTTCCGTCGTGACGAACGTTTGCCGGTCCGAGATTAAAACCTGGTACACTCCGAAGAGAGGGGGACCGCGGTAGTGGTTAAGGTGCTGTGCTACAAATCGGAAGGTCTCTGTTTCGATTCCAGATGGTGTCATTGGAATTTTTTTTGGCATAATTCTTCCGATTGCACTACGGCCTTGGGGTCGACTCAGCCTCTAACAGCAATGTGTACCAGGAGCATTTCCTAGGGGTAAAGACGGCCGGTGCGTAGGGTTGACAACCTTACCACCATCATGTGCCGTTGTCATGAAATCCGGGAACTTTAACTTCCTGGAACCCTCTGGGCCACTCCAGGCCTGTAACGGGACTGCTTTTACACTCCGAAGAGAAAGCAGGGTTGGTTTCTCGATCGTTATGGTGGACCAGTGGCAGTCTGTTTTCACTTTTAAAATCCCTTCATTGCCAGTAACTCAGCACAATGCACGGTAATGTTTTAACTTTTACTGCGATCTGCCCATCGGCATGGACTTATTTTCCATGGTATTACAGAGACCAGTACCACAAACCACATTACCGCTGTCTTGTGGATGACTAATGAACCTGCCTGGTGATACAGTGGTATATAAACATCATTCGAAAGCTGCATTTAAGCTTTAGCCTCTAATATCCAACCTCAATACAATCTACCTCTTTTACTTTGTCCTCGGGTTTTTTTTTTCATGATTCGGAACACCGAAAAGAGGATTTGTCCATTATTAACAGCAGCTCCATGTACTGTCACAGCTACTTGTGGTTACTAGCGATCTTCTTGTATTTCCCCCTCTGATTTGGGGGGGGGGGAGTGTTTGCTAGCCGCTGGGGGAGTATGCTTGGGTTTCAGGGATGATTTGTAATGAACCCTAATCCGGTTAAATCTACCCTTGTTCATCATACACCCTGGGTTGTACATTCGGTTTGTGTGAGAGTGCTCTAAGGTTCAATCTATCGTGTATCACAGATTATGTCATGGAGGCCAACTCTGCACTCTGAAGTCAAATCAGTCGCGTAAGACAAATTAATATTTGAGTTCAGTACGGCGGTGGAAAGGAACATTTGTGTTTCGGAATATGACTATTGTACCCTGGTTAAGAGACTAGCATTTTGCAGGAACTTGCTGGCTCCCTGTTCGGGGTATATGTATATGCTTACTCTTCTGCTCATGGAATGGAGGTTTCACGTTGCAACGAAACACTGCTAATCCTCTACCAGACTACATTCCTGGATACAGCAATATTCAGTTGGTTCAAATTAATTAATCTGAAACTCGATATTCATGGCTACTATATTAATAATTAAAATATTAAGTTGAGTTCGTAATGGTTAATTTTTGCCGAAACATGTAGTCACGGTTCTTGTCAGTTAATTAAAGAACTGTATATTGTACTGATGAAATTAACTGACATGAGCTGCGACTAAATGTTTCGCCTAAAATTAGCCATTACGAAGTCAACTTAAAATTTTACTTGTTAATATAATAACTTTCAACATTAAGTTTTAGATTAATTAATTTGAACCAACTGAATATTGCAGTATCCGGGAATGTTGTCTTGTAGAGTATTGGCAATGCTTCGTTAAACTCTGAAGCCTGCTGCACTGATACCGCCCCAAGCCAGCCACACCGAAACTCCAACACACTTCGAAACAAGAACACATGACCAATGTGGTGATACAATAAAAACGTCGCAGGCTCCTGATGATGGATGTATTAATTTTTGAAACCTGTTGGGCATAGAAGAAGTGAAATAAAACTTAATAGCTAGTGGCATCAAGTTGGTCTCTTATTCTTCAACTATCACAATGATGCACGGTCCAATACACATAAAATTTATCACAGTTTTTATCCTTATAATAAAACCAATTAGATGCACTAATATCTCAATTTTATTTTGGAATGAAATTCTACATGTTTCGGACAGCTCCTCTGTCCATCATCAGGAGTTTTTCACTGTACACACAACAGTGGTATATGTCATATAGGTCACAGTTACAGCTTGCGAGCAGGATCAGGACGGAACTGCAGTTCCGTCCTGATCCTGCTCGCAAGCTGTCAGCAAACCTGTATGACATATACCATTGCTGTGTGTACAGCGAAAAACTCCTGATGATGGACAGACGAACTGTTCGAAACATGTAGAGTTTTTTTCCAAAAATAAATTTGAGAAATTGGTGCATCTAGTTGGTTTTGTTGTAAGAATTCGTCACGATGCACGGTCACGTGAACGTCAAATATACCACAGTTGTCACATTAATAATTAGATATGCTTATTAATATAACAGCTGTGAAAATAAGATCTGAGGTTTGTTCATTTGTATCAAAACACAGGAGAATGCGCCAAGTAAATATGAATGTAGTTCAAATGGTTCATTATTCATTCTTTGAAACTACTGTCGCTACGGAGCTAAGTCACTCTTATCAAGCTGTCACTCGTTCATTTAGTCAAGCAACCCAAGGTGCATTACAGTGCGAAGGATTGTTTGATGGACACATTACAGAATATTTAACGATGCTGTATGAATTTCGGCAGTTAATTTATCTCGAAATGTATATAAAAGAGGACGTTCGTGTTCGTGTGAAACTGGAAATACTGGGGAGAAAAAGGTTTAGTCTATCTGCGTATAATTATCATCTCCAGTAAGCGTAGAGATGAAAACGAACTAGATGCTACTGAATGCTTTATTGCACTTATAATCTGCTCAACATGTTTCGGGCACTTATATAGCCCATCATCAGGAGCTCCAGACTATACTTGTGTTATACCGCGTATGGTGTATAATGCCTTGGTTGCTGGAGGTCGGCGGTCAGGTGCAGGGCAGCAGGCTATGTGTCCGGGATGAGGGAAGTTGCTCGAGCAGCTTCCATCATCCCGGACGCATAGCCTGCTGCTCTACTCCCAACAGCCGACCACCAGCAACCAAGGCATTACACACCATATGCGGCAATAACACAAGTATAGTCTGGAGCTCCTGATGATGGGCTATATAAGTGCCCGAAACATGTTGAGCAGATTATAAGTGCAATAAAGCATTCAGTAGCATCTAGTTGGTTTTCTTCTCTACGCTTATACTATGATGCATGCACAAACATACATCAAAATCATCTCCAGTCTCTTGGAAGTGTCGAGATTCGAAAAAAAAAATCTTTCAGAATATAAGTTAAAAATTGCTACCGCTTTAGTCGACGTGTCATTAAAATACGTATAAATGAACGTAACGTTTCAAATAAATCTTTAAATAAATGCCAGTTACGTATCTTAATCTGGCGTGTGGATGGCCGAGTATTAGTAACGGTTGACCACTCGTGACAGACAGATCAGTGTGTGATGTGGGCTATGTCGTGGAGCTATCGCTGTCGGCTTAGTGCTCCCGGCTTCCGTTTCATTACTCGTACCGCGCAACAAGCTAGCTGTCAGGCGGTTTCCGTGTTATTTATTTAAGGGAAAAATAGTTCGCTTGGTCATTTCAGCTTAAAAGGTTCGCTGTATAACCTTTCTTCAAGGGCTACATGTGTTTTTGTGTAAACTCGAAATTCATCAACTGGATTTTCCAATGATATTATTTTAGCATTTAACTATATGCAAGGAATTGCCATTAGTCTACCAAAATTCTGAATCAAAGGAGCCAAGTCCTACTTGATTAACTTACAGTTGCTCGAATATATATAAATAATTCGCTGCCTCTTAAGGAAGCACAGATGTTCCCTGGTACGGTTTCTGAGTTAGATAAATCACATCCACAGACTCAGAATCTTCTTCTTAAAGTCACACTTTAATATTATTCACACTCCTATATCTAGGTCTCCAAATGCGTCTGTTTCCTTTGCAGTTTCTAATTTAAAGCCCGTGAACATTTACGATCACTTCCATGTATCCCACGTGTCCCGTCCTTATCATCGTCTTTGGCTTCATCTCCCCAGTAATACGTCATGAATATTTACAGTTATGATGTTCAAAGTAAACCAGATCAGAAGTATTGGTAAAGGTTTCAAATACATTTCTTTGCGTGTGACTGGTGACGTAAGGATTTTGTTTGTGCACGTGTACTGTATTTATTTCTGATTAGTGAAGTTTATTTTATTTTATTTATTATTTTTAATGAGGTTCATCCCTTTGTGTCTTTATTATGTTTCGAAGTGTTTTGATGCCATCTGAATTTTTCTGCACAAATTATTTCAGTTTGCAATACTGCCAGTCCGAATTCGTCTAAATCGTGCACACTTTCTTCTACTTGGGTTTCTCATACGCATTTTGATTTTTATAGAGATATGCCTAAATATTTCGTTTATGTAATTTTAGTAACCTCTGATTATTCCCTTATTTGTTCTTTGTTCATTTATGTACATCGGAATGCCTTTCAACATTTTGTACCTAATTTTTGTGTCTCTCTACTTTTTAGAAACATATGTATGTCATTTCTTTCTGTAATAGTTGTGGGACACCTTCCTTCTTCTACAAACCTCTCATTTTTCAAACTGTCAGTCGAAATCTTGCTAACCCAATACTATCTTTAAATTTGCGAAGTTCATCCTGTGTATCTTTCTGTTTTCTTGTTGTCTGCGCCAACGTACCTCCAAATTATCTCAATTGCACTCCCTTCTCAAGCACCGTAATATTCTACCTACCTTCTACAAAGACACACTAGCATTTCGGTCTTGCCCTCAGGACTTACATGTCCGCATGCTATTCAGGTATTCCCTCTCGAGGTTACGTGTTTTCTGACATTATTTCGCATGACTTCCTGCATAATTTTAAATTGTAAATATTAAGGAAATTAGCCATATAGCTACCCAACACTGTCTGGTTGAAATCGAGTCAATAGCAAAAGCGCTTAATTACATAATAATAATAATAATACTATTGTTTGACACGTAAATACTCTGGAGGACAGAGCGAACACGACGGTGGTCACGTTGTATAAGCCGTTCAATTCTGTATTCATATTTCTTCATCTCACCAACTTTATTCTCAGGAAGTGTTTCTGGAACAATTGGCGATTTTGTGACCAGTGTTTTGAAATCTTGTTTACTCTACACTTCACTCTGTTGAAAACGAAAATACGGAAAAACCTTTTTATAAAATTTAAGTATTAATCTGTTTGTCATAAAATATTCACATTATGTCCCTATTTTTCGGTGATTTTTTTTTGTGTTTATTTCTTACCATGTAAATTTTGAAACTGTTATACAATGAATATCCTTCTTTGTTTCGTGTAATAAATAACATTCTTTTTCTAAATTCACGAGTATTAAGGCTTCTTCAGAAGCTGACATTCTTTTAACTTGCTTGTCAAAATATTCAATTCTATGCACTGTATCCAGTACTAAGCCATTCGGATTCAGTCCGCATCCTCAAATCGCAATTTTAAAATCCCTTTTCAGGCCATCTTCTAATCAAGACATAAATTTAACAATCAGATTATATCCATAAAAGTTAGTTTAGTTTAGTTGTTAAGTTGTTTGTTTGTTGGTTGGTCTTTTCATTAGTTGCATGGGTAGATGGCTGGCTAGTTAGCTTCCCCACGACACACGGTAACAGCCGAGACAGCGTAGTCGGCCTTGGGGCAAGCTTGGGGTCATAAGATCGGGGTTCGATTTCTGGCAAGAGCAATATATTTGCTCTTTTTCAAAATGTGCAGACTGCCTCTGGGGCTCATTTAGGCTCCTATTCAAATAATACAATGTCTATTAGTAGCTAAAGGCAAGAGGTCGTCAGGTGGCCCACTCGCCTACATCTAGTGCGGATAGTCGGCATGTTCAGAGTTGTTACTCCATTCACCTTACGCGCATTCAATGGCGTGGACCGGGAAAAATCTACCTATTAAGCGTAGGACGTAGGAAGTTGAAGATTATGCATCTTGTTTCACACAATGTAATATACATATTTTTATAGTGCAGAATATCTGTAATTTACCGGACAAGACCTGTATTTACAACGATGAGGTGGATAGCTTACTTCAGTTTGGAATTCGTAAAAGCTTCGGTGTACCCGTGGTCCTTTCCTTGACCAACTGCATCCTTAGATGTCACGATCCGTCAGCCGGTTCATACCAGCCCTTTGCCCTGTACCCAATATGTGTCAACATTTCACTGTTCTTGATAGATCTGTAGTGACGCTAAAGATCATACATCAACGGTGCACTGTCACGTCTTGACGACTGTGAAAAATGTTGCTTCACTTGATTTGCCGTTGTAGATTGAAACGCATTTAATCCGTATTGGCGGTTGTATTCCCTTGCAGTGGGGTTTATGGTTATATTTGCAGCATTATGCGAATGAGAAAATAATATTTACGGAGAAAATGTATATTGTGTTAATTAGACGTAATATATGAAATGTGTAATGCTAAGTGTTTAGGTATAAACGTAGATATGACCGAGTAATATTTTGCTTTTAATGTTTAATCACGGACTGCTTCTCTGCTCATAATGAACAGTGTCATAATTAACTGCAAAAGCAACATGTGAACTCTGCTCTAGGGTAGGATTTCGTTTTGTCAAATATGTTGGATAACCGCTTGATAGATCTGCTTGGAATTACGTTATACACCGTTGTAAGGTGTTATGATAGTCAACAACTTTGATGTGTATTGGACCGTGCATTATCTTGATAACTGAAGAATAAAATCCAACTAGATGCTACTTATTACTTTATTATGCTTATGTTATGCTCAACATATTTCGGGCACCATTATGCCCATAATCAAGAGCTCACGACGTTAGCGTTGGCTACCACATAGGCCGTCTGTTTCTCTAGTTGCTGCTGGTTCGGAGTTAAGTGCAGGCAGGATGGATGAGTGTCCGGAACCAGCCTTCGGTCCGTACACTCATCCATCCTGTCTGCAGACGGCCTATGTGGTAGCCAACGCTATCGTCGTTAGCTCCTGATGATGGGCATAATGGTGCCCGAAACATGTTGAGCATAACATAAGCACAATAAAGTAATAAGTGGCATCTAGTTTGGATTTTATTCTTCAGTTATAGTGAACAACGTTTAAACACAGTGTAATGAAAGTTTATGTGTGGTATACGATTCCCAAACCGGTGTCGCCGAATGTTCACTTGTTCTGAGATGTTACATCTTGTCGACCGGTAAATAGGTACCGATGTTAAGAAGGTTCGTATTGCTATATCCAAGCAGTCCATAGGCAATGCGAGAGGAGTCTCGTTCCTGAAGATGAAGGTATTTAGAACCTCCGAAGCATCAGGAAGTATTTACCAATCTATACGCCTTAACATACCAGAAGGCTTGAATCTTAGGTAACTTATGTGCTGCAAATTAGGAGTAACAGGTCATATTGGTGCATTCTCTACAGCTTACGCTCTTTACTTGATGGTTCTCGGTATCAATACGTATTTTTTGGGGGGTATCGTCTTGCCTTGTATCTGTGGTTATGGCTTCACTTAGTCACTCAAAGTAAATAATGGGGAATAATCCCCTGAAATAGACACAGGTGCTTCTTCCAAAATCCTTTTAATTTCATGAAATGCGATATCATAATTTACGAGGCTAAATATTACCTGAAGTTCGTATAACGTGCAATAACTTACCTCGCATCCAGCTGGTCTAATCATATAAATACCTGTCCCTTTATTACCTTGAATCTATAATGAAACCTGGAAAAAGCATGTTATTAGACTCTGTGTTATGTGGGTCGCTTTATACGATGGCAAGTCAAGTTTACAGGAAACGGATAGGGGAGGTGTTTTTCCAGATAACGAGGAAACTCCTGAGTAAACCGATTAATCATTGGCGGATATATATATGTATGGGCGATCTTTCTGTTGGAAGTTGCATTAGTTTAGCCATTCCTAAATATCAGAGAGAAGTACGGAATGGATGTTAACTGGCATTGAAATTCGAATTGTTCTTTACAACGACTTAAGGAAGGAAAGTGTAATCTAGTTTTGGAATTAGGGGTTCGGTATGAGGTTGAATGTGTTTTGGCTTTTGTTAGGCAGGACTGACGCTTTTACAGAAAACGTACTGAGCTTTCTTACAATAAAACCAAAGAGATACACTAATTTCTCAAATTTATTTTTAGAATAGGACTCTATATGTTTCGGACAGTTCCTCTGTCCATTATCAGGAGTCTAGCACTGTACACACAGCATAACCTGCATGACATAAACCTCTTGGTGTGTGTACAGTATTAGACTCCTGATGATGGACAGAGAAACTGTCCGAAACATATAGAGTCCTATTCTAAAAATAAATTTGAGAAATTAGTGTATCTCTTTGGTTTTTTATAAGAATATATCACGATGCACGATCCTCTGAATGTCAAAAATGTATTGAACCTTTGAATTCCACAAAAGACAACCATTTGAGCAACTATCAGCTTTTAAGGAATGATTATGCTGCATAGAGTTACCCTGTTAATGAGACTAAATACTATATGAAAGTTTTTATATGCATGTCATTTCAATTCGGCCCTGTAAAAAACAGTTGGTTGGAAAATTGTGCGTCGCCTGTATTGTATCGGCAGTTGATTATGGGAAAGAAAATAGGTGGTCCATGCAAAAGGTGTACTGAGGCGTGTGAACTGAATGTTCGGCTGCAAAGTAGCAGACCTTATTACTTGCTAATTTATGAAGAATGTACGGCACTTCGAGGGACGCAGTATTTGGTGAACTACCGGTTTTACGTAATATTTTCACAGTAGATAGTACAGCGCGGAAGGCTGTTAAATAAAGAGGGTGGTTAGCTAGAGCTTACCATTAAATGTGCGGCTCCACTTGCCGTTGCACGGTAGTTTGTGTGCTGTAAATATGTACATAAGAGATTTAGAACTGTTTGCTGCTGCTTCTTGATTTTCTTTCTTTAAAAAAAAAAATAAAATAAAACAAAAATACAAAAGTGAACGAAACGCCAGACCGACTCCAAGTGAAGTCAAAAAGTGGCGCTCTATCTCCCCGACATTCACAGTCTTCAGCAAACCGTAGCGCCATCCAGTACTGCCTAATCTACAGCACCGACAAATTGCTGGTGCTTATTAACCCTTTAAACGCCGAGTTAAATCCCATCTGCCATTTGTTGGCATCATTAGCTAACCATATTCTCCACGTTAGCAGGATATGGGTTGGTTGGTGACGTTTCAATTGTTTAACCAAGTATACGGGGAGGACAGTGTGAGCCAAACACAGTGATATGAGTGGTTTAAGCGTTTTAAAGAGGGTAGAATTTCGGTCGGCGAAGATCGCAGGCCTGGACGACCTTCCACGTCAACAAACGACGACCATGTCGAGACAGTTCGTGCTGTGATTCGTGGAAATCGTCGTTTAACTGTCCGAGAAGTTGCTGACGAAGTGGGCATCAGCGTAGGATCTTGCCGTCAAGTTTTTACTGAAAACTTCAGATGCGTCGCGTCAGTGCAAAATTCGTGCCGCGTTTATTGAATGACGATCAGAAAGAGAACCGTGTTGAAATCAGTCAGGAACTGCTTGCCAATGCAACTGGTAATGAAAACTTTCTTAAGAAAGTCATAACAGGAGACGAGACTTGGGTTTATGAGTATGTTATTGAAACCAAGATTCATTCGTCGCAGTGGATAGGGAGAGGGTCTCCTCGACCAAAAAACGCACGGATGAGTCTGTCAAAGATCAAGGTGACGTTGGTTGTGTTTTTTGATTGCAAAGGCATTGTCCATCATGAATTTGTACAACGTGGTCAGATGGTAAACAGTTGTACCAGGAAGTTTCAGCGCGTTTAAGGGACGCTGCGCGCAGGAAGAGGCCTGAATTGTGGGAAAACCAGACTTGGATGTTGCACCACGACAATGCGCCGGCTCACGAGTCGTTCCTCATCCGCAGTTATCTGGCAAAACATCAGACATCCGTTGTGCCCCATCCACCATATTCTGCGGACTTAACCCCAGTAAACTTTTTCCTGTTTCCCAAATTTAAAACCACTTTGAAAGGACGTCGTTTCTAAACCATAGAGGAGATTCAGGAAAATGCGATAAGAGAACTGCGCGCCATCACGGAAAGTGCTTTCCAGGAAGCATTCCAACAAAGGAAGAAACGTTGGGAACGGCGTATCGCCAGTAGAAGGGGCTACTTTGAAGGGGACAGTGCTTTAAATGCTGTAAAATGAGCAAACAAAGTCTTGATAACAAAAGTTCGGTCTTTTTTTGAACACGCCTTGTATTGTCAACTATGTGTACGTGAAAGGGAGTCCAACTGAAGTTCAGATTCCAACACATTGCAGCACGATCGACCTGCCACCTGTGTTATGGCCCAGCAGTATTCTTCTTAATGAATAAATACGTCTTAGAAGCAAATTCAATAAATATCCATTGCGTCTTCCCTTTTAGTATTCATTATATATGTTAAGATTAGGCAGTACGGCGATCTCCACTCAGTTTTTTAAATGAACTTATAAATCAGCCTGCTTCGTAGCGCTGACGTTTTCGTTTTCATTGCGGGAGGTCTCTTCGTCTAACCAAAGGTAGAAAGAGGGAGCGAAACCCGGCGAATGAAAGAATTAGAAATAAAAATTATTATTCCTACCAGGAGGATTCAGAGCTAGTAGCAGATATTTCTTTCTTTTCCATTTGCTGTCTGCAGTTACACGTCAGCTGTAACCTTCACTTTGTATGATCTGAGTTCGAACTCCAAACGGAATTCTGATAGGAACAGTCGTCATCTTGGTCGTCAGAAGCCTTGTATTACTTTACTATAGAGATGGATCCACTAGAATCTCTTCGAAATTTCGGTGAATATTTTAGCTGTTCACATGGCGTAACATCCCAGAAGACGAGAATCTTAAGCCACACCTCTTTGAGAACCTCAAATATCAGAATGGTTTTCCTTTTGTTTCATATATTCGGCCACTGTTTTTGCTTGTAAATTTAACGTGTCTACTACAATGTGTTGAGACACGTGCATTAATTCTTTGAGGGATTACGTAGAAAAGTAGGTTATTCGTTCAGGTTACTTTCTCATTTACCTTTATGTTCGCTGCTATTTGTCACTTACTTGTAGGATGACCTATCACTATTTAATTACGTCATATTCACCGTCTTTTTAAACGTAATCTTGCTTGTGAACCTGCGATCGTATCACAATAGCAATATTACTCGCTCATGTAAAAGTAATTGCCAGTCGCCCTCTTAGGAAAATCCATCTGAGTTTTAATAACCATTAGATAATACTTCGAGTTGAAGTGCAACAACTAATTTCATTCCAAATACTGTGGTTTTCGTCATTTCCTCCAAGTTCAAATTTGTATTGTGTCTTCCAGTAAACGTCACCCTTACGGCTCGTATCCAGCCATAACCACCTTACGTACTCCTAAGCGTTAACACATGTCTTAACCTCTGCTTCTGATACAGCATGATTAAATAATTTTAATAATTTAAAACTGAAATTTACTGTCTTCTGAATCGAGTGACTGGTAGAAATATGTCGATATTTCTGAAGATTGCGCCTTCTCAAGGTTCAGGTTATAATGCTGGAACCCACAGCAACGGTTCCCACCGCACCGAGAAACTCGGATCAAGTTAGCGATTTACGAGTGGAATTCAACGGCGAGTGTATGAACGTGTCAGTTGTTGTGTTGGGGCGCCTTTAGTCATAAAATTAATATTATTGCTAACAAATTGCTGTTACACCACATATCGGTCAATATTTAGTAAAATGCCTGCTACAGCTGGGTCTACAAAAGCCTTCGAATTTGGGGGAATTATTGTCTCTGTCTCGTCTCCAGATTTCTCTCGCTTCTGCCTATCACGATGTCACATGAACACGTACACGGTGTCTAAGGTATGTGAAGTACTTACTCACTTACTTACTTACTTTCTCCATGGAGCAGAGTCCTTCTTGAGAAGCTAACTGGTTTGCAACTAGTCAAGAAATTCCCCGCATTTTATAGAACCCCGAAGGTTCATCACCGCATTCAAAAGTTCCCACCGCCTGTCCCTATCCTGAGCCAGCTCAATCCAGTTCATAACCCACATCCCACTTACTGAAGATCCATCTTAATATTATCCTCCCATCTACGCCTGGGTCTCCCCAGTGGTCTCTTTCTTTCAGGTTTCCCCAACCAGAACCCTGTACACGCCTCTCCCTCCCCCGTACGCACTACATGACCTGCACAACTCATTCTTCTCGATTTTGAAACCCGCACAATATTTGGTGAGGGATACAGATATTTAAGTTCCTCATTATGTAGTTTTCTCCACTTCCCTGTTACCTCGTCTCTCTTAGACCCAAATATTCTCCTCAACACCCTATTCTCAAACACACTCAGCCTACGTTCCTGTCTGAAATACTACTGTTGGTATTTTCGGTATCCATACTGTACCCGACTTTCTAACGACTTTCCTTCATCAGCAGGAAATATCTTGGGGGGGGGGGATGGAGGAAACGTGTAAGATAGTTCAAGTCGAATTTACAGTGTCCCTTTATTGGAACCGAGTCTTTTGATGTCTCACACACACACACACACACTTCCACCCCTCTCCTCTGCCTCGAAACTTCCGGATAATTCCTTTTGAAAACTTTTTTTTTTTTTGAGCAGGCTTTGCCGGAATTCTAAGTCAGGTCCTTATCGCCTGACTTCAGGGGCGAAGGTAATTGTTTAAAGATGCGCCGCTCCACAAACGTTAAGTTACTCTGTCGGCCAGCCGATAACCATTCTGACTCACGATCCCGGCATCCTCATTCTTCGGGCCGCCTGTGTGCAAAGAGGGTTGCTTTAGCTGGGAACCCAGTAGGAGAAATTGCAGATTGGACAGAACGGACATTGACGTACCGATGCCGGTACAAACATTTTACAAAAATTTCTATATATGTATTTAAATAAAACCCTTACAACTCAGGGAAGCCGGTTTCCGGGTTTCGAACCTGAGACGGGCGGGTTCAATACTTATGGATCAAAGAACATTTCTACTAAAGACTGCTACAAGCACCTGCGCCCAACGCAAAATCCGAGCTGACAGCTTAGTTTCTGTGACATGTTTTTACTCTGCGCTCATTCTAAGCAGGTCGAAGTTTGTAGACTGCGAGCATGAGGATGCACCGGAGCTGAAGCAGCCGGGACGTGAAGCTGGTCATTTAATTCTATCTTTTACCAAGGTTACGAATGTACGAAATTTTACTTCTACAACGCAGTATGTGCTCACCGCGTAGGGTTTAAACATTGGATATATTAAAATTTTTTCCATAACAATATATGCTGATTTAACAACATTCTGCTACTTTTGTTCAAGTAAGTTGAAGCCGTTAATTTTTACCAAAATAATTTCTGATATCCTGTATGAAGCAAAGAGTAAGAGGAAGAGGAAGAGGAGGAGGAAGAGGAAGAGGAAGAGGA
>Ga0131853_10011520_pt1 | contig 16185 bp, 5 predicted proteins | sample TergutLab28metaG_FD_92764 | JGI IMG/M metagenome (GOLD analysis project Ga0131853, IMG submission 92764) | Labiotermes labralis P1 segment gut microbial communities from Petit-Saut dam, French Guiana - Lab288 P1 (version 2) (version 2) | ecosystem: Host-associated > Arthropoda: Insects >...
CCCTTCCCATGAGTGTGCGCACTCCCGCGCGCAAGTCCCGCACGGCCGCACTCGCACTGCCGCTGGCCGCCGGAGCCCTGCTGTTCACCGCGGCGGTTCCCGCCGGCGCGACCTCCACCGCCGCGCAGATCACCGCCTCCACCGACGCCGGTGTCGCGTACCTGAAGACCCTGCAGGCCGCCGACGGCTCCTACGCCGGCAGCGGCCTGTCCAACGAGTGGGCGTTCAGCGCCTTCGCGGCCGCAGGCACCGCGGCCGCGGACGTCTTCCCCGGCACCGACACGAGCAAGGACGCCAGGACCGTCTACCGCGCCCTGCTCGCCACCGCCGCCTGGCCGTCCGGCTCGCCGGTCGTCACCGACTACGAGCGCGGCACGCTGAACGCCTACGCCGCCGGCATCGACCCGGCCCGCGTCGGCACCGGCCGCAACCTGATCGCCGACATCGCCTCCTACTGGCAGACCTCCTCGCCCGGCTACTTCGGCCCGCCCGCCAACTTCAACGGCACCGTCTTCGGACTCCTGGCCCTCGCGGGGGCGAAGACCCAGAGCGGTGTCCAGCGCGTGCCGCAGGCCCTGCTCGACACGTCCGTCGCCGCGGTCCGCGCCAACGAGCACGACGACGGCGGCTGGAACTACTCCCAGGCCGCCGGCGACCCCACCCAGCTGGCCACCGCGAGCGACATCGACATGACCGGCGCCACCCTGGCCTCGCTGTGCTCCGCGGGCGTGCCGGCCAGTGACCCGGCCGTGGTCGCGGGCAAGAACTTCCTCAAGGGCAAACTGACCAGCGCCACCGGCGGGTTCGACTCGATGTTCGGAGCCAACACCGACTCCAACGCCTGGGCCGTCTCCGGACTGAACGCCTGCGGCATCAACGCACAGGGCACCGACTTCACCACCACCGCGCGCAAGACGCCCGTCGACTTCCTGATCGCCCAGCAGCTCGCCTCCGGCGGCGGCTTCCGCTACCTGCCCACCGACACCGGCCCCTCCGCCTACTCCTCCATCGACGCCGTCCGGGCGCTGGCCGGCGGCGGCTTCACCGCGACCCCGCCCGCCCCGGTCACCGCCGGCGCGCCCACGTGGGTCGCCACCACCGGCTTCACCAGCGGCGCCACCAGCACGCTCGCGCTCGTCGTGGACGACGGCACCGGCGCGCTCAAGGTCTGCTCCGTCCCGGTCACGCCGACCGGCAGCACGACGACGCTCGGCGCCGTCCTCGACGCCGCGGCGACGTCCGCCGCGCCCGCCGGCTGCGTGACGTCCGTGACCCCGTCGAGCGGCACCGGTACCGTCACCGCCCTCAACGGCACCGCCAACTCCGGTACCACGACGTGGAAGTCCTCGATCGACGGCGCCGCCGCGGCGACCGCGTCCCGCGGCACGACCGTGCATCTCGGCGACACGGTGTACCTGCACTACAGCAGCTGACGGGCCGGCTCACCGGAATCCTGACGCCCGCGCGCCGGGCGCGGCCGGGACCGGAACCCCGGCGCGCCCGGACCCGGCCTTCGGATCCGGCTCTGGGATCCGGCCGGGCGTGCGCGGGCCTCGTCCGCGCGGGAGGGCACTGGCTACCCTGGCCGCCATGCCACCCGTGATCACCGGCCCGTCCCCTCGCCTGCGGATCCACCTGCTCGGCGGGTTCCGGGTCGAACGGGACGGGGACGTGCCGCCGGTCACGCGCTGGCGGCGGCACGCCGCGCAGGTCGTGGTGAAACTCCTCGCCGTGACGCCGGGACACCGGCTGCACCGCGACGAGGTGGTGGAGGCGTGCTGGCCCGACGCGGATCCCGAGTCTGCCTCCCGCAACCTCCGCGTGACGCTGCACGCCGCGCGCCACACGCTGCAGCCGGAACTCGCACCGCGCGCGGCCTCGGCCTACCTGCGGACCGAGGGTGACATGCTGGCCCTGGACCGGCGCGGGGTAGTGGTGGACCTCGACGAGGCGGAGGAACGGTCCGCCGGCGCGCTGCGGGAGCGCGGGGATCGGCGGCTGGCCGCACTGGAGGAGGCCGCCGGCCTGGTCAGCGCGGAGCTGCTGCCCGAGGACAGGTACGCGGCGTGGGCCGGCCCGGCCCGCGCCGCGCAGGACAGGCTGCGCGAGCGCGTGCTGCTCGCGCTGGCCGACACCGCCGCCGGCGCGGGCGCCCAGGACCGGGCCGTCGACGTCCTGCAAGGGCTGCTGGCGGCCGATCCGCTGTCCGAGACCGCCCATCTGGCCCTGATACGGGTGCTGCTGGCGACCGGGCAGCGACGCCCGGCCCTCGCGGCCTACCACGCCTGCCGTGACGTGCTGGCCGCCGAGCTGGGCGCCTCGCCGGGCTCGGCGATCGAGGAGCTCCACCAGGAAGCGCTGGCCGCGCCGCGAGCCGCGGGCCTCCCCGGGTCGGGGGCGGAAACCCCGGCCGCCTTCCCCGCCCCCACCGCCCCGTTGCGCGGCCGCTCCGGCGCCTTGGCCGAGCTGACGCGGGCCGGCGCTCCGGTGATCCTGGTCAGCGGGGAGGCCGGCATCGGCAAGACGCGGCTGGTGGCGGAGGCCGCACGACTGTCCAGCGACGCGGGGCGGCCGGTCCTTTGGGGCGCGGGGCACGAGGCCGAGGGCCACACCCCGTACGGGGCCTTCGCCGACGCACTGGACGGCCACCTCACCCGACAGCCCGCCCGTCGGCGTGCCGAGTTGGGCACCGTGTACCCGGAACTGGTCCGCCTGCTCCCGGCATTGGGCACGTCGCCTGTCCCGCCCCCTGGCGCGGCCGAGTACGAACGGGCCAGGCTGTTCCGGGCGTTCGCGGACTTCCTGGCCGACATCTCCGCTTCCGACCCGGCCCTGGTGGTCCTGGACGACCTGCACGCGGCCGACCCGGCCTCCGGACAGCTGTTGCACCATCTGGCCCGGGTCTCCGCGGGCCGCTGGCAGCTCATCGCCACCTACCGCGAGGACGGGCTGACCGCGGACGATCCGCGCCGCGGCCTGTTCAGCCGCCTCGCGTCCCAGGGGCTCGCCCGCCGCCTGGAACTGATGCGCCTGCCGCGCACGGACTGCGACGCGATGCTCCGCGACATGGGGGCGGACGACGCCCTCGATCTGGAGCGGATCTATCATCTCTCGCGCGGCAACCCGCTGTTCGCCGTGGAACTCACCCGCGCTGCCCAGCACGACGGGGGCCGGCTGCCCGCCGCCGGCGGGCTCGACCACATCGGGCTGCCCGCCGCCGTGCGCGACCTGGTCGAAGCCCGGCTGGCGGCGCTGCCGCCCGCCGCGCGCGAACTCGTCGACCTGCTGGCCGTCGCCGGCGCCGCGACACCGCTGGCGGAACTCCTGGACGTCGCTGCCGCGGTCGGCCACCCGCCCACCGCACGGGCCGAGTTGATCGCCGGCCTGGACGCCGCCTGCACCGGCGGGATCGTCGCCGAGCACGTGGTCCACCGGGCCGGGGCCGCGCTGCCCGGCTACTCGTTCCGGCACCCCCTCGTCGAGCTGGCCTGCCGCCACCGGACCACGCTCGCCCGCAGGCGGCAGATCCACGCGGCCTTCGTGGACGCGGTGCTGCACCACCGCCCCGGCGCCGTCGACGCCGTCACCTTCCACCTGCGCGAGGCCGACGACCCGCGCGCCGTCGACTTCCTGTGGCAGGCGGGCCGCCGAGCCGCCGGGCTCTACGCCAACGACAGCGCCCTGGACTACTTCGGCGAACTCGTCACCCGCCTCGACGCGGCCGGCGATCCGTCCGCCGCGGACGCCCGCAGGGAACTCGCCGGCATCCAGCGGCGCATGGGCCGCTATGCGCAGGCCGAGCAGTCGCTGGCCGCCGCCATCGACGGGTACCGGCGGGCCGGGCGCACCGACCAGGTGGCCCTCGCGGCGGCCGCGTTGAGCGAGGTGCTCGCCTGGTCCGGTCGGCCGCAGGAAGGGCTCGACCTGCTCGCGGGTCTGCCGAGGCCGGGCCGAGGGGCAGACGGCGAAGCCCCAGCTGCCTACGAACTGGCCCTGATGGTCCTGCAGTTCGGCACCGGCGACTACGAGGCGGCACTGCGCTCCGCGCGGCGCGGCACCAGCCTGGCCCGAGGGCTCACCGGCGGCCAGGGACCCCGGCTGCTGGCCCGGGGACTGGGCAACCAGGCCGTCAGCCTGTCCATGCTCGGTCGCCTCCGTGCCGCCTGGACGGCCGCGGCGAAGGCGCTTCCGGTGGCCGAGAAGACGGGCGATCCGCGGCTGATCGCCGACGTGGCCTCCGAACTCGCCGAACTCGCCCAGTTGGACGGCCGGTTCAGCACGGCACGGGAGTATGCCGAGCGCGCCCGGTCCCTCGCCCTCGGCACCGGCGACCGGACGGCGATCGTCTTCAAGCACGGCAACCTCGGCCGGATCTGCCTGCGTCAGGGGGACATGGCCGCGGCGGTGCGCGAGATCCGCCTGGCGGAGGCCACGTCCGAGGAACTGCCGGGCACCTGGTGCCGGGTCTATGCGCTGGCCAACCTCGGCGAACTGTATTCGTGGACCGGGGACGTCGACGTCGCCCGTGCCCACCTGGCTCAGGCGCTGCACCTGGCCGACCGCATCGGCGACGGTCAGGCGCGGGCGGGCGCCCGGGCGATCCTGGCCGAGCTGGAGGTACGCGAGGGACAGGCGGCCGCCGCCCTGCGCCTGCTGGCCGTGGGCCATTTCGGCACCGCGGCCCAGCCGGGGCGTGGCCTGCGCAGGGATCCGCTGCGCGCCTGGGCGTACCTGGCGGGCGGCCGGCCCGAGCGCGCGGAGCAGCTGGCGGCCCGGACCGCCGCCGCGGCCCGTGCCCGGGGCGAGCGGCTGACCGAGCTGCCGGCCCTGCGGGTCAGGGGCGCGGCGCTGACCGCGCTGGGACGACCGCGCGAGGCGCTGCGCGTCCTCAACTCCGCGGCGGAGACCGCCCGCCGGCTGCCGTTCCCCCTCGAACTCGCCCACATCCAGACGGCCCGTGCGGACGCCCTGACCGGGACCGACGCGCGGGCGGCGGCGGCCGCGCGCAGGGAGGGCGCGGCGATCCGCGGCCGGCTGCGGGACGCGGCGGCCAGGGCGTTCGCCGGGCCGGCCGGCGGCGAGGCGCCGCGGCCCGGAGTGGTAACACCGGGGTAACTCCCGCTCCCTACGGTGCCCGCGGAAACCGCCCGCCTGTACAGGGAGCACGATGAACTACCCGCCCCCACCCCCTGTGGTCGTCGTCGACGCGGGCACCGAGCCATGGCAGCGCGTGGAGCCACTCCTCGCACGCTTCCTGTCCGAAGTGCCCGCCGACGGCGTCGTCGATCTGCTCACCGGAAACGCGGATGTCGCCGCGGTGCTGCCCGCCTGGTGCTCGGCCAGGCCAGGACTCGGCTGCGAACGCCTCGCGGCCGGCAACGGTTTCCGCATCCGGACGACGGGGACGGCCCAGCCGTCGCCACCGGAAGACGCCGGGACCGAACGGCCCGAGCGACCCCACCAGTCCCGGCCGCCGGCCGCACTGCCCGAACCCTCACAGCCGTTCGAGCCGGCCGATTCACCCGGTCCGGCTGATCCCCCTGCTCCGGCCGATTCCCCCGGGTCGGCCCCGTCCGAGCCCGCGGGACCGTCCGCGTCACCCGGAGCACCCCGACCGCCCGCCCCTTCGCGCACCGATCACCTGGAGATCCCGTGAAGCACGCCGTAAGACCTTGGTACGCCTGGATGTCGGCCATGCTCTGCGTGGCCGCACTGGTCTTCGCCGCCGCGCCGGCGTCCGCCGGCACCGCGGCCTCGTCCGGGGGCAGCCCCGGTTCGTCGGGCACATCCGGCCAGTCGGGCACGTCGGGCACGTCGCCGTCCACTCCGGCGGCTCCGGCGGTGCAGCCGGCCGCGCATCCGGTGCACGCGGCGTGCGCGGCGCCCAGCAAGCCGGGGGAGATGGGCTGCCTCGCCCTGGTCCGCGACGACGTCGCGCCGGTCAGGTCCTTCGCACTGGGGGCGGCACAGGCCCCGCAGGGCTTCGGGCCCGCGGACATCCAGTCCGCGTACGACCTGCCGTCGTCCGGCGGCAGCGGACAGACCGTGGCCATCGTCGACGCCTACGACGACCCCAACGCCGAAGCCGACCTGGCCGCCTACCGCACGCAGTTCGGGCTGCCCGCGTGCACCACCGCGAACGGCTGCTTCCGCAAGACCGACGAGCGCGGCGGCACCGCGTACCCGTCGGCGAACGCCGACTGGGCAGAGGAGATCTCGCTCGACCTGGACATGGTGTCCGCCGCATGCCCCAGTTGCGGCATCCTGCTGGTCGAGGCGGACAGCGCCTACATGAACGACCTGGGCGCCGCGGTCAACGAAGCGGTCGCGCTGGGCGCGAAGTTCGTCTCCAACAGCTACGGCGGAGCGGAGAGCGGCAACGACCCGTCGTACGATGCCGCCTACTTCCACCACCCGGGCGTCGCCCTCACCGTCAGCTCCGGCGACAACGGCTACGGCGTCAACTATCCCGCGTCCTCACCCGAGGTGACGGCCGTGGGCGGCACCTCGCTGAGTGCCGCCCCGGGCACCGACCGTGGCTGGGCGGAGTCGGCGTGGAGCGGCGCGGGCGCGGGCTGCTCGGCGTTCTCGCCCAAGCCGTCCGTGCAGCACGACCAGGGCTGCGCCAAGCGGACCGTCGCGGACGTCGCCGCCGTCGCCGACCCCAACACCGGTCTGGCGGTGTACGACACCTACGGCGTCGGTGGCTGGCTGGTCGTCGGCGGCACCAGCGCCTCGTCGCCGATCATCGCCGGCGTGTACGCGCTGGCCGGCACCCCGGCCGCGGACTCCCTTCCGCGCGACTACCCGTACGCCAACGCCGACGCCCTCAACGACATCGTCACCGGCAGCGACGGCAGTTGCGGCAGCTACCTCTGCACGGCCCAGCAGGGATACGACGGGCCGACCGGCCTGGGCACCCCGCACGGCCCGGCCGCGTTCTCACCGCTGGGCAACCACGGGCAGCTGACCGGCACGGTCACCGACGCGCAGTCCGGCCGCCCGCTCGCCGGTGCGAAGGTGACGGCGGGCGACGGCACCGCGGTGACGGACGCCCAGGGACGGTACGTGATGCTGCTCACGCCCGGCCATCTCGACCTGACGGCGACCGCGTTTGGCTACCGGGCCGCCTCGGCCGCGGTCGACGTCGCAGGCGGTCAGTCGTCGTCCCTGGACCTGAGCCTGCAACCCATCGCCACGGTCCACGTGACCGGCACCGTCACCGACGGCTCCGGGCACGGCTGGCCGCTGTACACCACGATCACGGTGCCCGGCGACCCCGACGGGCCCTTCCACACCGACCCCGCGACCGGCGCCTACGACCTGACCCTGCCGGCCGGCACCACCCAGCAACTGACGTTCACCCCCGTGCTGAACGGTTACCAGAGCATCGCGCGGTCGGTCGACGTCGGCACCGCGGACAGCGCCCTGAACGTCTCCGTGCCGGTGGATGCGGCCGGCTGCACGGCGCCGGGCTACGCCGCGGAGTTCGACGGCTTCACCCAGGGCTTCGACGCCGCGTCCCTGCCCGACGGCTGGACGATGGACGACCTCGCGGGCAACGGAGCCACCTGGACCTTCGACAGTCCGGCTGATCGCGCCAACCGCACCAGTGGCAGCGGCGGTTACGCGATCGTCAGCGGCCTCGACTTCCCGTCGGGCACCCAGCCGGACACCGACCTCACCTCCCCGGCCGCCGACCTGTCCGCGTCCGACACGCCCCAACTCGACTTCCGTACCTACTTGCTGGGCTATTCCAACCCCGGCTCCCGCGCCCGCGTGGACCTGTCGACCGACGACGGGAAGACCTGGCAGACCGTCTGGGACAAACAGAACACCGGTGTGGCCGGCTCGCTCCAATCCCTGGACCTCCCGCAGGCCGCACACCAGTCCCAGGTGCGGGTCAGGTTCCACTTCCAGGGCTCGGCCAACAACACCTGGCAGGTGGACGACGTCCGGCTCGGTCAGCGCTCCTGCGCCCCGCAGCCCGGCGGCCTCGTGCAGGGCCGGGTGACCGACGCCAACACCACGAGCGGACTCGACGGCGTCACGGTGGCGAGCGCCGAGACCGGCGGCACCGTCGCCACCACCGCGGCGACTCATGACGCGGCCGTCGGCGACGGCTTCTTCACCTTCTTCTCGGCCGTCGGGAAGCACGGCTTCACCGCCGGTCCCTCCGGCGCCGCCCGCTACACCCCGATCACCAGGACCGCCACCGTTCCGGCGAACGGCGTCGTCACGGCCGACTTCCCGCTGCCTGCCGGCCGGGTGGTGGTGTCCGGAGGCATCACGGGCACGGTCAAGATGGGCAACACCAAGACGGCCACCGTCACGCTGAAGAACACCGGCGGCGCCCCCGCGACGGTGAAGCTCAACCAGGCCGGGGGTGGCTACGCGCTGCTGACCAGCCCGCAGGGCAAGCCCGCCGGAGTCGCCGCCACGACCACCCGCCACGCACTGAAGGCCGGCACCACGACGTCGCCCGCGGGGCCGCGGACCGCCCCCTCGGCGGCCGCGGCCGCGTGGACCTACGGGCCCAGCTACCCGACCGGGATCTCCGACAACGTGGTGGGTACCTACGACGGCAGGGTCTACTCGGTCGGCGGCGTGTCCGCCGACGGCAACTACGTGATGAGCCTGACGAACAAGGGCTACGTCCTCGACCCGAGGACCGCATCCTGGACGCCGATCGCCGACGAGCCCGTCATCCGCGAGAAGGCCGACGGCGCCTTCATCGGCGGCAGGCTCTACGTCACCGGCGGCTGGTCCGCCGCGCAGGACGGGTCCACGGTCGCGTCCTTGGACATCTACGACCCGAAGACCGACCACTGGTCGAGCGGGGCGGCGGTGCCCGCCGCCTACGCGGCGTCCGGCGTCACCGCGCTGGACGGCCGGCTGTACGTGGTCGGCGGCTGCCGGCTGCGCTGCGGCAGCACCGACGTGTGGGCCTACACGCCCAGCACCGACCGGTGGCAGAAGGCGGCCAGCTACCCGCAGGCCGCCTCGTGGCTGTCCTGCGGCGCGATCTCCGGCCGCATGTACTGCGCCGGCGGCACCACGGACAGCCAGTCCAGCACCAAGGGATACGTCTACGACCCGGCGACCAACGCCTGGTCGCCCATCGCGGACATGCCCCTGGACGTGTGGGGCGCCTCCTACAGCGCGGCTGACGGCCTGCTGATCGTCGCGGGCGGCGCGAGCGACAACGGCAACTGGATCGACGAGGAGAGCTACGCGTACGAGGCCGCGACCGACACCTGGTCCGCCCTTCCCAGCTGGAACGTCCAGCCGACCTACCGGGGGGGCGGAGCCTGCGGCTTCTTCAGCGTGGGCGGCGGTGACGAGGGCCCGGGCCGGCTCACCCGCGTGCTGGCCGGGCTCGACTCGTGCGAGGACAACGACCTGTCCTGGCTGTCGCTCAGCAGCCGCTCGGTGACACTGCAGCCCGGCGCCTCCGCGACGGTGACCGCCACCTTCGACGCCGCGGCGGCGTCGGTGGTCCAGCCGGGCGACTTCACCGGAGAGGTCGACCTGGCCTCGGACACGCCGTACGTGCTGGCGCCGCTGCCCGCCACCCTGCACGTCACACCACCCGCCACGTGGGGCAAGGTGACCGGCACGGTCACCGCCAGGGACTGCGACGGAAACCTGACGCCGCTGGCCGGCGCCTCCGTCCAGATCACCACCTGGGCGGCCGGCTACGACCTGGTGACCGGACCTGACGGCACCTTCAGCCTGTGGCTGGACAAGCGCAACAACCCCCTCGACATCACGGCGTACGCGACCGGCTTCCAGGCCGTCTCCCGCTCCGTGAAGGTCGCCGGGGGAGGCACTACGACGTCCGACTTCACCCTGAAGTCGACGATCTGCCTGTGAGGCACCGCGCCGGCCCGCCCCGCACCGGGCTGGCCGGCGCCCTGCCCTGCGGCGCCCGTGCTCGGCGAGGGAGGGCGGACGTGCTGGAGGCCCTGGGCCTGACGGAACCGGAGACCGAGCTGTACCTCGCGCTGGTGAGATCGGGACCCTGCTGGGCCGACGAACTGGGGCCGGAGCACGGCACGGTGGACGCCGCCGTCGAAGGGCTCGCCGCCAAGGGCCTGCTGGTCCGCGCCCGCGGCCCCGCGGGCCGCGAGCGGCTGGTCGTCTCCCCGCCGGACATCGCCGGCGAGGTCCTCCTGCAGCGCCGCATCCAGGAGGCGCGCAGCGCCCGCGCGGCCCTCGGCCTGCTCGCCGACGAGTACCGCCACCACGCCCGCAGGGACGCCGAGTTGCGGGCCGTGGAGTACGCCCCGCAGGAGGCCGTGGGCCAGCGCTTCGCTCAGCTCCAGCGCAAGGCGCACACCGAGGTCATGATCTTCGACCTGCCTCCGTACGTCGCGTCCGCGCCGCAGAACCACGTGGAGATGGAGCAGTTGGCCGTTGGTGTCCGCTACCGCACCGTGTACGACAGCAGCGCCGTGGAGCAGCACGGCGCGCTGGCCCGCATCGAGCGGTACGTGGCAGCCGGCGAGGAGGCAAGGCTGGCCCACCGGCTGCCGCTGAAACTCCTCGTGGTCGACCGCCAACTGGCCCTGCTGCCCGCCGAGTCCGCCTCCGGCGCGCCGCCCGCGGCGTCCGCGCTCGTCCATCCCAGCCCGCTGCTCGACGCGCTGGTCGAGCTGTTCGAGCGGATCTGGCACCAGTCACTGCCCCTGGACCTCGCCGCGCCGCCGCCTGCCACGCCCGGCGTGCTCGACGACGCCGAACTCCAGCTGCTGCGCCTGCTGTTGAGCGGCCTCACCGACGATGCGATCGGCCGCCACCTCGGCGTCGGCCGCCGCACCGTGCTGCGCCGCACCCGGGCCCTGATGGACCGCGCCGGAGTGGGCACGCGGATGCAGCTCGGCTGGTACGCGGCCCGGCACGGCTGGCTGGGCGGCCCGCCCGCCGGCTCCCCGAAGGATCCAGGTCCCGCGTGACGCATCCGTGTCAGGGACGCACATGAGCCATGGTTTTCGCTGGTCAGGGCGGTTGCGCGCTCACTAGCGTGCGCTGTCATGCACCTGATCTCCCTGTGGTGGCGGGCGGTCACCCCGCCCCGCGCCGAGGGAGAGCGTTCGCGATGGTTCCCCTACCGAGGAGGAGCACGTGCAGCAGCACCGACACCCCGGCGGCTCAGGCCGCCACCGCGCGCCTGGAGGGCGGCTGGCCGCCGCGTGCGTGGCCGCCGTCGCCGCCGCGGCCCTGGCCGCCGGCAGCGCCCTCGCGGCCCCGCCCGCACCCGCCACGTCCGCCACCGGGATCGTCCAGCCGGCGTCCGCGTCGGGCAGGACCGTCAGCGTCACCCTGATCACCGGCGACACGGTCGCCGTCACCACCGCGCCGGACGGCAGCCAGTCCGCGCAGGCCGTCCCGAAGGCCGGGACGTCCAGCCGGTTCGAGACCACCACCGACGCCAAGGGCGACCTGTACGTCTACCCCGACGACGCGCTCGCCGCCGTCGCCGCGGGAACCGTGGACCCGGCCCTGTTCGATGTCACGCGGCAGATCGCCGACGGCCGTACCGACGCCACCGGCACCACCGTCCCGATCATCGTCGGCTACTCCGGGAAGCCGTCCGCCGCCACGCTCACCAAGAACACCGCGGCGCTGCCCGCCAGCCACCGCAAGGTGGTGCTGCCGAAGCTCGGCATGGCCGGCCTCACCGTCGACAAGGCCCACGCCAAGGACTTCTGGCAGTCCGTGCGGCCGAAGTCCGTGACCCGCGGGGCCGGCGGCCGCCCCCGGGCACCGCTCGCCGCCACCGGCATGACCAAGATCTGGTACGACGGGATCGACAAGGCCGCCCTCGACGTCAGCGTCCCGCTGATCGGCGCGCCCCAGGCCTGGGCCGAGGGCTACGACGGCACCGGCGTCACCGTCGCCGTCCTCGACACCGGGATCGACGCCACCCACCCCGACCTCGCGGGCCGGATCCAGGACGAGCAGTCCTTCGTCCCCACCGTGTCGACCGCGGTGGACGACAACGGCCACGGCACGCACGTCGCCGACACCATCGTCGGCAGCGGCGCCGCCTCCGGAGGCAAGTACAAGGGCGTGGCGCCCGGCGCGCACCTCCTGGTCGGCAAGGTCCTCGACGGCTCGGGCAGCGGCGAGACCTCCTGGATCCTGGCCGGCATGGAGTGGGCCGTCCAGCAGAACGCCAAGATCGTCAGCATGAGCCTGGGCGGCCCGGCCGCGTCCGGCGGCGACGTGATGACGCAGGCCGTCGACCAGCTCAGCGCCACCTCAGGCACGCTGTTCGTGATCGCCGCGGGCAATGCGGGAGCCGCCGGCAGCATCGGCAGCCCCGGCGACGCCCCGAGCGCCCTCACCGTCGGCGCCACCGACAACACCGACGCGCTCACCAACTTCTCCAGCCGCGGCCCGAGCGCCATCAACGACGGCATCAAGCCGGAGATCACCGCCCCCGGCCTGAACATCACCGCCGCGCGGGCCGCCGGCACCTCGCTCGGCACCCCGGTCGACCAGTACTACACGACCCTCAGCGGCACCTCGATGGCCACCCCGCACGTCGCGGGATCGGCCGCCATCATCGCCCAGCGCCATCCCGACTGGACGGGCCAGCAGATCAAGGCCGACCTCACCGGCAATGCCAAGCTGCTTGACGGCCTGACCGCCTACCAGCAGGGCAACGGCCGGGTGGACATCCCGCCGGCGCTCGACCCGTGGCTCGAACTCTCCGCCGCCACCGTGGACTTCGGGCTCATCACCTACAGCGACTCCGGCTACACCCCGCAGACCCGCACGGTCACCCTGACCAACCCCGGCACCAGCGACCTGACCGTGCAGGCAACCGCGTCGGCGGCCGGCCCCGACGGCACGGCGCTGCCCGCGGGCTCTTTGACCCTGTCTGCCGGCACGATCACCATTCCCGCCGGCGGCACCGCCCAGGAGACCGTCACCCTCGACCCCACCCAGGCGGACAGCGGCCTCTACAGCGGTGACCTGCTCCTCACCGGCCCGGACGGCAGGACCGTGCACGCCGCCATCGGCTTCGACAAGGAACCGCAGCGCCGCGGCCTGACCCTCACCTTCAAGGACCGGCACGGCGCCGCACCCAGCAAGGCGTGGTTCGTCGTGCTGGGCACCGACAACACCTTCGAGTCGATCACCGTCACCGGCACGGACACCTGGACCGGTCGGCTGCCCATCGCCACCTACTCGGTCATCGGGCAGGTCGTCACCGGCGGCGGCGCCCACGCCTCGACGGACGCGGCAGTGGACTACTTCGCCCTGCCGCAGATCGACCTCACCAGCCAGGACCAGGCCAGAACCGTCGACGCCGAACAGGCGAAGGACATCACGATGTCCGTGCAGGGGGAGAAGCGGCCCCTGGAGGGCTCCGTCTTCTCCATCCAGGTCAACCGCTGGAACAAGGACCGCAACGGGCGCGCGACCATGGGAACGACGGGAGTGCTGGACAACTTCGACACCCGTTACGGAGCCATCCCCAGCGAGAAGGCCGACCAGGGCGAGCTGTACACCTCGGTCTTCATCACCGAGCGCGAACCCATCATCCAGGGCAGCGTCGAAGGGCCCGACGGCTTCGACCTGGGCCTGAAGACCAGCTCGTACATGACCCGCTTCTCCGGGACCCGCGAGCTGTCCGTCGTCGACGCCGGAGCGGGAACCGCGGCGGACATCGCCGCGGTCGACGTCAAGGGCAAGGCGGCGCTGCTGCACGCCGACAACCTCCTCGCGGTCTCCGCACAGGGCAAGGCCCTGGCCGCGGCCGGCGCCGCCGCCGTGCTGCTCGTCAGGAACAACGACGACCCGCAGCTCACCCTGCCGATCGGCGTGCCCGTCCCGGCGCCCACCGTCGGCTACACCCAGGGGCTGCGGCTCCAGGCGGCCCTGGCCGACCACCCCGTCCAGATCGAGCTGACCGGCGTGGACGAGGCGCGGTACGCCTACTCCGCCGAGTACGACGACGCCGGCGCCATCTCCGCCTCGCAGGACCGGCGGCCGAGCGTCGGCGACTTCGCCACCGTCGACCGCGCCTTCCACAGCGACCAGGCGGGACGTGCCGGCTGGGAGGCCGAGAACTCGTGGGGCCCCTACCCCATGACCTCGTTCCGCGTGACGCAGGTGCTGCACCAGGGCGGGGAGCGGGAGGACCACCTGCTCGCCGGCCCGAACCGCACCTACAGCGCGACCGTCACCGCCACCCAGGGCGCGTACAACGCGCGGATGTCCGAGGTGAACGCGACGGCGTACCAGGCGGGCGGGCATCTGACGAGCACCTGGTTCGCCGCGCCCGAGCACCCCTCGGCGGCCTCGAACGCGCCCTGCAACATGTGCCGTACCGACCAGGGCGTGGTGTTCAGCACGGGCGTCGGCGGTGACTCCGACCCCACCCACGGCCAGTTGGGCGGCTCCAGCACCGCCTACACCTTCTACCGGGACGGCCAGTTGATCACCGACTCCAGCAAGGTGCTGGTGCCGCAACCCGCCTCGTACACCATCGTCGAGGACGTGCACCGCAGCGCGGCCGACACCACCGGCGTGTCCCTGGGCGCCGACGTGTCGACCGCCTGGACCTTCGGCTCCAAGGCGCCGACGGCGATGTCGCTGCCCGGCTGCACCCTCGTGGTGCCCGCCGCCCAGACGTGCGAGGCCCTGCCCGTCCTGATCCCGCAGTACGACGTACGGCTCGACCTGCTGAACCAGGCCAATGCCAAGTCGGGCTCGGAGTTCACCCTGTCCGCGACCCGCCCGGTGGGCTGGACCGGATCCACCCGGGTGAGCGGGGCGAAGGTGTCCGTCTCCTACGACGACGGCGCCACCTGGCAGCAGGTGGAGGTGCACCCGGGGAAGGGCGACCACACCTTCACCGTGGAGGTGCCCCACTCGTCCAAGGCCGCCCCCGGCGGCTACGTCAGCCTGAAGTCCGAACTCTGGGACAGCTCCGGCGACCGCACCGTGCAGACGGTGACGCGGGCGTACGCCCTGAAGTGACCCTGCGCGCGAGGGAGGACGCATGAGGCGGCTGCGCATCCGGGTCGGCACCGGGTGCGCAGCCGGCGTGCGCGGAGCTCGAAGTCCGGGGCCCGCGCCGGATCACCGGCCCGGCCGGCCCGAGCCGCCGCGAGCCGGCCCGCGAGGTCGCTGACGAGGGCGGTGGCGACGGATCTCCCCGCACGCCTTGCCGGCCTGAGGGCGTGGCGGACGCCCGGGTCCGGCGGCCCTGGAAAGGGTCGCCGGACCCATCGGGGGGCCGGAGTGGGCCGGGTCTCAACCGCAGCCGACGCCGAAGGAGTTGGCGCCGGAGGCGGCGGTGGGGCTGGTGGACACCGTCAGGCCGATGTACGGGCGGGCGCCGTCCGGGGTGAAGGTCAGCCGGTCGGTGAACGTGTAGCTCTGCGAGCCCTTCGGGAACTGCGCGGTCTGCGGGCTGTTGACGATCACCGAGCCACGCGGCGAGCGGGTGGCACTGCGCCACCACGTCAGATGGAGCGTGCCGGCGGCTGAGCCGTCGTACCGCACGATCACCGTCGCCGTGGCGGTGCGGTGCTTGCCCGCGCTGCACTTGAAGTCCGTGACGGCCACCGAGGCCACGCGGGGGTTCGCCGCACCCGGGTGCGTGGGCCTTGCCGTGGGCGCCGCGGCGCCGCCCGTCGCGGACGGCGTGGATGCCGGGCTGCCGCCGGTCGGGGTGGCCGGTGCGGTCGGGGTGACCGTGGCCGTGGGCGCGGCGGACCGGGACGGGGTCGCCGCGGGCGAGGCCGTGGGGCTGTTGCTGCCGGAAGCCGCCGGCGTGGTGGTGGCGGGCGCCGCGGGGGCTGTCGTCCCCGCGCCGGTCGGCGCCGCTGCCGCGGTGGTGTCCGGCGTGCCGGTGTTCGCGGCGGCGCTGCCCTTGTCGTTGCCCGAGGCCACCGCGGTGATCGCGACGACCACCGCGACGGCGGCGACAACGGCGAGGGCCACGAGTTTCGCCCGCCGTCCGAACCGCGGCGGCCGGCTGTCATCGCTCCCACCCGGGCCCTCGGGGGCCGCGCCCTCGCTGCCCCCGAGCACCGCGATGATGGCGTTGGCGCCGATCGTCGCCTTCCGCACGTCAGCGGGCTGCGCGGACTCCGGCGCGGGGGCGGGCGACTCCGGGGTGTCGGGCGTGGCCGCCTTCGCTGCGGGTGCAGCGGGGTC
>Ga0131853_10011521_pt1 | contig 16184 bp, 13 predicted proteins | sample TergutLab28metaG_FD_92764 | JGI IMG/M metagenome (GOLD analysis project Ga0131853, IMG submission 92764) | Labiotermes labralis P1 segment gut microbial communities from Petit-Saut dam, French Guiana - Lab288 P1 (version 2) (version 2) | ecosystem: Host-associated > Arthropoda: Insects >...
ACGATGTTGCGGCGGCCGGGCAGCGCGCGGCCGATCGATTCGTGGGTCTTGCGGCCCATCACGATGGGCGCCCCCATCGTGGTCCGTTTGAAGAAGGCGAGGTCCTCGGGCAGGCGCCAGGGCAGCGCGTTGTCGCGGCCAATCACGCCGTTGCGGGCGCGCGCCACGATCAAAGTCAGCGTCGTCATCGTATGGGTCGTCGTCGAAAAAACATCCGGCCCATTCTACCCGACGCCATCTGGCGTTCCCGTCCCTTATTTCATTCGTGCGGATCCGGATGATGTTCCGGCTGGTTCTGGGCCTCGCCGTCGAACAGTGTTTTTTCGTCGCGCAGGCCGTGCGTGCCCATCAGCCGATACAGCGTCACGCGCGAAATGCCGAGGTCCGCAGCGGCGTCGGTGAGACGGTGGCGGTGGCGCAGCAGCGCCGCTTCGATCGCGCGCTTTTCGGCGGCCTCGCGCGCCTCCGAGAGCGAGACCGTTTCGCGCGCCGTGAAATGTTCGAGATCGAGGTCGGCGGCCGAGATCAGCTTGCTCTCGGCCATCACGATCGCGCGGCGCACGCGGTTGATCAGCTCGCGCACGTTGCCGGGCCAGTTGTAGCTGTACATCGCTTCGATCGCGTCGGGCGTGAAGCCGCGGATCTTGCGCGCGCTGTCCATCTGGAACTTGCGCAGCACATGGTGCGCGAGGATTTCGATGTCCTTGCCGCGCGAGCGCAGCGGCGGCTCGTCCACGCGCAGCACGCACAGGCGATGGAACAGGTCCGCGCGGAAACTGCCGTTGCGCATCGCCGCTTCGAGATCGACGTGGGTCGCGGAGAGGATGCGCACGTCCACGGGAATCTGCTCGTGGCCGCCGAGACGCTCGATCTTGCCTTCCTGCAGAAAGCGCAGCAGGCTCGCCTGGCTCTCGAGCGGCATGTCGCCGATTTCGTCGAGGAACAGCGTGCCGCCGTTGGTCGCTTCCACGCGGCCGATCTTGCGCTGGTTCGCGCCCGTGAACGCGCCGCGCTCGTAGCCGAATAGTTCGGATTGCAGAAGATGGTGCGGGATCGCGCCGCAGTTGATCGGCGTGAACGGCGCCTTGCGGCGCGGCGAGCGCTCGTGGATCGCGAGCGCCGTCAGTTCCTTGCCGGTGCCCGATTCGCCCGAGATGAACACCGTCGCATCGGTGTTCGCCACTTTGCGGATGGTGCGGAACAGTTGCTGCATCGCTTCGCAGGTGCCGACCATTTCGTCGTCGTCGCGATCTTCCGCCGCCGCGGCGCTCGCAGCGGCGCTCGCGTCGATGTCGCACAGCGACACCATGCCGAACGCGTGATTCACGAGATAGTCGAGCGTGGCGTTGGCAACCGGCAGGCGCACGTAGTCGAAGCAGAAGTGGCGGATCATGCGGCGCACGTCGGCGTCGACGAGGCGCGCCGGATCGGTGAGCGCGATCCAGCCGACCTGCTGCAGCCGCAGGACCACTTCGAGCCCGGCGAATTCGCGCGGCGCGAAACCGGTCAGGTCGACGAGGCCCGCGCACGCGGTCTCGGGCTTGACCAGGCGCGCGGCCTCGTGAGCCGTGCGCGCGGTCGCGAGCAGCCAGCCGCGGCTCTTTAGCCAGGCGACGAGCGCGGGGTCCGGCGTGCGGGCGAGGTAGACCAGCGTGCGCGCGCCATCCGTGGTGGCATGCTCGCCCGATTCGTCGTCCAGGTGCTGGGCGCCGCTGAGGTCGTCAGGCTTGCCCTTGAAGGCGAGCCGCTGCGCCGCCCCGGGTAGCGGCGTGACAGTGGCGCCAGGTTGGGAGGATTCAAGCACGATCTTTCTCGCTGGATCAGAAGGTATAGGGGAAGCGCACACCAACGACGAAGTTCGGCGCGTCGGGCGTGAGGCCCACAGCCAGTGCGCCGTTGATCGTCAGGTGCTTGTTCACCACGTGGTTCAGACCGAAGTTCAGCGTCGAAGCGGTGGTCTGGCTGCCAGGCACGCCGACCCAGCCGGCGCCTGGCGCCTTCGTCTTCGACTCGGGCTCGATCGCCATCGTGTACGAGATGCTCGCGGAGTCCTTGTCGGAGAACGCGAGCGCGACGCCGCCGCCGAACTGGTAGATGTCGCCGAGCTTCACGTCGGCCGGCTCGGTCTGGCCGACCACCGACGAGATGTCCGAGAACGAGCGCGAAATGTTGTAGGTGTACGAAACACTGCCGAACAGCACGACCGGATCGTAGGTCTTCAACACCGACACGCCGGCCGTCACGTTCCAGAAGCCGGTGCCGGTGGGCAGCTTGGTGGGCGCGACGAGGTTGGTGTTGTTGTCGTCGAGCTGCACGAGCTTGATGCCGAACGGCGAGCTGCCCGTCGGCGTCTTGATGCGCAGGCTGCCGACCACGTCGGGCAGTTCGTTCGTTTCCTTCAGGAACTGGTAATACATCCCGAAGTTCACGTCGCCGATGTCGTTCGAGTTGACCGACGCGCTGGAGAGCGTGCCGGCCGCGCCGCCCGCGCCGCCGATGATGAACGTGCTCGTGCGGTAGATGTACGGCACGTCGACGTCGACGCTCATGCGGTCGGTGATGCCGTAACGCGTATCCAGATCGGCCATGATCTGGTGGGACTTCGTCTCACCGAGATTGATGTTGCCGAGGAAGATCGCGTCGAGCGCGAGGAAGCCTGAGAGCTGCAGCTGACGGCGGTCGTAGTAGGTGTCGCTGATGCCCCAGTCGAGCGTGAGCCGGCGGTCGAACAGCGGCGCATGTTCGGTCTGCACGACGGCCTGTTCGGCCGGCGTGCGTTGCGGCTGCGCCTGCTTTTGCGTTTCCCCGACCTCGTCGGGATTCACGCCGACGGGCGCGCCCTGTTGCGGACCGCTCGCGGCGGCGTTGCCGGTTGCGCCGCCCGCCGTTCCGGCATCGGGCGAGGGCGGGTTGACCGGCACGCCGGTCGCGGTCCCCGTGAGCGAGCCCGGTGCCGACGCCGCGGGCTGCGCCTGGGCGAGAGGCGGCAAGGGCGCAGGCAGACCGTCGGCGCCGGGCTGGTCGGCGACGGCCGCGCCCGGTGCGGCATCGGGCGCGGACGCATCCGGCAGGCCGCGGCCGCGTTGCGCCATCTCCAGGTTCGTGACCTGGTGTTCGAGTGACTGGATCTGTTTTTGCTGCTCGTCGACCACGCGCATGAGCGTATTCACGCGGTCTTCGAGCGATTGATCCTGAAGTGCCTGTGCGTTCGCCGATTGCGCGAGCGCGAACAGCATGGCTGCTGCGGGTATGGCTGCGAACTTCACGCCGAGCCCGCCCGTCCTGGACATCGTGTGCATTTTTGTTCCCCCCGGTTTTGCAGGTGGACGCATGACCGGATTCCGGACGGATGCCCACCTGCCGCGATGCTCCTTCGTTCTTGCCCCTACTGCTGGCGGGTTCGCACTCCGCCGTGTTGGTCTCCCTGGTTTATGGCCAGCTCGATGGCCCCTCAGTGGCCGCCAAGTGTCCACTCAGCGGCCGTTGCTCAAGCCCTGGAGCACGCCCAATTGACGGATCGCGGCGGCACTCATTTGCTGCGTTTGCAGGGCCAGTCCCATCTGATTGGCGACCTGCTGGTTATTGCCCGCGATCTGGAGCAACTGCGCGATCGCCCCAGCCTGTTGTGCTCCGCTCGGTACGATGTTCTGCGTCGCGATACCGGCGGGCGTTTGCAGCGCCACGTTGACGCTGTTGTTGGCGAACGTGATGGCGGCTGTGATGCTGCCGTTTCCGTTCGAGGCGAACGCGCTCGTCTGGCTGGACGCGCCCGGAATGACCAGCGGCTGCGGATCGCCGCCGGTGTAGCTGATCGTCGAGGCGTTGCTGCCGACATTGCCGTCTCCTGCGACCTGCGTGATCTGTGAAATACCGTTGACGGATACGTTCTGGCCGCCGGTGGCGACATTGCCAGGCGTGGCGCCGCTATTCCAGCTATGCGTGCCGTGACTGCTGTCGGTGACGTGGGCCAGCGTCTGGATCTGGGCGCTCAACTGGTTCGCGGTGTTCTGCGCTACAGCGAGCGCGCCCGCGGCGGTGGCCGTCGCGCCATTGGGCAATTGCCATTGCGACAGCACGCTAAGAACGAACCCGGAAATCATGTCGCTGCCGGCATATTTGCCGGTCTGTCCGGCGAGCACGTCGTCGCCGACGCTTTCGCACTTGATGCCCGCCGGTGCGGGGGTATGGCCGGCATTCAGGAACGCCGGCAAAGCGGGTGCTTCGACATCGATGTTGCTGGCGGCGCGGGCGCCGCTCGCGTGGCCACAGGCGAGCGCGAGTAGCGCTACCGTGATGCCACACTGTGAGAGGCTGCGGTTCATGGCTCGATCAGTACATCAAAACATTACGGCTCTCTCGAGACCGTAATCGACGAAGGGGGTCGTTGCCGTTCCGTTCGCGAGAGCACTCGCGCGAAGCTTGAGGGCAAGCGATTCGTTGTTCTGCAACAAAGGAGAATCCTCCCTGAACGGTTTGCCGAGGACGGCGAAGACGAGGCCGTTCCAGCTCTTCGAGAAGTCGTCCTCGGAGACGATGCGATTGCCAAGCGCCGGGTCCGCGATGAAGATGCGGCCGTTCTCTGCATGCTTGACGATCACAAAGTGTTCGTATCCGTTGATGTTCCTGAGAACGATGACGGGAATCTGCAAGTGATACAGCGCTTGCGTGTTGACGCGAAAACCGCGTCCATGCAATCCGATCGTCTCGACGAATTTCTTCATGTCCAGCATCGAGAAGCCATTCTTCTGGACGACTGCAGGTGTCGAGAAGACCATCATCCGGCGAATCAGCGCGACCTCGGGAATGTTGATGCCGTAACCATCGCTCAGCAGCGTGGAGAGCGCGGCGGCCCCGCAGCTGTAATCGAACTGCTGCGTGACGATGCCTCGGTAACGGATGTCTCGCATCGAGTGGATCGGCAGCTTCACCGGGACACCGATGAGATTAGTCGCGTCGAGGGTGGATTGTGCGTGGGCTGGCGAACATAGCGCGCAAACTGAGAGCGCAACGACGCAAAGCTTCGACGCCGGGAACCGGTCAAACCCGGACATGGTGGTCTCCTGCAAATGACGAAAGCCCACGCCGGTTGCTGCGTTGGCAACCGGCGTGGGAACTACGCGGGGCGGTTAGTGTCCCGGGCCCGTGCTGGCGGGCATCGTCAGCGCTGCGATAGCAAGGCCGTTGTGCTGCAGGTTGCCTGCACCGCCGGCGATGTTGATGCCGATGTTGCCGCTTGCGCCGGTGAGTGCGCTGCCGGCCAGCGAGGCGGTGCCGCCGAACTTGCCGTCGAAGTTCAGGCTAGCTTGTTGCTCGTTCTGGTCGGTCGCGACCATCGCATCGCCGGACGGGCCGTTGTTCCAGCCATTGCCGCTGGGCATCGTCGTGCTGGCTGCGGCGAGGCTGTTGTTCTGCGCGTTGCCGACGCCGGCTGCCACGTTCACACCGATGTTGCCGGTGGCGCCTGCGAGGGCACCGTCGCTGACGGACGCGTTGATGTCAAAGTTCTTGACGTTCGCGTAGCCCGACGACGACTGGTTGTTGAAGACCTGCGCATTGCCGAACACATTGCCTGCCTGGATCATGGCCAGCGACGCGTCGTTGCTTTGCGCGTTGTCCACGCCTTCGGTGATGTTGATGCCGACGTTGCCGTTCACGCCCGAGTTGCCGCCGCCGTTACCCGGGTCGGTCATCGTCGCGTCGAGCTGGCCGGTCGGAGTGTCGTTGTAGTGCGTCGTGACCGAACCCATCGTCGTTTCATCCGTGACGTTGTAATGCGACTTCAGGTCCCACTGCGCCGACAGCGAATCCGAATTGATCGAGCCGCCGATGTTGTAGCCGCTCGACTGTTCGGCGAATGCCTGTCCGCCCGAACCTTCGTTAGCCGAGTAGCCCCACAGCGCGCCCTGGCCCGAGCCTTCCGAACCTTGGAAGTAGCCGGCTACGCCGCCACCGTTGGCATAGTTGTACCCGCTGTAGTTCGACGTATAGCCGGTCGGCGGGATGAAGGGCGGGTGGCCGCCAGTCGGGCCGCCGCTTACCGAGAAGCCGCCGCCATGGTTGCTGCCGACGCTGTAGAAGCCGCCCGCGATGCCGGCGCTTTGCTGACTATATTCGTAGCCGCCGCCGACGATGCCTGCCTGCTGGTTCGCATAGGCATAGCCCGACGATTCCTGGAAGCCCTGTGCGCCACCCGATGCGTGGAAGTTCGTCGTCGTGATCGAGCCGTTGAGCGAGCCGCCTGCATTGACCGAGCTCCTCGTGTTGGCGTACGTGGTCGTCACGCTGCCGGTCTGATACGTGCCGCCGGTCGGATCGTTCGGACGGAGATGGACGCCGTCGAGGTCGATGTTCTGGTTGTTGTTGACGACTGCACCGGTCGTGTTCGACACGCCGACACAGCCATAGAGCAGGACGCCGCCCCAAATGTTCACGTTTTCCGTGACGCCGGTTTCGTTAAACAGATACGCGTGACCGTGGGCGAAGACACTGCCCGACGAGGCCGCGAGAACGGCCGCAGCAATAAGAGTGCGCTTCATGATGTCGCTCCGATACTGGTTGGTCAGTTAAAAAGAGTGCCCGCCGGGGGACGGAGCACAAAACTGTTCGCCGTAGCATTACCGGCACCGGCAGTCTGGTTCAGCTGCACGAGACCTGTCGCATTCCTGAATGCTGTACTGCTGATACTCGCTTCACGAATGCCACCGGACCCGCCCGACTGACCCCGACCTCCGTTTGCTGCAGCCGCCCTGGACAGGTCGATGTCCGAGACGGTTTGAACACCGATGAAGCCAGTGCCGATTTGTGCACTGTTACTCTGGGTGTTCCCCACGCCCGCAGTCTGATTTACCAGGACTGCGCCCGACGCGTTTGCAAAGGCACCCTGGCCTATGCTTGCGCTTGCGTTTGCGACGCGTGCTTTCACGCTCGCCGATTGTTCGCTGCTCGTGCCGTTGAGCGCGGCGCCCATGCCGCTCACGCCGCTCGTGATCGTTAGCTGGTTCGACTGTGCGTTGTCGAGACCGGCCGCTTCGTTCACGGTCACCGCGCCGAGCGTGCCGTTGGCCGCATTGGCGCCGATGTCGGCATCCGCGCCGACGATCGCTTCGGCCCGCGCGCCGCTCGCGCAGACGAGCATCGCTGCAGCGAGGAGCGTGGCGCGCCGCCACGGACGCGATTGAAGTGAGAAGGCGTTCATTTCACGGCTCCGAGGACCGCCGTGAGCGGCGCCAGCGCGCCCGTCATGGCCGACGAGATCGTGCCGCCGAGCCCTTGCGTCTGGCCCGTCGAGGCGAACGCCACGCCGCCGCCCGTGCTCTGGCCGGCCAGCATCGAGGTGAGCGCCTGGACGCCCGCGCCCGCGGCCGTCGCCGCACCGCCAGGCATGACGCCGGCGGAGCCATGCGCGCCGGTCAGCTCGGCATCGGAGACGACGGCTGCCATCGTCGGATCGAAGCTGTTGGCCGGGAACGTGGTGGCGCGCACCTGGACCGGGTCCTGGCTCGTCGGCACGTCGGCGAAGGCGCTGCGCGGCGTGATCTCGCGTTCGACGATGATGTCGCCCGGATTCACGACCTGCTGCGCGACTGCCACGGTCGAAACGCCAGCCGTGAGTAGTCCGAACATACACGCGATGAGACTCGCGGGGCGACGTCCATGGATCGACGTCGCGTTGACTGCTGTCATGATTGGTCTCCGTCTGGTCCGGCACGCGCGCATCGCGTCATGCCGGACACCCCTGCCGCCTGGGCGGCCCGGTTTACCGTCTCGTGTAATTCGTCACGTTGCCTTGCGCGTTCTGCGAGCTGTCGACCGGGATCGGCAGCGGCGCGGGCGGCGCGATTTCGTCCCACAGGGTCACGCTGTTGCCGCTCATGAGCTGCGGCGTTGCAGCAACCATCACCATGCCGACGGCGCCGCCGCGCTGATGTGCGAGCGTCTGGTCGTCGAGCGTGCTGATGTCGCCGATCACGTCGCCGCCGTTATGCGCTGCCCGGGGGAACGCGAACGCCGTATTGCTGGTGCTGCTCGTTTCATTGCTGCCGATGCTGCCCGTGCTGCCGTCGTCCCACTTCGGCAGATTCGCCTCGAGCGGGGCGGCCACGAGCGGCGTCGCGAAGATGGCGGCGCGCAGCGCCGGCATCACGTCCGCGATAACGCTGGCCGTCGCCATGGCGAGCGGCGTGGCGACGGCGTCGTCCGGCTGTTGCGCATGGGCGGCCGGAGCCAGCCCGAGCAGCGCGGCGGTCGTGAGGACCGCGGCGCAGCCTGCTATACGGCGTTTGACGATGTAGAGGGTGGCGCGCATGGCGTATCTCCAGTGTCGGCCCGGGTTAATGCTTCTGACTCGGGTCCCATGCAAAGCTGGGTGACGGGGATTTAGCGAAAGCTGTGCCAGCGGCGGCAATCCGTTGTCGAGCTTTGGTTTGTGCAACGGCGCCTGGGTTTTATCGGGCAGATCTTCATCAAAACGTTTCAGGTCTGAAACGCGTCCCCTGAAACTGGCCGGGAATCGCATGGAATCGCGTCGCTGATAACGTTCATACGAAATAGCGGGTTAATGTCACTAATATGAAAATAGAACGTTCGATTATTTTTCACGCTGAAGTCGCTTTGCGACAAACGCAAAAAATTTCCAGGATTTTTATCGGTATGGAGTAAGCTACACGAGCGTTGCAGCAAAAGCAGTAATCAGGCTGGCACACATTACGGGGCATTATCTGTAGTTAAGTAATCAAAACCATGGTCTCAGTACGCGGACAATGGGGTGCGTTACGTTGGCCACCGGACATTCAGGCACGCGTTGATGTCGTGTTTAACCCCGGGGGGCTGGCGAAAGGATTTTCATAATGAAAACCGCAATCCGGCAGCTGATTTATGTAACGCGTAACCCGAACGAAACGTTGAGCGGACAGTTTCGAGAGCGTGGCTGGCACGTCCAGATGGTGGACAACGCCCGCGACGCCCGCCGTGCGGTGCACGCGGGCCGTCCCGCGGGCGGCCTGCTCGACCTGACGAGCCAGTTTCCGGCGCACGAGATCGGCGCGTTCGAGTCGTGCCTGACGCTGCCGGACGTCGGCTGGGTCGCGGCGACGAGCGGCGGCCAGTTGCAGGACGTCACGCTGCGCCGTCTCGTGCGCGATTACTGTTTCGATTACGTAACGATGCCGTGGATCGCCGAGCGCGTCGTCGATGCGGTCGGCCATGCGTACGGTATGGTGGCGCTCGAAGACATGGCGGCCAACGGTGCGGCGGGCGGCACGGAAGGCCAGATGGTCGGCTCGTGCGAGGCCATGCTCACGCTGTTCCGCTCGATCCGCAAGGTCGCGATGACCGATGCGCCCGTGTTCGTGTCGGGCGAGTCGGGCACGGGCAAGGAACTGACGGCCGTCGCCATTCACGAGCGCTCGGCGCGGCGCGAAGCGCCGTTCGTGCCGATCAACTGCGGCGCGATTCCGCCCCATCTGCTGCAATCCGAACTGTTCGGCTACGAGCGCGGCGCGTTCACGGGTGCGAACCAGCGCAAGATCGGGCGCGTGGAAGCGGCCAACGGCGGCACGCTGTTTCTCGATGAAATCGGCGACATGCCGCTGGAGAGCCAGGCGGGCCTGCTGCGCTTTCTGCAGGAAGGCAAGATCGAGCGTCTGGGCGGCCATCAGTCGGTGGACGTGGACGTGCGCATCATTTCGGCCACCCACGTCGACATGCGCGCGGCCATGGCCGAAGGGCGCTTTCGCCAGGATCTGTATCACCGCCTGTGCGTGCTGCAGGTCGACGAGCCGCCGCTGCGCGCGCGCGGCAAGGACATCGAACTGCTCGCGCAGCACATGCTCGAACGGTTTCGCAAGGACGGCGGCCGGCGTCTGCGCGGGTTCTCGCCCGACGCGATCGCCGCGCTCCACAACTACAGCTGGCCCGGCAACGTGCGCGAGCTGATCAACCGCGTGCGGCGCGCGATCGTGATGTCGGAGGGGCGTGCCATCTCGGCGCGCGACCTCGAACTCGGCGAATACACCGAGGGGATGTCGATCACGCTCAACCAGGCGCGGGAGGCCGCCGAGCGCCAGGCGATCGAACTCGCGCTGCTGCGCCATCGCGGACGCTTGGGCGACGCGGCGCACGAACTCGGGATCTCGCGCGTCACGCTGTATCGGCTACTCGGCGCGCACGGCATGCGCCACATGGAGAGCGAACCGCTCGCGGCGCAGCCGGGTGGGCTCGTATCGCGCGTGCAGGCTTGAAGCAATGAAGCCCCGCGCGCGCAATGCGCGCGGGAGCCTGAAACGCATGGCCGTATCGCTCGCCGGACCGCCTTCGGTCGCGGGATTCCCGGGTTGGGCGCCACGCTTGCTAAAATCGTGGTTTATCGATCCGATCCGGGTGCCGCATGCGCCCGCCGAAGGGACCCCCGCATGAAACAGTATCTGGATCTCGTCCGCTCGATCCTCGACACCGGCACGTGGCAGGAAAACCGCACGGGCATCCGCACGATCAGCCAGCCCGGCGCGATGCTGCGCTTCGACCTCCAGCAGGGCTTTCCGGCCGTGACGACGAAGAAACTGGCGTTCAAGTCGGCCGTCGGCGAGCTGGTCGGCTTTCTGCGCGCGTCGCGCAGCGCGGCGGACTTCCGCGCGCTCGGCTGCAAGGTCTGGGACGCCAACGCGAACGACAACGCGCAGTGGCTCGCCAATCCGTATCGCGCAGGCACGGACGACCTCGGCGACGTCTACGGCGTGCAGTGGCGCGAGTGGCCCGCGTACAAGGTGCTCGACGCCGATGCCGCAGCCCGCATCGCCGATGCCGAACAGCGCGGCTACGCGCGCGTGACGCAGTTCGTCGAGAACGGCCGTGCGAAAGTGCTGCTCTACAAGGCCATCGATCAGTTGCGCCAGTGTCTCGACACGATCATGAGCAACCCCGGCGACCGGCGGATTCTGTTTCATGGCTGGAATCCGGCGAAGCTCGACGAGATCGCGCTGCCCGCCTGCCACCTGCTGTACCAGTTCCTGCCCAATGCGGCGAAGCGCGAAATTTCGCTGTGCCTGTACATCCGCAGCAACGATGTGGGTCTCGGCACGCCGTTCAACCTGACCGAAGGGGCGGTGCTGCTGCATCTGGTCGGGCGCCTGACGGGCTACACGCCGCGCTGGTTCACGTATTTCATCGGCGACGCGCATATCTACGAAAGCCAGCTCGACATGCTGAGCGAGCAGTTGCGCCGCGAGCCGTTCGAGAGCCCGCAACTCGCGATCTCCGAGCGTGTGCCCGAGTACGCGAAAACGGGTGTCTATGCGCCCGAGTGGCTCGAACAGGTCGAGCCCGGCGATTTCTCGCTCGTCGGCTACCGGCATCACGATCCGCTAACCGCGCCGATGGCGGTTTGATCCTCAGTTCGATCCGCGCTCAGACATGAAACGTCTCCAGGCCATTCTTCTCTGTGCGGCCGTGTGCTCGGTCGCGCTGCTCTGCTCGGCCTGCGCGCAGGGTGGCGGCGCGTCGTCCGGCGGCGGCAGTAGCATCACGATGTACGGCACGCTCGACGAAGGCGTCGCTGTTCGGCGCTAAGTTTCGTCGCCAGGTCGCTATATGTGCCGCTTGCACCGCTGCCCGATGAGGCGGCGAAGGGCGTGTGCCGCCGTCGTATAATCGACGCCTTCCTTTCCACACACCGCAGCGCCGGTGCAGACTTTTCGAGCGAGATCCAACATGAGTACGCCTTCCCAGCCGCTGGACCGTTCGGAAACGACGTTCCGCTTTCTCGCCGAGCCGACCTCGGTGAACTTCGGCGGCAAAGTGCACGGCGGTGCGCTGATGAAATGGATCGACGAGACGGCCTACGCGTGCGCGGCCGTGTGGTCGGGCCGCTATTGCGTGACGGTGAGCGTCGGCAACATCCGCTTTCGCCGGCCGATTCTCGTCGGCAACATGGTCGAACTGCGTGCGCGCGTCGTCGCCACGGGCCGCACGTCGATGCACATCCACATCACCGTGCATGCGGGCGATCCGAAGAGCGGCCAGTTGCGCCTGACGACCGACTGCATGATCGTGATGGTCGCCGTCGATGAAAACGGCAATCCGGTTCCCGTGCCGTCGTTCGTGCCGGAAACCGACGAGCAGAAGCGTCTGGCCAAATACGCGCTCGACGTGAAAGAAGCGCTCGATGCGATCGTCGAACTGAAGCCCGAGGAAGTCGCGCAGGGCGCGCTTTGACGATGCAAGTATGAAAAACGGGCGGCCTGCACATCAGGCCGCCCGTTGTCGTTTGTGGCGTCGTTTATGTCCTACGCTTTCGATTTGCCCACCGTACTTCCCACCATATCCGCCGGCCGCACCCACTCGTCGAACTGCTTGTCGCTCACATAACCGAGCGCGAGCGCCGAGGCCTTGAGCGTCGTGCCTTCCTTGTGCGCCTTCTTGGCGATCTGCGCGGCCTTGTCATAGCCGATGTGCGGATTGAGCGCCGTCACGAGCATCAGCGATTCGTTGAGCAGCGTGTCGATGCGTACGCGATTCGGCTCGATGCCCACGGCGCAGTGATCGTTGAACGACTGCGCGCCGTCCGTGAGCAGACGGATCGATTGCAGCACGTTGTGCGCAATCATCGGACGAAAGACGTTCAGTTCGAAATTGCCGCTCGCGCCGCCGAAGTTCACGGCCACGTCGTTGCCGAACACCTGGCAGCAGAGCATCGTCACTGCTTCGGACTGCGTAGGGTTGACCTTGCCCGGCATGATCGAGCTGCCCGGTTCGTTCTCGGGGATCGACAGTTCGCCCAAGCCGCAGCGCGGTCCGCTCGCGAGCCAGCGCACGTCGTTGGCAATCTTCATGAGGCTGGCGGCGACGGTCTTGAGCGCGCCATGGGCGAACACGAGCGCATCGGCGGCGGCCATCACTTCGAATTTGTTCGGTGCGCTGACGAACGGCAGGCCCGTGAGGCGCCCGATCGTCTGGGCGACCTTGTGCGCGAATTGCGGATGCGCGTTGAGCCCCGTGCCGACGGCCGTGCCGCCCTGGGCGAGTTCGTACAGATGCGGCAGCGCCGATTCGACGTGCCGGATGCCGTGATCGAGTTGCGCGACATAGCCCGAGAACTCCTGGCCGAGCGTGAGCGGCGTGGCGTCCTGCAGGTGCGTGCGGCCGATTTTCACGATGTCGGCGAACTGTTGGGATTTCGTATGGAGCGTGTCACGCAGCGTCTTCAGCGCGGGCAGCAGCTGCCCGGCGATAGCGGCCGCCGCGGCCACGTGCATCGCGGTCGGGAACACGTCGTTGGACGACTGGCCGCGGTTCACGTCGTCGTTCGGATGGACTTTGCGCGACTCGCCGCGCTCGCCGCCCATGATCTCGCTCGCGCGGTTTGCAATCACCTCGTTGAGGTTCATGTTCGTCTGCGTGCCCGAGCCCGTTTGCCAGACCGCCAGCGGGAATTCGCCCGGATGCCGGCCCGCGATGACCTCGTCGGCGGCTTGCATGATCGCGTGGGCCTTCGGTTCGTCGAGTTCGCCGAGCGCGCAGTTGACTTCGGCCGCCGCGCGCTTGATCGTCGCCAGCGCGTTGATCATTTCCGGCGATTGCTTCTCGGTCGAAATGCGGAAATTCTGTAGCGAGCGCTGCGTCTGCGCGCCCCACAGGCGCGCGGCGGGCACGGCAATCTCGCCGAACGTGTCGCGTTCCATTCTCGTTGCTTCGGTCATTGCGTTTCTCCGGTATCGGGTCACAGCTGATTATCGAGCGGCAACAGCAAGAATAATCCCGTTAGCAGATTCCGGATGAGACCCGCTTGCGGGTCGACGTAGTACTTGCGGATCTGGCCGTTTTCTTCGTCCGTCCAGACGAGGTCCGCATGCGCGGCGGCTGTGTTCGCCAGTTGCGCGCGCTCTTGCGGTGTCACGAGCGTCACGCGGTAGCTGAGTTCGGGCGAGGTCGCGTGCGCGAAATAGCCGGCCACTTCGTGGGCGAGCACGGGGCTGTCGATCGTGATCGCGAGTTCGGTGTTCAGACGCGCCGAACGCGGATCGAGATTGAGCGAGCCGAGCACGAGCGTCTTCTCGTCGATCACATACGCCTTGGTGTGCAGACTGGCCCGCGACTGCGAGCCGGCCAGGCCGCCCGGACCTTTGCCGAAGTGCTGCGGGTGACTCGATTTGAATTCGTACAGTTGCGCCCCCGCGCGCAGCAGCGGCTCGCGGTACGGGCTGTAGCCGGCCTGCACGGCGACGGCGTCGGTGGCGGCGAGCGAGTTCGTGAGGAACGCCACGCGCACGCCGCGCGCGGTCAGCTTGCGTACCTCCTGCACGCCCGTATCGTGCGGGACGAAGTAGGGCGAGAAAACGAGCACGCTCTGTTGGGCCACCTGGATGCGTTTGATGAGCGAGCGCATCGCGTCGCCGACGGGTGGATTGCCTGACGCGTCCGTCTGTTGCGCGTCTGTGATCTTGCCGGGCGAATCGGCGGCGAACGAGCAGTTCGCCCAGACGAGCCCCAACTGGCGCTGGACGATCTGCGTGGCGAGCGGCGTCGCGTTCAGCGGTTTGGCGTTGTATGGATCGGCGTATTTGTGCCAGTGCGCGCGCAGGGCGTCGCGCGTGGCGTCGAGTTCGTGCGGATCGAATTTCTGATGGTTCAGCGCCGCGAGCGGATACGACAGGCTGCTGTTCCAGTAGTCGTCGAAGCTCGCCGACACCTTCGCCGCGACCGGGCCGGCCGCGAGCACGTCGAGATCGCTGAACTGCAGCACCTGGCTCGCGCCGAAATACTCGTCGCCGAGATTGCGTCCGCCCACGATCGCCGCCTGGTTATCGACGATCATCGCCTTGTTGTGCATGCGGCGCGTGAACTGGTCGATCTTCGTGAACAGGTTCGTCGTGCGCGCGAGCATGCTCTCCTGGGTGCTGCCGTACGGATTGAACACGCGGATCGAGATGTTCGGATGCGTGTTCAGCGCAGCCATCAGGCTGTCGATGTCCTTGAAGTTCAGATCGTCGAGCAGCATGCGCACGCGCACGCCGCGATCGGCCGCGTAGAGGGCCGCGCCGAGCAGCAGCTTGCCGGTCGTGTCCTCGTTCGCGATGTAGTACTGCATGTCGAGCGTCTTCGTCGCCGAGCGCGCGAGGGCGATTCGCATCTGCAGCGAGTCGGCGCCGGTCGCGAGCAGCCGGAAGCCGGACTGGCCCGGATGCCGGGACTCGGGCCCGGCGAGCGCGGCGCCCAGCGGCGTGGCCGTGGAAGGCGCGAGCGCGTGGGTGGTTTCGCGCTGCAGCGCGGTGGCGGGAGGGCGTGTCGCGCAGGCGGCCACGAGGGTGGCGCAGAGTAGCGCGAGGCACGCGCGCAGGATCGGGTACGCTCCGGCGCCGCGTGCGCGGGCGGTGCCCGGCGATGCGGGGCTTTGTCGTGCGGACTTCCCCGCGCCAGAGTGATGCGGGGGGCGCGGTGCGGATGCGGTCGGGGCAGAATGCGCGCTTAAGCGGGGCCTCAAGCAGGACCTCAAGCAGGATCTCAAGCAGGACCTCAAGCAGGATCTCAAGCAGGACCTCAAGCAGGATCTCAAGCAGGATCTCAAGCAGGATCTCCGGGGCTCACGAGGCGCGATGGTCCGTCGGCGGCGGCACTGCACGACACGACAAGGCAGCCACGGTAGCAAACCATGCGCGTCACACATGCAGCACATTGCATGCCGCGCCGTTTCCACGGCTATCTACGCGCCTCTCAGATGATGATTCCCCATTGTCACCTGGCGAGGCGTGCGCCGGCGTGCGGGTGCACGCCGGTCGGGCCGGCCGGGCCGGTCGGACGTTTTAGCGCCGTGCGGATGTCGCGGCTTGCGGCTGCACCACTTTGTCGGCGTCATTCAGGCTGCCGCGAGCGGGCTTGCCTGCCCAGATGCCTGCGAGAAGCGATCCGGAAAGGTTGTGCCACACCGAGAACAGCGCGCCGGGCAGGGCCGCGAGCGGCGTGAAATAGATCTTGCCGAGCGTCGCGGCGAGACCCGAGTTCTGCATGCCGACTTCGAGCGCCAGCGTGCGGCAGACGGATTCGTCGAAGCCGAGCAGACGTCCGCCCCAGTAGCCGCCCAGGAGACCGATGCCGTTATGCAGCACCACGCCGATGGCAACGAGCGGCCCAACGGTCGCGATGCTCGCGTGCGTGGCGCCGACCACGGCGCCGATGATCGCGAGGATCGACACCAT
>Ga0131853_10011522_pt1 | contig 16184 bp, 12 predicted proteins | sample TergutLab28metaG_FD_92764 | JGI IMG/M metagenome (GOLD analysis project Ga0131853, IMG submission 92764) | Labiotermes labralis P1 segment gut microbial communities from Petit-Saut dam, French Guiana - Lab288 P1 (version 2) (version 2) | ecosystem: Host-associated > Arthropoda: Insects >...
AACACACAAACTTCCTTCCATAACAATAACACCCCCCCTTTAAGTTCTTTTTCTTCAAAGAGGGGAGAGGTAAACAAAGTGTTTTTTTCAAAAAAAAAAAAAAAAAAAAAAAAAGAAATAAATGCAAATAAACCATGTGACCCAAACTAAACACTGTGCACATGCATGTAGTGATACACAGTTTACAGTGAGCACACAATCTCTCAGTTTTGTTCTTTGCCATGAGATTTGTGATCTCCCAATAGTGTTCAGTGTGCAGCCAACCCAAGAGTGTTACACCAAAAATGACAGAGGGCAATTAAGAAGGGGTGTAAATTGGCAACAGGTGCTAAAGCAAAATGGAGTAAAACAAATGGGTATATAACAGGGGCCATGTGCATAGTGCACATTTTCCATGTCATTCATAAACTCTGTGAACTGCAAATGTTCCACTACTGTTACTTTCCAATAACATCAATCAAATATTATATATCCAAACTCTTCTGCCAAATACTAACCCTGCTTTATTCCAAAGGAACCACTGTATATTCTATACATGCAGTAACCACTTTTTGCATCATACATGACATACCCCACAGTAACACAGCTAAGTACTGATACTGGTCTAATTCTTGGTGCCATTTTGTAAAACTGGTGAACACACCATTCACAAGTATGGCTGGTAGGACTAAACTCATTATGCTTATTACTAACAATATTAGTACAATCATGGGCCAGCAGAGAACATCCAGTATAGTTACGCACTATGGGTTGGGCAGTCCAGAAATAAAATTCTGGTGGGGGCGAGATTTTCCACACCCAGCCACACTGGCCCATCCAGCCTCCTGTACAATGGGTACCAGGTCTTTCTCCAAGGAGTAAAGCGGCCCAGGTGTGGTGCTAACCACCCACCCCCAGCCAGTGCTGAGGTTAAAGACAGAGTACAGCTATACCTCTACTACCCCCCTCTGGGCCTTCATGGCCTGTCTAGGGTGAAATTTTTATATGTACAATCATTTTCTCTTTTGGGAACATGTAAATGTTTAAAATTCCAGGCGTTTACTACACTCACCTTCACAGTCTTCTTTCTTGAGTCCATACGTAGAACTTCCAAGCACCAAAACAACAGCAACAGTTGAATACAAAGTTACGGTTTTCATGGTACAATTCTGAAGTGCCTCTATATACCCAAACAAAAAAAAAACACCCTGTATTAGAGGACTGTCCAAAACAGAAAACAAGAGTCAAAAGTGTGCAGTACTAATTCTCTGCCAAAACTCCATAAAGCACAGTACTTCTCAGCTAGTCAAGAAATTTACATTCAATGAAAATCAGAGGTTTTCACTGTGTTCACAAGAGCTTGCTAGTATTCCTTATCGAAAGGCAGGTGAATCCAGTTCAAGCCCCTTTCACACTAGTTCTCTAATATCCAGTTTAATAGCACTCTTCTATCTATACCTAGTCTTTCAGTCAGTCTTGTTCCTTTAGGTTTTCCCACTTCTGCTATGCATGTCTCTTCTTTCACATGCATTCCACATGTCCTGCTTATCTCATCCTCCTTGATCTGACCACGTGAACAGAATTTGATGAGCAGCATAAATTATGGAACTCTATAATATTCAATTTTTTCCACGCTCCTGTTGGGGCACGTGGTGGTGCCAGATGGTTGACGCACTGCACTAAAAGCTGGAAGATTGGAGGTTCAATTCCTGATGGCATCACTGGAATTTTTCATTCACTTAATCCTTTTGGCTGCACTATGGCCCTGGGATCAACTCACCCTCGAACAGAATTGAGTATCACAAATATTTTCTGCAGGGAAAAGGCACCCACTGCATAGGGCTCACAACCTTACCACATTCATGTGTTGTCTTAAAAACCTAGGAACCTCAACTTCCTGGAACCCTCAGGGCCTGTCCAGGGACTGCTTCACCTCTGCTTTACCACCCTCCTGTTATTTCTTTGTGAGTGTGTTACTTAATGACACTGTCAATTGCTAAGACTTAGCATTGGCTGTCGAGTGGGTGAGTTTGGAGCTTCAGCAGACAAAGCACAAACCCCACAATGAATGGCCTGTCCTTCCTGTTATTTTATCCTTGGTTAGGTCCCAACACTTTTCTCAGCAGCCTGATCTCCAGAAATGTTATAAACTTATCTTCACTGAGCACATAAAATTAACTGTATAGATCCTGACGTTGAACAGAAGACAACGCAATTTATTTGTATTTCATACATCCTGTACAGTGCAAGGATGCAGCACACTGTCACCATGTGAATATAATACAGCACAAATATGAAATATGTGGTTTGTACATCCGTTTATAGCTACCTTCTAAGCAATTCATATTATACAGACCAGAAATATAGTATAGTGTATGTGTCAAAAACAGTGGTCACTTTCGGAGTTATATAGAATTATACTAGTATCATCAGCAAATGTTACAGGTCTGAACTAACTGGTAGGTAGGCATGACCTGTAACATATACAAAACAAAAGCCAAAGTATGGGACCCTTAGGAACTCGATACTTTACAATGCCCAGTTTGAGTAGGTGTTCCAGTTTGTATTTGGAGATTTTACATTCTTTGTCACTATAGTATAATTCAGACAACTGTCCCAATTTGCTACGAATTCCATAAAAATTAAATTTTTTAGTAATATGTCATAATTCACACACTCAAAACCTTTGGCAAGATCATAACATAACCCTCCACATGTTTTTACTTAATCTCTAAAACTGTATCCCTTAATAGAGCATTTCAAATCTGAACTGTTCTGTGAGGATAATGTTGGGGTTTAAGAAATTAGTTACTACCTTGAATATAACCCTCTAAAGTTTTATGAAAATCCAACCAGTATAAGCCAGTTTCATTTCCTGACGGTAATGAAACTGGCTTATACTTAGATAAACAAAAGATTATTCACCCTTTTTGCACAGGATAAACTTTACAGTCCAGTTTAATGTACTGTGCGTAACAGGAGTGCGTTGCACAGTGTAATACAAATCTGTTTTGTTCATCGGCAGGCAGTACAGTTTAACAGAGTGGATTTTCATTGTGGAAACTTACGTAAAGAAGAAATTGTACGAAAAGTGACATAGTAAATTTAGAATAAGGTTTCCTGGAGTTTGTTCCTTCAAAATCAAGCAAGCCTGAGAATTGGTCATTTTCCACACCTACTCTAACACAAGCTTAGTTATATTACAATCATATGAGGAAATACAAGACTGTTAGGCTTGCTGTGCATCTTTGTTCAGTCTGCAATTGAACTCCCCTCATACAGGGACTGATTAGGACACCAAGCCAGTCTGTGTAGCTTTTGAATAATTATGTCAATAACTCCAACATATCTGCATAACTTTTTTGATTTTAAGAAACTAATAACATTCCTAATTTCATTAACTGTTGCAGGCCAAAGACTTACATGTGGGCAAGTTTCAGAGGTTGTTTCAAAACTGTATTTCATTACCCTTCTTTTGTTTGGTTAGTCATACCATTCAGTCTTTCTGCGAGTGATCAGTAATTCATCAGCTTTGTTCAAAACTTCTATAATTTGTCGATGGTAAACTGTAACACATGTTATGGTGACTACATTCCAAATTCTGGATATGCTTATTTGCAATGACTACAGTACGTTCTTAAAACATGTACTTCCGCGCTTTATCTTTAATCTAAAAATAAATCGTACATCTTCCACCAATGATGACAGAAATCTGGATAGAATATAATTTACACTTTTTGTTTGCAGGGATTGAGGAAAAAGTCGTGTACAAAAAACATACTGACCTTACAACAGTATGCCTAATAACACGCACTCAAAAATGAAGACACACAACCGACTTTACTTATCAACGCATTAGTTCCATATACAATTCCTTAAAAATACAAATTCAATAAATGTAGAAAATGTGTGTTGATAGTTTATACTAGCGCTGGCATCGAACATTACATATAACTAACACTTCAGACAATCCGACTTCTATGGTGTTTGGTATATATTTTTACACTTCAAAGTTGTAAAGAAAACTCCTTACCTCTCTATAATGCTGGCAAGAAATGTACTACGTTCGTACCGCTCTACCTGTTTTTCACATCATGCCAGAAACCTCATCAACCAGATGGCGGATTGTCATTGGTTAGAATCAGCCTATAGCGGTTCCGGTACTGAATCACAGTTCCGGTTACGTCAAAATGCGACGTCGTGTACCTTGGTAGGTAGCAACCAACGATTCGGAGGAAGAACAAAGAAATATAGCTTGCTTTATAAACATTTTTTGGACCTCACAAACTGTTCTTCAAATTTTCATTAATAAACTTGATACTGAATGTTATTTACTTTTAAAATTAAAACTTGGCAGTCTGTATCTGAATTGTAATGTTGGCAACACGTATCCCGCTGTGTTCCAGACGGTCAATGGTGGTCAGTGATGATTTGAAATGTTCGAGCTCTTACGCTCCGTGCTATAGAACATACTGTCTATGACGCTCCAAATTATCGAAGTCTGCATCTGATCCACAGATCATTAATGGGGTGTAATCCATGGGTTGGTTAATAGGTATGTTTCACCCTTTTTATAGGCCACGAAGGCCTTTAAGGTGAATAGAGGTATAACTCTACTCTTTCTAGAACCTCGGCACTAGATGTGGATGGGGAAGTCAGCCCCACGCCCCGGCCGCATCTACCCCCGGGAAAGACCCGGTACCCATTATACAGGAGGCTGGGTGAGCCCCAGGGCCGGTCTAGACGGGCGGATGATCTCTTCCCCATCGGGATTCGACCCCGGACCGTCCAGCCCGTAGTCAGTCGCTATACCGACTGAGCTAATGGGTTGGTTAATCCATGCATTAAATAAAATTGTGGGGGTACTGGCTTGTGACATTGTGTCGTTTGGGGTGAACATGGGGCAGGGTGAGCCGCTATGCCGCCACTCCAATGATTGTTGCTTTGTCTGCGGGGCATAGTGATATAACCAGGTTTCGTCCATGGTCACCAACCGCGACAGGAAATTTGCTTAGACGACTGGCACCATTGACGTTTTTGATCCACGTTCAAGCATTTCGGGACCCACTTCGCGGAGAACTTCAGCATGTCCAAATCTTCATGAATGATGGACCCAACCCCCTCACGTGAGATGCCCAGTTGCTCAGCTATTGATTTAGCCGAAATCCGGCGGTCTTCCAAGATTATCTCGTGAATTTGATCAATAATCTCCTGGGTGCTCATTGTTTTGGGTCGTCCAGGACGAGGCGCATCACAGGTGAAAAAATCGCCACGTTTAAACTGGACCACCCAGTTTTTGACGGTGTAATACGATGGTGCCTGTTCCCCTAATGTTTCTGTCAGAATGACGTGAAGTTCCTTCGGCGCCTTGCCTCGCAAAAAAAAAAAAAAAACCTTGACAATAAGCTCGCATTTCCATGTTGTTGAAATCACGCGCGTCGCCTGACATGCTTCCTTTCTACCTCTGTACTTGCAATTCGGCACATGAACAGATCCCTCTTTCCAACGACACCATCGATTCCGTCCTACGACATCGGGAAGTAGTAGAGTGTGTTTGGAAAAAATTACAAATTGTTATATTAATTTAGAAAATACGCATTTCGTTGGTTTATATTGTATAATTGTATTACAATGCACGGTTCAAAAAGCATAGAATATTTAGTTGCTAGTTAACTGCGACAAGTATTTACGAATCAGTACAGTCTGATGCCAGAAGATTGTAATCGTCAGTAACACAATGAAAATCTCAAATTTCACAAGTACAAATTTCTGCTTTGTTTGTAATAAAGTTAGAATTTCTTGTAACCCTCTCAGAACTTTGAATGAAGGTGTTCCGAACTTTGCTGTTTGTCACGCTAGACGAAATAAAAAGTTAGATGAGAGATGCTCATATTAAAGAAGAAATGTTTTGTTTTCAACGTCCCGTTCGAAAAGTTTTTATGCTTACTATTATATAATCATATATATATATATGTGTGTGTGTGTGTGTGTGTGTGTGTGTAAACAAATGAGAAATTCTGATTTTTGTTATAGTGTGATCGGTGATATCTATAAACAAATTTCTGTCCTGTGCCGTAACTTAATCTGTTTCAACAACAATGTTACTTTGGCATGTTAATATCAGACATGTTTCGTCTTATATATGTTGGTAGTGATTTAAGATGTTAGCAGAAAGTCGAAAAAAATCCGAGGAAAATGATCTGTGCATTTTCTGTGCATTTCTGCTGACCTTTTCCTTAAAAAGCAGAAAGTTGCCGAGGTACAAAATACTTCCCCCCTTTTCTACGTACCTTTGTATTTCAATAGCATGACATTATTAACACAATACAATAGTTACTGATGATATTTAGAGTAAGTGTAATATGTTCTAATTAAATTTTTAACAGCAACGGAAAACCCTGAAGACAATCAACTAGTGAACCGAATCACTTTTGTCGTGCCATAAGGATCGTTTGTTGTATTGTGGTGCTGATTACATTTTGGTAGTTTTGTGGTATGAAGATTTATTCCCAAGAAATTCAATTGTAGAGTGTATCGAAACAGTGGCGTACCCAGGAATTTTGTTCGGGGGGGTTCAACAAATTCAGTTGAGGACAGAGAGAACGGGGATCTGGAGGCGGTAGCCCCTTAGTCAGGGGTTCTGGAGGCATCTGTAATTTAGTACAAGAAATTTCGTTTCATATAGTAAATTCTTTTAATTTTTGGTATTTTAAGACTATTTATGATGACAACCAATATATTTGTCATGCTAATGTAAAACAATTGCGAACCTAGGCAGTTTTAGAATTTTACTGCCTCTTTTTTCGAATATCTTGGGACGTTTGCGTCCTAAATTCAGCAATTTTGGACAGTTTTCACAATTGGCTTGAGTTTGGCACGATTATGGAGATCCTTCGGAATTTCCGGGGGGGGGGGGATTGTCCCCCCCCCCCTCGGGACGCCACTGTATCGAAAGAAAGAAGCCAAAATATATTAACGTTTCTCGGAATTAGCCGTTGGGTGTTAACAACCACTTCAGCGTTACAACTGTCTTAGGGGCATGAGTGAACATATCCCGGAGGCCGCGTAGTGCGGTCGACTAAATTTCGTACTTTTGCTCCTGTAGGCTTAAATTGGCTAATGACATTGAGGGTTGTGGTGGGGAGAAACCACCATGGGTATTTATTTCTTTCTTTTTAGGCGCAACAGCACCTCAGTGGGCCAGGGCCTCAACATTCACGAAGATTTTAGATCAAACACAACGACGCACAGCAGTCAGTAGGACTCGTCTGAACAAGCGATGAGCTCGTCGCAGAGTCCTCTATCCGACAACACACAACACACACAACAGACTAACATCCTATCCATGTCCCTGGTGGAATACGAACCCACATACTCGGCAGGCGAGCGGCCGCAGACCTTACTTTTGACCGCGTCGAGTTAGAAAGAGGGGAAAGATTCGCTGGAATGCGGATTTTTTCTCTCTCTCACTCTGTCTTTACGCTACCCAATTAATTGTTTAGAAAATAACTATATTCTTTATTTGCCACTCTTCAACGCTTCATTCAAAAAGATAGTCTTAGGTAGAAAAAGTGTTGGAGGTTATGTGACCTTTCATCCCCCAACTTACGCCTGCGTAGGCTGTGAACATCTACTTCGCAGGTGTCGCTCACAGTCGCTGCGGTGTTGTCGCTTGGGGGTACCGATAGGCACCATCTGTGATCACGAAGTTAGGTTATGTAGTTCCGTCTAGGGTGAAATGTGTTACGGTATAGCTGCGTACCAGCCTGTTCAAATTAGAACCTTTATTTTCTAACGAGATTTTGAATTATTGAATTTCATTTTTCGTTATGAAAGTAGATATAAGATTAGTAGGAGGAAAATACATGCGAAAATTGTATTGTGTAACTGCTGCTGTGTTTGAAAATGTAGATTCATTTATTTTTTCAAGAAGTCTTGTGTTACAATGCAGCAGGTGTAGGTTAAGGACTTTTTCTAGCTCAACCGTTAGTGGGAAAACCATATTACAAAAACCGCCTTGGCGTGTGGTGTTTTTTGGCACGGATGACTTCTCCCTTTCAAGCCTTAAAATGCTGTACAGGGAACTGTAAGTGAATATTAAAATTTGGCATATAACTAGATGTTGGACACCAGTTGTAAAAGATTGCCCTGTGTTTATATGCATTCTTTGTGATACTGTAATTGAAATTTTTATGTAGTGCCGCATGATCATCAGTGGTGAAAAATTAACGTTTGCCGGTAAAGTACTCGGTTTCGATCACCCTACCATGCCAGGTACTGGGGCAATATTTGATTCGGAAATTGTCCTGCAGGGTTAAGCCATATCACATTAATTTGGTTGTGTGGAGCTGACTACTGTAAGGCCGGGTTCACACCAAACTGCCAAAAACAAAACAACAGAAACAGAGCAGGAACATAAGTGAAACTACTGTCAACACAGCAGACAATATGCAGACATTTTCTAGGTGTCTGAATTTTGTTTTGTCGTGTCCACGTTCAGTGGACAGTTGCTGTTAAGTGAACACATCATGTGATGCTTCACAGAAAATGAAGAAGGTGATGTGCATGGCTGCAGGTGACTTCATGTTCCCAGCATCACAAATATCAAGAGAAAAAACGAAAGGCATTTTAGGGCAAGGCCATCATTTTGTAAACAAAAAATATATGATTATGATGAACTGTTGGCCGATTTCCACATTGATGATGTTGGATTGAGTGGTGAACTGCAAATGAGTTTCAATAATACTTTTTAGAATGTCAAGTAAGGATTTCGGGAATTTGATATATCTTGTTTGTTCAGCAGTTAAAAAAGAAAAATACTGCCTTTTTGGAAATTCTATCATTGTGATGGAATGCTTGGCAATAATGAGATATCCCTGCAACTGGGGATTCACATCACAGCATAATGCACAGCCAGTATTGTTAATAATGCCACAAGTGTGTGAGGTGCAGATAAACACAGACACCAGTTTCCAGTTTGTGGAACTTGAAACAAGACAGAAACCTTTTGATCATTACTGTTTGGTGTTGGGAATCAGGAGAGTTGCAGGGAAACACGAACATTTGATGAGGCCAAACTGCATAGTTGTGCACTTGTTGCAGATATGTTGAAAAACATGGAGTTTGTGTTTCATTTCTGTTATGTATCTGTTTTGTCAGTTTAGTATGAACCCAGCCTAAGTTTGCACTCTCTTTCATTTTCATAAAGAGGGCAGGCTTTCAGACCTAATTACATTTGGCTACAGTGATGATGGTTGGCAGTTTTCAGAGTTTATTATAATGCTCATAATAAATATTGTGTCATATGAACCAAAATATCTGATATGGCTGTGAGGGTATGTGAGAATGTTGTCCTCTGACTGAGTAGCCATAAGTAAAATATCACAATAGGAAAGATGTAATGGTTTGGCGGAATTATATTTGGGAAGAAATTAACCTTTTGGCGCTGGAATTATTTTTTAAATTTTAGCACACCTGTATATAAAATGTGAATAATACAGGAACCAAATACGTTAGAATTATGAAACAAACTGCATTTTGAAGAGAAAAAAATGGAGAGTGTGCACCATGTTTAAAATATTCAATACCTATATTTGTTGAATAAATATATAAAATGCAACTTTAGAAGTTAGCGGTACGGTATGACCACTATAGTTGACATTAGGCGTCAAAAGGTTAAGAGCAGTTTGAAGTCAGGGAATGCTTGCTATCCATTGGTGCAGAATCTTTTGTCATCCAGTTTGCCATCTGAATATATAAAGATTAAGATATACAGAACTAAAATTTTGGCTGTTGTTTTGTATGGGTGTGTAACTTGGTCGCTCACATTGAGGGAGGACTGTAGGCTGAGGGTGTTTGAGAATAGGGTGCTGAGGAGAATATTTGGGCCTAAGAGGGACAAGGTAATAGTGGAGAAAACTATATAATGAGGAGCTTGAGAATAGGGTGCTGAGGAGAATATTTGGGCCTAAGAGGGACAAGGTAATAGTGGAGAAAACTATATAATGAGGAGCTTAGTGATCTGTACTCAGCAAATATTCGGGTGATCAAATAACGAAGAATGAGATGGATTGGGCATCTAGCATGTATGGGGGAGGGATGCATACAAGGGTTTGGTAGAGAAACCTGATGGAAAGAGACCCCTTGGAACACCAAAGTGTAGATGGGAGGATAATATTAAGATGGATATTCAAGAAGTGAGATGTGGGGCGTAGACTGGATTGATCTGGCTCAGAAAAGGGACAGGTGGTGGGCCTTTGTGCAGGTAGTAATGAACCTTTTGGTTCCATAAAATGTGGGGAATTTCTTGACTAGCTGAAAACCAGTTAGCTTCTCAAGAAGGACTCTGCTCCATTGACTACATAAGAATGTAAGTAATGGTTTGGCTGAAGATGGTTTTTCTGATTGTTACTGAATATTTTTACAATTAGGCTCAAAGGGCTCTAATTTTATGATCTCATTTGTTACCAGTTGTTCCAAAATTTAGGATAATTTATTCATTTTTTCACCAGGCAAGACGGTGGGTTGGTGAAGGATCTTGCTGTTGTGACATCTCTAAAAGCCAAGAAGAATCCTGTAAGAGACTTTGCACTGGCAACTGAGTTATCAACCTTTAATTGGCCACTCAGTACGTTAACTGGAGACTTTGATGTTGGATTAGTGTCATCATTTGGACATCTCATTCCGCAGAACATAATTGAGTCATTCCCTCTGTGCGTATAGAAAGTAATATTCAATTTAAGGTGAAGGACTGTTGGTAGGGCTTTGATATCAATTTTCCTGTTTTGCAGAGGAATCCTGAATGTTCATGCCAGCCTCTTGCCTCGCTGGAGAGGTGCTGCTCCCATCATCTATGCCATTCTTAATGGTGACTCAGAGACCGGAGTAACCATCATGCAAGTGAAAGCACATAAGTAAGTATGCTGTTTGAGTACTTCACAACATAGAGAACGGTTTTAATGATTCTTATTTTTCAATGTTGTGACAGAGTTGTGTTACTTACATATATTATTATTATTATTATTATTAAATGCAATTAGGTTGTTACCCGGTGGTAGTGGTTATTTTACATGTATACAAAACATGAAATCGGTTACTACTGAATTTAAGTTGGGAGGGCTATATGAGAAGCATGTAGTGGCAACTTGGAATCTTGGGAACCATCTCAGCATTCGTTCTTAGACATACAGAAACCAAGAAAAACCTGTGTCGAGGTGGCCGGTCGCAGGACCTTCCGAATACTGACTTCTAGCAAGCAGTCCGGCATCTAAAATAAAAAAACAGCCTATAGTAAAAAAATGTCAGTAGTTGTTATGGCAGAGTTAAATTGAATATTTTTGCTTCTTGTAGGGCATATTTGTATATTTCCTTTAACAAATCTCAATTTAGTAATGTTATGCATTACCTAACCACCCTCCCATGGTTGCACATAAGGAGAGAAGAAAGGAAGTCCAATATATTCCTAATGTAAGCACTACATGAAGATTAGTGTTGTTCCTACTTTACTCCAGATAATGTGTGCCTTATACCCACTGAGTGGTCCACAGAGCATCTCTGAATGTCATAGCAAATGTAAAAAGCCTTCTCCTGCAGGAACTTAGTTTAGCTGAATTTGTTGCACAGTCAGTTTGTGTTAATGTCTGGCTAGCATATCTAAATGCCACTTCTGTGAGAGTTATGATGCTTGTTGACATCAGGTATATACTGAAGAGATTCAGATATGTAGTTGATACATTGAAAAACAGTTAAATTCTTTGACCAGAACTTGATATAAGGTAGGATTCTAAGGTGAATGTGCAACACATGAACGATGCTGGAACCAGGTGAAGTGAGATGAAGCCGTGAGAACTTGCTGCCATACCATGTAGTTATCATGTAGTGCCTGGTAGTGTGGTGTCCTTAGAAACCAAGTTTTGACCTTTGGAAGTGCAGAATTCTACCTGTTGCTACACATACCCTGTCATAGAGTTTGCTGTGTTCAAAATACTGACTATTGTTGACGCAGGACCTGATAATTAAATGCTGTTAACCCTTTAACACCAAACGACTTCTAAAAACATCGTGCAGTGAGCCCTTTAAATAGCCGGCAGGCAGCGTTGCTTGGAGGGATTTAATTCCGGCATCAAATGGTTAATAGTGTTGTTATTGGATATGGTCCTGAACTGTTTACATCAATCTCAGATCCTTGCATACCCTTTAACTGAAAATCAGTGTCATTGTTGTTAAAAAATTTGATGACAGTGAAGTATTATTGCTGGGTGGTTTTCTTGAGACATCCATTTTCTGGGCCTTAAAATTGAAAATGTACGCTTTGCCATGTCTATATTTAGGTATGACACATAAGAGGGTAAAGAGAAGATGCCAAACCTGAAAGCCAAACATTCAAACAGTACTGTGTGCAGATGAAACAGTTGAACCATCAGAATATTATGATAGAGTTATTTGCCAGCAAAATGAAACAGAACAATCCTTATGGAGTTAGATAGACAGAGAGATGGTCAGACAGATATTACATGAGGTGGTCTGTTTAAAACACACAGAGTGCTTCAGCCATTATAGGCCCCTTGTGCTTGCCTCACACAACAAAAGTCGGGGTCAACTGAAGAGCCCTGAATCCTTGACTAGTCTCAGAAGTTTACTCACCAAGTCCTTTTGGTGAAATATTGTGCCCCAGTTTAGTAATACCAAAGAGTTGATATTGCCTGAAGATAATGATCCACATTCACATATAGTATGCCAGGCAGTTTCCTCTGCCGGTCCACAAAGCCTACTCTTGGGATATTCCTGGTAATGATCCCCATCCTGTATTTGTGTTTTCTTAAGGTGCAATGTCCCGTAAGTAGTCCCATCACCATTCTCAAGTCAGGCCTTCTCAGGCTGAAAGTCTGGGTTGTGTTGTCTTTAGAGTGTCTTTGATTCACCCCTTACTATTTCACCAACGCATGTGGGACACCAGCAGTCAGCATGCTCTGCATCCAACCATGCTTTCACTACAGAGCGCACGAGATTTCACGTAATGGTTCTGGTCCATGGGGATTTGTTCTGCTGTCTCCTTCACCAAATTATTGTCTCTTTTATTGCCAGATTACCTTTATGTCCAGGCATCCGTATTAGCGTAGCTTCATTCTGTTGGCCAAAACTCTGTAGGGTCTTGCACGGCCAGAGGCTCCTTCAGGCTCTTGATAGTACCTCTCCCATGAAAATATATTAGCCTTCTGAATCTCTTTTTTGTATAAGTTGAGGGTTTGATATATGGCCATTCACCATAAGACTTCACCCTATTGGAAAGGTGCCTTACTGTCTTTTTGTAATTTTCCACGTCTTTATTCCACCAAACAGACCATTTTTGGCTTTCTCTGGTAATTTCAATGCATTGATTTTCATAAGAAGAGATAATGCATCCCTGTACTAGTTCTGCTACCTCATCTGTGTGCTTTATATGGGATATCTGGTATTGCTTCTGCACAGTGTTTTGAGAAAGTCTCTTTTATAAAGTTCCCAGTGTGTCTTTCTGGGGTTATAGTATCTCAGAATACTTTACCTTCAAATTTAAGATTAAACAAGATCTATGATCTGAGAAACAGACTTCCTCAGATACATGCCATGCCTTGGCGATATTGCACATTGCAGTTGAGCTGATGGTCAGGTGAATAACTTCTCCCATTCCTTTGTGACCAAGGTGAGAGTAGAGCCCTGAGTGAGAACAAATGGGTTGTTAGACACCAAGCACTCTAAGAGATGCTCACCTCTGATATTGGTGTCTCTTTTTCTCCATGCAGCATGATGTGCGCTGGTGTTACATCCCAGGAGCAAATTTTCTTGACCCTCTGAGGTGTATGGCACCATACACCTCACCTCTGCTGGAGGGTCTTTTAATAGATTTGTACAGTAGGTATACAGAGCCCACATTGAATTATGGGGTTAGTGCAATATGTGTATTGGTCCCAGGTCTTGAGACAACCAAGAAGTTACCAACAAGTGGTGAAACAGAAAATGAAGGTGGTAAAAAACAAGTCAAATAAAACAGGGAAAAGGTTGACAGTCCAAAAACAAGGTTAAGTGATGACTAGAAACTATGGGAATCAGCTGCCAAGTAGGAAAAACCAAGGATATGTCACCTCATAAAACACTTCACAGGTTATGCTGTTTGTAAAACAAAAATTCTTTCCTGATTTATCAGCTGGTAAATAGGGGTTTCGCCTCATAATTACATAGAAAGTTAAACATATTCTACATAGGAATTTTCCTGAAAATTGAAATTGTGAAGGGGTTTGTCTTGCATTCAGGGTAAATGTGGTATGTGCCAACTGTATAACGTCCATGTCTCCCTGCTGGTAATGGCAATGTGTACAGCCACTGGATGTCCCAAATAATCTGGATTGCTTGTAGTTGTCTGATGTCACGTCATAGAACACTGCATACTGCACAGGTTACGTGTACCAACTGTCTAATATACTGTGCCACTGCTGTAAGTAGACAGCTGCTGGGACACCCCAGATAATTTGGGTTGCAAGTGGTCAACTGTCTTTTTTTTTTTAATCCAAGTATAAAGGTTTTGGATAGTTGCATGTGACCTTAAAAATGAATTATTTTTAGCATTGTCCATCAGGGAAGACCCATTACCCATTGTACAGGAGGCTGGGTGGGCCCCAGGGCTGGTCTGGATGGATGAGGAAAATCTCACCCCACACCAGGAATCTATCCTTGGACTGTCCATTCCATAGCGAGTCAGTTAAAGTGATACAGTGTCCAAATAACAGTTGTTGCTCCTTTTTTGATAACTGGTACCAACAGCAGAGAAAAGTGAACTCGCGTGGCTTGGAATGGTAAAGGTAAACTTCTCATTCCCGTAGTTTGAAAAATGCATTATAATTTCCTTTTACAGGTTTGATATAGGCGACATTGTCCTCCAGGAGAGCTGCCCAATTTCTCCCACAGACACAGCCCCAGTGCTGAAAGCACGACTATCTGAACTTGGGTCCAGGCTTCTTCAGGAGTCTCTAAGAGACCTGCCCCACTGCCTGCATAGTGCTGTACCACAGCCAAAATCTGAAATCACATATGGTATGAGTTTAGACAGTTCCAGTCAAACACATCATCACTCAGTTGTTTGCAAGAGGTGTTTGGTACTGTCATGTTGACAAAAGGTTGACTAGCAGGACTGCTGTGTGCAACACAAAATATGAAACTCGTCACTTTATAGTGTGACTACGTAGAGGTTATGACATAGTTACTTGCGTAATTTATTTGCCTTTACATGATTTACAAGTCATGACTCTTATACAAGGAATTTTGGAAGTAATTAAATACTGTAGTGTTCACCACCAAATTTTCTGTTCATTATACAGGCAGGTCTTGTTATATGCAATTTCGTTTTTCATGATTTTGCCTCTATGTGAGTTGAAAATTTACACCACTTTCTGAATTTACGCATTAATTTTTGGTTTAATATGATATGGCATAGATGATCTGTGGCAGCACTTATCTTCTGTAGGAGGCCAGCAAAAACTGATATCACAGTCACACCATTAGTTACATATGTGGACTGACTATATATTATATAATCACTCGACTCACATAATTTTTCTCTTCTAGAACATTGGCTTTTCTTACCAACGTGAGTGAGAAACTTAAATCTACATCACCTAGTGCAATCCAAGTAAAAAATTGGTGAAATGCAATCAGTATAGAAGAGAGATGAGACATAATAAGCTGATTTGAAAAGGGTGAACGAACTGTTGACATATGACGTAATGCTAGCCTACATACAATTCATGATAATACTGATAGAATTAAAGAAAGTGCTAAGCCAGGAACTGAAGTGTTTGTGTAGCAAGACTACCTCAGTCCTATCACAATGAACCATACCAAAATCAATGGATATGAGTTTTACATTTTTATTCCATGAGAAAGAAAGAAAATCTGTTGTATAAAAGTGTATGTATCCTGTATAGAAATGTGTATATACTGTATATACAGTACATACAGGGTGTTTCACGACTATAGGGCATAACTGCAGGAGGTGATTTCCTAGGTCTTTGTGATCAAAAAAGTTCGTATAAACATATGTCCGATTTTGGACAGTTACGGAGTTATGACCGTTTTTTAATTCCCGTACACGTCCTCGTGTGAACCGCTATTTTTAGCCAGCTACAGACAAGACGTACCCGTTATCTCGACACTGGGTGGTACCTAAGACGTGCGGG
>Ga0131853_10011523_pt1 | contig 16183 bp, 12 predicted proteins | sample TergutLab28metaG_FD_92764 | JGI IMG/M metagenome (GOLD analysis project Ga0131853, IMG submission 92764) | Labiotermes labralis P1 segment gut microbial communities from Petit-Saut dam, French Guiana - Lab288 P1 (version 2) (version 2) | ecosystem: Host-associated > Arthropoda: Insects >...
CCTTCTAGGTTAGCTAGTGGAGCAAACCGATTTACTGTCAGAACACACTTGTCAGGCGATATAAGGTCAATACTGACCTTTTTAGCTAGCTTATTATTGGAGGGTACTTGAGTCCATGACTCCATATGCGTGATGTTGTTGAATTTCGTTACAGGAAATTGATCGTCCACACACGTGGCCACTGGAGCCTTAGCTCATTTTTTAAGATATTAATAATCGCTTGGGCTGAACTAAGTTCATCCAAGGAACATTTAAGTTGATTTTCGAGTTCCTGACATCTTTCACAACAGAAATCAATAACTTTACCAGAACAGTTTGACAACATATTAGACGACGTTGCACACAAGCACCCACTGGTAGCCATCTTAAAAACTCAGTGATGTATATTATGGGCTGTCTGTCTCATTCTCTTGTCTCTCCTCTCTCAGTAATATTGCTATTCTTGATTTCAAACTTCTGCCATGTTCTGAATGTTGTATTGGTATGGGCTTCTTATAGACTGTCGCAGAGTCTATCAAAAGCCCATTCATACCAATCTTTATCTACACCGGGATTCACATTACCATCCTGCAAACAATCAGTCCTGGCTTCCCCTGACACACAGAGCCAAAACTGTCTGTGACTAGGATTCCCTCACCCAAGAACTGGAATTTCTCAGAACAGTTTTCAAGGATAATGGATACAGCCCTCAGCAGATATGATGAGCTCTTCAACCTGCAATGCTGACCATCAAGACCTATGAAAAACCCACCTAGATTGCATTCATACCTTACACCCAGACAACATATGCCTGACTCAGCAGAATGCTGGCTAAACATAACATAAGAAGTGTGTCTCTACCACCAAGGAAATTCTACAGCTACCTTCCACCTGTTAAGGGTGCTTTGGGATGAAGAATGCCGGGTGTGTACAGCATCCCATGTCAATGTGACCGGGTTGATATTGAACAAAGTGGTTGATCTATTCAGATTAGAATAAAAGAACACAGTATACACATATGACTAGCACAAACAGATAAGTCAGCAGTAGTGGAACACGGCATCAACCAGGACCATATTATTAAACTACAGGATGCACAGTTTATTTCTGCAGAAACTGGATACATGGACCAATTCATCAGGGAATCCATTGGACTGGAAATGCACCCACTAAACATGAATAGAGAAGATGGCCTGACCTTAAGTAAATCCTGGAAACCCCTTCTACACATGCTTAAAGAAAGGAGACAGCCTCCTGCAACATTATAGTGTGATCACTACTATCCTGTGGCTCCCCTTCCTCACTCAGACATGAGCCATTTATCTCTCACATTCTTACTACAGGCCTCCACTTGGGGTCTTTGTACTCCACAGCCTGTTCCTCTACTCAGACACGTATCCTCCCTGTCCCCTCTCTTTCCTATCGGCTCAGGCTATTTTGGAGCTGAACCTTTACCTGTATAAATACCCTAGCAATCTCATCCTGGTTATTCTTCCTGCTTACGTAACCTATGAAGATGGAACAGACAGAGTGTTCTGAAACATTGGTACATAAAATTCAGATGCTTGGGATTTACCCAAAAGAAAAAATACAATATTGCCATTGCTCACAGATGGCAACACCTACTAAGTTGTGTGGATGTTCCAGACTTTCACATGAAAAGAATAAGGTTTTTATGAAGTTGTGGATAAATCTGCTTTTTGCATTTAATGCTAATGAAATGTATGACAGATGCATTCACTTATCACACTACAAGGGTTAGTAATAGTACAAGGGCAATAAGGTATCATCTGCCCACTTCTGTTATGTTGCTTCATTTCATTACTTCTAATATTTGTGAAAGGCATGGGGCATATGTATCTGGATATTTAATGTATGAGTAAGAACAGTATAGGCTATATTCTTTGCAATTTTAAAGAACTGCTGTTTTCAGAATTCGTTTAACATTATTTAACTTCAGTTTAAGACTTTTTTTTATCAGTATAGGCACAATTCTGAACAAGACTACTTTATTAGAACTTAAGAAATTTTGGATGGAAACTCATTACTTTTGTATGTTTGACATCTCAGAATTAGGAAATATTTACAATGTTTTAGTGTCTGTTAATATTCTTTTTTTATTTTCTGTTAGTTGAATTTGGATCTGTTGAAGTTACAGTTTTCTAGGATGTCACTGACATGAGAACCTCAAATCTCATATTTGAGTAAATTTTCTGCATTTTATGAATTAGGTTTGGATAGTGGAAGATAGTTTTTCTTATGTATTGTATACAACAGTAATTTACATTTTGTAACCATTAGTTTATTATTTTACAGAAACTTCAAGAGGCTGTTCGCTGTTGGCATAATTTCCGGGAAAATGAACGTGTCATCAGTGAATGGCTGCAGAAAGCAGAGAAACTGATTGCTGAGAAGCACATGGACACAAAGCAGACTGTAGAATCCCATAAGGTAAATGTGTGTCATTATAGTGACAGGTGTTATTATAAGCGTGCTAATTATAGTGGGTCCTCATCATCTTAACAGCAGTTGCTGTAAACACACTAATCATACTCGGTCATTGTCTCATCATCCCAGCTGTAGCTGCAAGTACACTAATAATATTGGTTCCTTATATGTTCAGTGACAGCTGTCAGTAACCACATAAATTTTATTAGGTCACTATCATCCTGACAGCTGTAGCTGTAAACACACAAATCATATTTGGTCCCTGTCTTATCATCCAGAGAGCTGTGGCTGTAAGTTTACAAGTCATATTGGATCATGTCTTTTCCTTGCAGCTGTAGCTGTGAGCATCAGTTGTACTTTATCCCTATACCATTGTCCTGACAGCTGTAGTTGTAAGCAGTGATTCTGTTGGATCTGTATCTAATCATTGTGGTATTTGTAGGTGGAAGCACATAGCTGTCTTGGGTACTCATGTTCTTGTCCTTCTGTCTGTAGGTGCACATGTTTCTGGGTCTTCAGGTCTTCATCCTGACACATGTAGCTGTATGCATGCTAATCGTATAGGATCCTTGATTTGCAAATTTTGGTCCCATTCATTGCATTGTTTTTGTTATGTTATTTCATCATATTTGATAATGAATTTTTAAAACAAACGTGAATCTGATTTGGAAATTCATGCTAGAGTTCCTGATATGGCATTTCATTTTCATTTTTCTGCAAGATTAGGGAAGAGAAGTACAATAATGAGTATATTGTTTTAGTCACAGCTTATCTGAGAAGTGAAATTTAGTTTTGTTTTGAATAGTTGTTTATTTTGTGTGTGTAGAAAATAAAATACAGTATTTACTTTGGGATATTCATATTGGTATTCTTTGCTTCAGGACTTCTTTGAGAAAGTTAATGAGAAGTGGATTCAAGATTTGGTAAACTCGGCTCAGGATCTGAGAAACTGTCTTCCCTATGAACAGCATCCCCCAGTAGATGCTTGTGTTGGGAGGCTGCAAGCAAAATGGAAGGTAGAGTATTGGTTTTTAATAATGAAGGTAACAACATAAACTTAAATGCTGAAGTATATAGAGTGTGTCAAGAAACTAATGAGGTTCAGTTTTATAAAAATATAGAGTAGAAGTATATTTCCATGATTGGTCATGTGAGGCACATTGAAATGTGAACATGACAGGCTGGTAAGCACTGCCAGATGGTATTGTATTGACATGTGGTTGTGCTTTGTGCATCATATTTTACAGCACCATCAGACAACCCAAAATACAACATCCTGATACAAAATTTTGTATAAGGTTGGGGTGTGTAGAACAGCAGCAACACATGAAATGTTATAAGTAGCCTACATGGATAAGGTTGTGTCCCAAGCACAAACATTTTGATAGTTTAAGCATTTTACTTGCAAAGACTGCTTACTGATGGAATGAGTACTATAGCTGAACAAGCATTCACTATGCTTCACACTGCTGGAGACTTATGTGAGAAGAACATGGTTCGTTTTTGCGTGATAGTGTACCCGCTTACATAGCCATAATTTTAAGGGCTTTTCTAACCACAAATGGGGTTGCTGTGCTCCATTTTCCTCAGTATTCCCATGACATGGTGTCATGAGACTCTTTTCTGTTTCCACAATTGAAAATCAAGTTGGTTGGTCGGCAATTTGACATGATTGTTGACCTTTAAAGGAATAAAAGAATGTGATCGCGGAAGATGAGTTTTCCAAGGAAATGTGTATATGAATATTATAATAAGTCTGTTCAGCTCCTGGGGAAAGGGGGGGGGGGTGAGGGGAAGAGATAGACCAGACAGACATGCATACGTGCACACAAAATTAGGCAATAACAAAACACTTTCCTTCAGGGTCTGTTTAATTATTTATGGATATTACAACTTTATTCCTGTAAGTCAGTATTCTAGTAAGAATTTTTCAAGGTAAGGGCCCAAAGACACTCATTTTAAGAAGCAGTAGTAACAGATTAACAACCTCCCAAGTTGGTTATGTGACAAAGGCCAAGATCATCATTATTTTGCAGAGGTTTAAATATGTGGAATATTAACTGAGGTGCTGATGTGGATTTTGCCACTAAACATTTTGTGATAGGCTGCAATGACAGTCAGTTGAAGTCATTTTGGATCTGCAGTTCGGCGTGTACAGCACACACAATTGTAGATATATGCACTTCAGTTTTAATCACAAGTCAGTAAAACTTTATTCTGTAAATTATATTATAGTTACTGTCATGATGGAGACTGAATACAATAACCCAGTTAATCTAAGTATGTACAGAGAGCTTGATGGTCTACAACATTTGCAAGCTTCTGTAATATATGTTTGTGTGTGTGTGTGCATGCGTGCGTGAACATACACACGTAATAACATTTATGCGTATGTGTACTCCATTAATAATGTTGAACCAATTTAATAGATTGGTATAACTGTCCTCTCAGCTACTGACTGTGACAAAATCTGGCATAATCCATCACAAATTTTTTTGTGAGAGGTATGAGCATGTTATTGACTATAAAAGAAATAAAATAACAGAAATGTAAATACAGTAAATCTGCTGTGGAAAGATTTGGAAAGAACACATCTCAAGAATGAACTGTTATACTAACCAGAAATAAGTAAGGATCTTAATCCAGAGGAAGAAGATACTTTGGGAGAATTGCAAATATGTATGTGAAGGAGTCAGTTTTCTGGTGCTGGTAACTGGCCAGTGTGGGCTGATGTTGATGACGGTGACTATAATAAGTATTGTATACTGGAAAGAGGCTGATTACAGTGGAAATTATTACTATCAGATGGTGCATAATGCTTAAATATTAGTTATAATTCACAGATGTTTGGATATTTGTCCTTCAAAATGGAACTGGTTAGAGATTCTGATTTTTCATGAGGGAATTGTTATAGCAAATATTTTTGCATTTCTCCCATTTCATCTACAGTTTATTCTGCCAGCCACCCCACTCTTCAGATACCATAATTATACTTTATCTTGCTCATGTCTGTGCACTGACATCACCATTCCATGTAAAAATCTGACTAATGCACTTCTATATGTCAATACCACTTTATTCACACTGTTACACTGCTACATGTTTCATCCCTCAAGGGACCATCCTCAGAGACTACTGCTACATTTTGTGAGCAGGGTCAACAAAACACGTGTCCAGATGTAAATATCTGAAAGTCAAAACATATTTTCATGTAAGTTACACTGACTATAAATATTAAATATAATATTAAGGGTGTATATACCTGAACTGGTTTATGAGACTATGCGGTGCTTTAGTGTGACAACTGCCATATAACATACAACACATTGCTCTGTAATCTGGTGTGTATTACCAACTTTCATCATACCATTAATTCATAATGATTTTATAATGTAGTTTTATATTTTTATTTTCATGTTTAATGATTTTACATTATATGTTTATACACCCTTTGTATTATATTTTATATTGTATAGTCAATTTAACTTCCATGTGAATATATTCTGACTTCCAGATATTTGCATCTGGACACACATTGCGTTGACTGTCCCTGAGGTTGGCCCCTGAGGACTGAAACATGTAGGAGTGTAACAGTGTGAATAAAGTGGTATTTACTTATATTATTGCATTAGTCAAATTTTTACATGGAATCATAATTATAATTCAATTGTCTTCCCATACTCAATTTTTAGAGCAGAAACCTGAGACAAAAATTTTAGAAATCGCATATTCAGCATAGGAAATATATGCCTTGCAGCATTATTTTGGAGGTTGTTACTTGTTTTCATGATATATCTTGAATAAGTCAGGATTGCTTATCATGCTACGTATTAAAACAAAATTAGTGATATTGAAGTATTTTTTTTGCAGGAAGTTTTGTCCTTTGCTCCTCTTCACCTGATGAGGCTTGAATTTCGACTGGATGAGACTGCGTTCATCCAGTATCTGAAAGAGATAGAAAAGGAAATTCATTCAGAACAGCAGGCATTTAATAAACATGAAGATGTTGAAGCTATTTTGGCTAGAAATAAGGTGAGAAGTATACTAGATATAGATTTATTATATTCTTTAGACATACATTTTCTGAACTGGTGCAGCATTCACAGTCCTATTGCATTGTGGCACCATTGCAAATATGATTATGTGTACACATTAAATTCAGAATGTACAGTCTATCATAAAATGTATGTGATGTCAGCAAGAATCAATATTTAATACGTCCACTTTTATTTGTGACTTCCACTTAATACACTGTGTGAACTGAGAAACAAACTTCGGATTTATCTTCTGATTCTAAATTTTACAGCAGTCATATTATGTAGATTTCACTTATAGGAAAATACTATGAATATATTGAAATCTCAGTTTTGTGTGATTTGACATTATGGAACAAAACTAACAATTCAAATTCAGCATGCATACTTATCAACCCCAACACCATTGATCATAAAGGCACTTCCTGTTTTTTTATGTGTTAGTATATCAAGACTTTGATATTTCTTCATTAATAGTACAACTACTTAAAGAGGTACTGTAGTACACCACCTCTAGTAACAGTGAATTTTATTTATTTGTGTAAGAGCAAGGCTTTTTTCATTTTAGTATTACCTTCCTTTATGTACATGTAAAAGAGAGGCCTCTTTTATTTTAATATTATTTTCCGCTATATACAATACAGTCTCACCTGAAGATGGCCTTATTATGGGCTGAAACATGTAGCAACTTTATGTGAGTAATGTAAATGGCTTACAAGAAAGTGTTGTATTTGACTGTTCGTTTTTATATAGTTATGTAACACAATGGGATGTCTTCTCCAAAGACTTTTCTATATGAATACAAAATAATACTAACAAAGTCACAGGAATACTTTGATACAGTTTAATGGCAAGGTATCCTCCAACGTTTTTCTGGCCACTGCATGCTCCTTCTGTGCACACCAATCATAATACCATGATAAACTTCACAACAACTTTTTATCTCTACATGTTAAACTTATTTTTATAATTTATTTTAACTGTGATTTTATATTCTGATTATTGTCAATGGTGGAATGGTTCTGACTTGTTTGTAGTTTTAATTGTAGTCTGGTTCATACCTCCCTGAAGGTGACCACGTAAGTGAACGTAACATGTTGGAGGGTACCTTGTGGTTAAACTACATCAAAATATTATTGAGAATTTGTTGGCATTTATATTTTATTCATTCGATTAATGCACGGAACATTGACCATATAAACTTTTCTATATGTTTTGTACCTATATAAAGTGTGATAGTGAAATCTTTTTCATCCCTGTTTGTTAACATAGTAACATGAGCTGTTGTTTTAGCCTAAAAAAAAAAAAATTGGTTTATGAGTTCTTCATGTTGTAATTGCAACCATCCAGTTGCCCGCCCAATGTTTCAACTTTTAAACTAGCTGGCCAGCATTCACAAAACATGGTGCAGACGTTATGCCATCGGCGAACATTCCATCATGGTATGGATGATCCAGTAATGTGACCCCATGGTGGGAAAACATTTGTACATTCCTTAATATGAACAAATGAACAGCTGCAATAGCAAGCAATTATTTGGTAGTAAGAGGTAATCTGACCCATAGATTATATCAGATTATGGTGCTTATTAAATGTTACTTTGACAGTGGGGAATATACATCATAATGATATTTTTGTTCTCTATTGGTTGAAACAACACACCAACCTAATCAAAACGATCAGTTGCAAGTTATTTTCTTAATTATGTGGTAATGTAATTTGTTATCCATGTTTGTCAGTATCCAGATGTGCATATTTTCTGTTGAATAGCAATAATTTATAAATATCAGTTATTAAATTTCCATTATGAGTGGTAGTTACCTGCTTTATTTTCTGTACTGTTAGGAGTTCTTTGTAGAGCGCAGAGTGGTTGCGGAAGTTGAGCGATGTCTTGAGAACATGAGTAAGATCAGTAATAGCTTTAACCAATGGGATCCACATGACTCATCATTGAGAGATGCCCACAGTAGGGCTGTGATGCAATGGGAAGGTATGTCCCGGAAAATCGACACCATTTCACGGCAGCTTCAGCAGATTCCTACACTGTGGAAAAACTATCAGCAGAAGTAAGTTCATTGACAATAAGTAAAGTGAATTCTTTATTTCTCAATTCATTAAATGTAATTCAAGACTAAGTCTGTTAGACTGACTAATCAAAAAATTGTCATCAGTCTCAGTGTAAAAGTAAATAGTGATGAAGATTGATTTTAAGATTGCATTACACTCCAAACAATGGTTTGGGTAATTAAACAAATAACACACTTAAAACCCTTGTTGCAAATACTTGGTGTTTAGTTAAGTAAAGGAGTTAATATTGTCATAATCATGAATTGGATTATTAGATGTTTGGACTGTGTGTCATGATTGAGTGTTAGGCACTTGGTTTTTGTATTTCACAGATATTTAGATTCAAATCTCATAGGCAAATACCAGGGTAGTATGCTGAATTAGGCCATGACCATTTCATGCTATATCTTTACCATTTCAGGATTCATACACTAATCCCACCATTCAGTGCTACAGAGTCTAAGCTGCTGACAGCATCCTGCAGTAAAATACAAATTAATAAAGTAAATTGGTTGTTTTAGCATTGAGTGTTTTTGGTATCAGTTGTATAAAATATATGTTCACTCCTCTCCCCCTGCACATACATATATATTTAATTTCATAAGAAGTGTATTTAACTTCATGTTCAGGAGCATGTTAGCACAGATTATTTTTATGGCAATAAGAGGACTTCATAAAAGTCAGAATGTTACGGACATTGTCAGACATCAAAATTTTGTTCTTGAAGTGGATTGATGTGCATATTTTGCTATCAAAATTCAGCTTCACACTGAAATATTTTGTTCCTTTCTGTTAATCACCCAACCAGGCTTCACTCTTCAGTTACTTTATTTGGCTAGAGAGTGTTTTTTGCATACAGTGATATACTTGATCCCAAATAGTAATCCTGGCATTATATTCCCTCCATTTGAAATTCACTGCTCCTCAAAGAAACTCCAAGTGAGGATTTTACTGCTTTAAGATGCCAGATGCTTGTGAATTTTGTCCCATGTAGCATACATTATTTTCCATAATTATATTGGTTCTGAACAGTTTATCTAAGAGTATTTGCATTTTATTTTCAGATTTTTGGAAATGGTACAATGGATGGATATGGTGGATATTAGTCTCCAAAACATAATGAAAGAAGTTACTACACTTGAGGAATTTGAGAAGGAAAGGGCTGTATTCCAGGTGTGTTTATATTTTTTCTTAATCGGTTCATAAGAGTATCAGGCACTACTATGTTGGTTGTGCATGATCCTGTGAGTGCTGGTACTATAGGTTACATGCTGCAGTACATGGGTGTGATTCAGAAGTATAAATGCATAGAGTGGAAGGATAACACATGTTTTTTTTTTAATTTGACTATTATGTAACATCAGCTTAAGGTGTAGGAGGTGCAAGAGTGAAACTTCCAGTGCAATATGCCCCTTCTGTTTTTTAGGGATTATGTACTTTAAAACCCTTGTGAGCAGTAAAAGGGCAGAGAGAGAGAGAGAGAGAGAGAGAGAGAGAGAGAGAGAGAGAGAGAGAGTCTGTGTGTCTGTGTCTGTGTGATGGATTTCTCTGTTCCCCAATACAGTTGTGATATTTTTTTCCCTCTCCTTCCCCAGACACCTTCTGTTGAAGATTGTGTTGGGTAGTTGATTGGAAGTGTTTTAACATTCCACACTAACAAGTTGTACTGAAGTTAAGTCCATTGTAGATAATTGAGTAGTTAATTGTGCTTGTGCTTTTATTACAGAATAAAATTATTATGTTAGTGATAGAGTCAAAGTTTCTGGGCAGTGTAAAGCAAAGTTCACTGAGGTATACTTATATCATACTTGAAAGTTGAGGTCTTGACTTCAGTACAATATTAAATTTCTAGAGGTGTAAATAAAAGTATCTGTTTTTAATTTATGTTACAATTGTAAAGTAATTAGTATGCAGTATTGTGTGTAATGTGGGTATGAAAAATGGGAACAGCAATATTGTAGATGATAAGTGTAACACTACTTTTTTAAATGAGGGACTGCCTGTTAGGTGATGATGGTGAAGTCTGTTTTTTTAAAGAAACATGTCTAGTATGGAACATCATTTTGTAAGATCAGAAAACAGTGACAGTTACAAAGTTATAATTTTTGTTTCCACCCCAGGTTTTATGCTGAATCCTCAGTGCAATGATTTTGAGACTTTTTGTAGTTGTAGAATTCTGTGACTGTCGCAGTGGTCTGATTTACCAGTCTATTCAGATGCAATGGAAAGAAGTGCAATGTAAGAATAACAGATTGCAATAATAATTAAATTTCTTTCTCATTTGAACTTCTGAAATGTTCTTGTGATTTTTCAGACTATTTTTTGTGGGTCTAACATATTTTTTCATAAGCTGTTAATGATGCTTATGTGACGCTTATTTCTGCATAATAATCGTGGGTGATGTGTGATGGATGTGGAGGAAATGTTGAATGTCATGGAATGATAATTTTTATGCACATATACAAATACAAACTTCTAAGACTTTTATTTCAGAACATCTGTCACGAAGTGGATACTAAACGAGAAGACATGAAGTGGTTGGTACAAACTCTGGACTCACTTGTGTCACACTGTTCAGATAAGGAGTCGCTGACTGAGCAGAAGAGATTAGAACAGCTCATTACACGATATAAAAACCTGATTCCAACGATAGAACTCACCATGGTGAAAACTGATGTGCATTATAAGTGCTATACTTACCGAAAGGAAGTGAGGGAGGTATGTAAGAAATTATACAGAATGTCATCTGAAAGTGTTCCTGGTCTTACATAGTGATGAATATATGGTGGCTTAAAAATTAACCAAAATGTATTTGTTTGGCACTGTAGCCCATTGAATTTTTTTTGTTGTGAATTTTTTCAGTTTTGAAAGAGCTAAGCCTGGGAGTTGTGAAGCAACGTAACTACACTATTGTTTAATTTTAACATGTGTGGAAATTAATATTAACATTACTGACAACAAATTTTCACAATTTTTGACAAAGCCTTACATAGGTGTGAAAATTGTTGGTGTAATGTAATTGTATTTTAGTATCAAATTCATGAACTCTAAGTACTTGGGAAGACTGAAAGTACCAGTTTTGGTTAGGATTTATAAACTCTCCCAAAACCTAAATTGAATTGAATTCATTTTTGAGGTGTGTATAGAACCGAAGTACATCTGCCAGGGCAGTTACAAGAAGTACTGAAATAGACTTATGAATTAAATCTGTGAAAGGAAGGATTTATCATAGATTCTGGTATTTGATTGCCCTTGCTCACTAACTTAGAATGGTATTGACATTTTATATAAATTATTATGTCTGATTAATATAACTGTTAATTGAAGCTAGTTATACTATTAACACCACTTTTACTATAACTGTATCTCATTTTTATTCTTATCCAAAATATTCATGCTGATTAATGCTGATATAAGTGGATTGTATTTAGTTTAAATCTCTGGATTGTGGGGTTCATCATCACTAAACTCAACCACTGCTTCTACAGCTACACATTGCTATCAAGTGCTGCAAACAGTGGTGCAGACTGCTGCACAAAGCAACACACAGTTACTTGCTGCTACATACATTGCCTGGGCAAGATAACAGGCAGCAGTAAACATATCAACAAAAAATGAAGAGAACGAAAGTGTATTCCTCCTATGCAGGTGTCAACTTAACCAAAACACAGTCTTGCCAGCAAGGAAATGAAAGCTTAACACATGCAACCAGGGCATGTGATTTGTATTAATATGATACAGTGTGTTTGCTTTACTCATTTAGTGAAAAAGTAAAGTGGTCCCTGTCAATGCTGTGAAGACTTATAGAAGGAGCAAAGGTATAACTTCACTCATTCTTAACCTCAGCGGTAGGTGGAGGGGAGTGGTCAGCTTTCATGCCCCTGCCTCTTACCCCTTGAGTAAGCATCACTGATATCCACCAACTAGGAGGCTGGGTGGGCCCCACAGCTGGTTTGGATGCTGTGGAGAGAAGAAAAACTACTGGCCTATCCTGGGAATCTGAAACCAGATCATCCAGCTCATAGCATAGTCACTGTACTGACTTTGCTATCACAGCTCCTTACTCTATTGCTGTCTAAATGTGCTAGATGTTCAGTGGCGGTTAATGACTTGTTTGCATATTTTTATGTTTTAATTTCACTGATTGTTCATTTAAGCACTTTGTGTAGCTCTGTAACAGAAACTGGTTTTTGGTGTAGTGTATTGTCTAAGTGTGAAGTGTGTAGTTTGAGAGACCAGTTACGGGTAATGTCTTGCAACTGTGTCGGTTGTTCTAGGTGGTTGGGCTTCTGCAGAAAGTTAAAGAAACTTCCATGGCAGGCCTACAGCCAGAAACTCTGGATTCAGTAAATGTGATGATCAAACAGCAGGAGACAGCTGTCACACAACTAGATCACCAGAGAAGCAATATAATGAGCATGTTGCAGCGTGGCAAGGACCTTGTCAAAGACACCCATGCTCCAAGCTTCATGAAGACTGAGGTTTCCAATCTTGAAACTGGTTGGAGTGAAGCTTATGGTCAGACTGTGGAGAAACTCAAGAAGTTGAAAGGTGAGCTTGCTTGTCAGTCACTGGAATAGTTTCTTATTCTTTTGTTTGGCATTGAGAGTTGGATTTAAGGTACTGTATACACAAAAGTAGAATGGAACAATTGATGTCTATCTCTGTACAATAAAACTTCATTAATTTTATACTGGTTTATTCAAAATACCCCTTGTTTTGAAGTGAATGTGAGTCACCCAGCTTAAAGTGTAGCATTTTGGATGTATGTAGGTCATTCGGAAAGTAAGTACTGTCTGTGCATATCTCTCGCCCATCCTCGAGACTGTCACTTTGTGCATGTGCAGTGACTTCCTCTATCAGTTGAGAAGCCACAGTCACCATTTTGTGAAATTCGTATTACGTTTATGTTTGTTCCTGTGCGTTAAACATGTTTAAGACAATTGAAGGGGCTGCTGACTGTGAAAAACGGTATGTAATTCGTTTTTTGAATGCTGGGAATGTACTACCAAGTGAGATTCATCACCAGATCTGTCAAGTGTATGGTGACAATGCGATGAGTGATGACATGGTTAGGAAATGGGTTTGCATGCTCAATGAAGGATGACAGAATGTGCACGATGAGGCATGAAGTGGGTGTCCATGTATGGTGAATGATGATTTAGTGCGTAAGGTCAACAAAAGAGTGCGTGACAACAGACGTTTCACAATTTCTGATCTGTCCATGCACTTCCCTCAAGTTTCAAGAACTCTACTCTATGACATTGTCAGTAGTCATTTGGGTTATCGGCAGCTGCATTCTTTGAGGAGGGTATACAAAAACTTGTGGCCCGCTATGATAAGTGCCTCAATAATGGTGGTGAATATGTGGAAAAATAGTTTGAAGAATGTAGAATCTGATAACAATAAAATGTTGTACGAAACCTTACTCGATTTTTTTACAGCGAAACGGTACTTCCTTTCTCAATGAGCCTCGTAATTTAATCCGGTTAATTCAAAATATGGTTAATTTTTAATTTGAAGCAGTTTTGCAACCTAACAGTGACTAAAATTTGATCACCCAAAATTATTTTAGTGCAAACTCATGCCACTTAAACAAAAATCTCACTGTCACATACTTTATACACCCCTCAAAGCTCTGTCAGCCCTGTCTCTGGCTGCCTTTCCATTTGTTGTGCCAGTCTCGTGTACTCCGTTGCTCAACTGTCTCACCACACTCTCACATACTTGATCCAGAATGTGTTTCTAATTGTGTTACTGTATAGAAGAATCATAGAATATACCAAGACTTAATGATTTTAACTAATGTATCATGTAAGTGTATACTGAAAAAATCAACACAATTCTTTTGTAGTGTGGTAAATGTGATTGAGTGATGAAGCATGGGAGACCAGTCCTGGTAACCAGAAAGAAGGTGTTCTTTCCAGAGGCACCTCAGTGTAGAGATCCATCTCAGCTCTCTCTACATGTGTTACATATCTTTTGTGTGGTGGTTAGAGGTCCATGTCAGTTTCCTTTATATGTGTTTAACATATATTCTGCATGGTGGTTGGAGGTCCATATCAGCTGCCTCTATATACACATTACAGTAATTTCCATTCCCTTCCTTCACTTCACCTATCCCACTGCATACAATGCATTTTGGTGTTTCATCACTGGTGTGGGCTGGTATCCCACTGTATGTCAGTGTGTCCTTGCATATATATTCTGTGATATTCACTCTTTTCTGGCATCCTCTCCATAATGCCAGTCTTGTGTGCTCAGTCATTTAGGTGTGTTCACTGGATTATAATATATTTGAACCCTAAAAATAAGGTTATTTTCAATCATAATTTGAAGCATATTTGTTGGTTCCAAACACTTTGAATTAATGAAGTTTTAATGCATCATCTATCTGCTCATGCTGTAATAGTAAAATGTGGATCTCACATAAGTAGGCACTGTTCATTGTCTGATACAACCACTCCATTCCATTAATTTTTGTTCCATTCCATTAAAAGGTACAACTAACAGAAGTGGAAATAGTCGTAATATGGTGACACAGTGTATCTGTTAAATTACAGCTGTCAAATTAGAGAATATAATTATAATGATTACATAATAAAATATTGATTGTAACATTAAAACGTAACAATCTCAAGTATATATTATTTATCAGAATTAAAATATTTCTCAATAGAATAGTATGAGTTAGAAAGAAGAAACCTCATTGAGGATGATATAAAAACTTGTATTTCATTTGCTGCACACTTTATGTGAGTAGTGAGATTATTAAAAATTGTAATTCCTGTATAATTAGCTCCTCTTTGGTATTTGGTTAAATTAGTAGTGGGTGGATGAAAATTATTAGCAGATCTAGTGTTGTGGTTATGGACTTCTAAGTTCTTTGTAAATAAATGTTTGTTGTTCACCACATTCAATATAAAAGTGAATATATATACTGAGAATAGAAAGGTAAAATTTCTATTGTTTTAGAGGGTTCTCTACATGAATCGATGTTCTTCAAATTAGTTATAATTCTTAAATATGTTTTTTTCATTTTGAATATTTTAATAATATTAGGGGTATGACCCCCAAAAAATTATGCCGTAGGATATTATAGAATGTACAGTGAGAACGATGTAGCCTTAAAGCTTTCCTTGACAACATTGCTGTTACAGCTCTTATTGCATAACCTGTAGAGTTCAATCTGAAAATTAATTGGTCAGTTTGATTATCCCAAGTTAGAGTGTCATAAGTCACTCAATCCAGAAACTTTGTGTATGTAAGAGTAGCAATAGATTTATTAATGTAGTTAATATCTAATGTAGTGTCAGTGCAGTTTTTAGTTCTAAATTATAAATAATACATTTTTTAAAGTTGAGCATAAGAAAATTGGCTTTTAACCATGAGATTATATCAGAGAGAGTTTTGTTTAATGCTGTTTGAAGTCCCCCTGTATTCATTGTAGTTTGTTACACTGTGCATGACATGTTTGAATCTTTTGGCCCATCATCAGGGGCTCCCTTAGGGTGTTTTTTTAAAAGCTTTGCTAGTGGCATACAATAACTGACCTGTCTGGTGAAGCTGATACTAGTCGATCTGGCTAAGAAATTCCTGTAACATAATTCACACTTGTTGTCGTCGGCATCATTGTTGTTGTTGTTGTTATCGTC
>Ga0131853_10011524_pt1 | contig 16182 bp, 17 predicted proteins | sample TergutLab28metaG_FD_92764 | JGI IMG/M metagenome (GOLD analysis project Ga0131853, IMG submission 92764) | Labiotermes labralis P1 segment gut microbial communities from Petit-Saut dam, French Guiana - Lab288 P1 (version 2) (version 2) | ecosystem: Host-associated > Arthropoda: Insects >...
AGGGTTTGTTGAAGTGTTCATGAGTGGCAGGCAGAAATGGCTGGCTTGTGAGCCTGTCTTCTGTATCTCCTTCAGGGTTTGTTGAAGTGTTCATGAGTGGCAGGCAGAAATGGCTGGCTTGTGAGCCTGTCTTCTGTATCTCCTTCAGGGTTTGTTGAAGTGTTCATGAGTGGCAGGCAGAAATGGCTGGCATGTGAGCCTGTCTTCTGTATCTCCTCAAGTTTCTGTCTTATTTATTCTGTTGATATTGTCATTCATTACTTCAAAGATGTCTTCCCCATTTTAGCCATTCTTTGTGCAGTAACAGGAACAACTTGTGTGGACATCATGTCTGTCCACCTGTTACTTAGTGTCGATACCTAAACCATTTTTCAGACTGTCATGACAATGGGTATAGGAATTCTTTACACAAATTTGTCCAGCATGCATTAGTTTCATGACATAATGCTCAGCGACAGTCATACTTAGGAGCATAAGCAAATTTCTACCTCTAATTTCCACATTTACTGTCCAGTTTGTATGAAATTCAACATGAGACATATTCAGTTAATGTGCTTGAGCATTTGTGTGTGTGTGTCACAGTAGGGTAGGTTGCAGTGTTCCAATGGGCATAAATTATATATAGGTGTGTACGGTGAGAATGTATGATGTTTTGGAGGTAAGGAATGCCTTAGTAAAATCTGTGTACGGTGCCACAGAGTACACCATTTTCGGTCGCCATCACTGCCTGTTGTCCACATTTATCGCATACCACCTGTTGCAACTGTTACAGGGATCGGAATGACGTGGATGTGTCAGCAGTCTACCACCAGCTGTTGGATACTTACAAGTCATCAGACACTGAGTCAGACGTGAATGTGGAAGCAAAGCCCGGGCCAAGCAGCAGTCGAAATGCTGACAGTCTGGGCACCACTACACGCAGACATCACGAGCAGCAGACGCGCAGAATGAGCCGACGCAGAACTGCGGCTGCAGCTGCCATTCCCACTGACTGGCGCCGGGAGTGTAGAGATCTGTTGGAAATGCTGTGGAGCTGTGAGGACTCAACACCTTTCAGGTTGCCTTTTACCCAACATATTCGTCATAAAGGATTGCTTTGCTGCTCTTAATCATATACAGGGTGTTTTCAGTTAACATTGCCCAAATCAACAGTGTTTTGCTTAAATGCTAACAGATTGCATCAGCCTAAAATACGATGAATATTGGCTGACTTGGATTAACCTTGTTTTGATTGGCAACTGGGCCTGACTCTTGTAACTGTTTGGTGCTCTGTGAATTGTGATTTTCAGCTGTGTACTACAGTCTTAAGTGAGACTCACTGCAACCTGTGATTACAGTTAAAGTTTTCTGTTTTCATGAAACACAGTTTGTGCCTTCTTTTCTTGTACATGTTTTTGAGCATTCCAGTCTCAGAATTGTTGAGTGAGAATCTACAGGAACTGTTGTGTTATGTTGATACAGGATGCCTGTTGACCAGCTGGAGCATCCTGACTACTACCAGGTAATTGACACTCCCATGGATCTGCGCACTGTGAAGGAGGACTTGCTTGGGGGCAACTATGAGTCACCCCTAGAATTCTGCAAGGACATGAGACTTATTTTTATCAACTCCAAGAACTACAACACGAACAAGCGCTCACGGGTAAGTACTCCTGTTTGTGCAGGTTATCATATTATTTCTCACAGATTCAGATATTTGGGAACAGCTGAAGTAAATCAACATTGCATTCATGAGGGAATAAAGAGCAGATTAAATTCATCATCATCATCATCATCTAGCTAACACACAGTTGGCCCACTCCTCTCTCGCACTTTTAATGTCTTATTATTGGTTTCCGCTGGTTTCTTCTGCCTGTTTGTAGTTTTTTATTATCCGCAGCAGTGCAGTACAAGGCATGCTGTTGGAAAAGGATATGTAGTCAAACACAACTATGTCAATTAAGATGTTTTAGTGACTATTACTGGACAACTACATGTTTCAGCCTTTACGGGCCATCTTCAGGTTGTCTTCAAGATAACTTAAGGTCCTACTATATATATATTGTGTGCGCACATGATGGAGAGATCTCTACATCTGGGGTTTATTGCGTAATATGTAACTTCTGTATTGAATGTGGTGGCATGCTGTGGCTAGAGGCACGAAAGCATCTGGTGGCTAGCATCAAGTTCGAAGATTCTTGGTGCACTGGTATTGTGAAGAGGCATGTTCCTCTTCCTTCCTCCTAATTGGGGTCATGTTGCAGGGAGGCCCAAAAGTGACCTTGGAGGTACAGTCCCTATGCCTGTGTGTGTGAGAAGAGTGGTGAATTAATCCAGCCTAACTATACATTGGAAATTTTGCTGTATTGGAGGAAAACATAAATAGCTTAGTACTTACTTATACTCCGGGTGTTTGTGTGTTCCCAGCCCGCTCTGGTTTTACCCCTGGGTGGGTGTATGTCCATGTGGGTGGTGGCGCTGTGTGTCTCATCAGTCCTATATTGGGCACTTGTATTGTTGAAGTTTGTTGTGTGTTGCACTGTACTGGTAGACCTCACAGTCAGAACACTATAGCAGTGTGCTGGGAGTGTAATTTACTATGACATAGTGTTCTGACTGTGAGGTCTACCAGTACAGTGCAACACACAACAAACTCCAACAATACAAGTGCCCAATATAGGACTGATGAGACACGCGGCGCCACCACCCACATGGACATACATGCACCCAGGGGTAAAACCAGGGCAGGCTGGGAACACGCAAACACCTGGAGTATAAGTAAGTACTAAGCTATTTATGTTTTCCTCCAATACAGCAAAATTTCCAATGTAGAGTTAGGCTGGATTAATTCACCACCCTTCTCACACACATCTCTGTCCCCACGGGCAAAGGGACTGTACCTCCAAGGTCACTTTTGGGCCTCTCTGCAACATGACCCCAATTAGGAGGAAGGAAGAGGAACATGCCTCTTCACAGTACCAGCGCACCAAGAATCTTCAAACTCGATACTAGACACCAGACCCTATCATGCCTCTAGCCAGAGCATGCCACCGCATTCAATATAGAAGTTACGTATTACACAGTAAAGTCCGGATGTAGAGATCTCTCCATCATGTGTGCACACAATATATATAGTAGGACCTAAAGTTATCTTGAATACATCCTGAAGATGGCCAGTAAAGGCCGAAACATGTAGTTGTCTAGTAATAGTATTTATATTTATTATATTTATTTATTTACTGCAGTTGGGTTGTTACCCAATGGCAGTGGTTATTTTACATGTTAACAAAACATGAAATTGGTTACTACTAGATTTAAGTTGGGAGGGCTACATGAGAAGCATGTAGTGGCAACTTGGAATCTTGGGAACCATCTCAGCATTTGCTTAAAGACACAGAAAAACCAAGAAAAACCTGTTTCGAGATGGCCGGTCGCAGGACCTTCCGAGTACTGACTTCTAGCCAGCAGTCCGGCATCTAAAGTCATTAAAACATCTTAATTGACATAGTTGTGGTTGACTACATACCCTTTTCCAGTTTTCACACACACACACACAAAGTGGGGATGACACACTTCCAAGGCATGCTGTTGCAACCATTGTCTTCTGTATTCCTGTATTTTATACAAAACTGTAGTTACGTTTAGTTCTTTTGCAATCTCTGTGTTTGTTGTATAATCTGTCCAAATTATCCTGCTGTTTTTCTCATATATTTTGTCTCTACTGCTGTTGGCAATAATCCGTCCAGCTTCGTATTGTGAGACTTGCCATTAGTTAGAATTTCCTCTGAATGGGGTAGGAGCCCAGAGCAGGGTAAGTCCAGCAGTAGGACTGCTACCTTTATCCTATGGGCAGACATGTTTTGGGGTGGCATTTCCTGCATTGCTGATGAAACAGTTATACTGTTGTGACTCGGTCATCACTGCCTCATTGTGGGAACAGGGTGTGGCGTGAGAAGTGGGTGACTGTTGGGTAGGAGAGGCTATGGTATTATGCATTGCTACCCTTTTTGCCCCTCTCTGTTGTGTAGGAATGTGAAGATCAAAAGGTACATACAAAATTATACTTTTGTTTGTTGTTCTGTACGAGCATTGAACGAACTTTGTCAAATTACGAGAACAGCATAGGCTGAGGGTGTTTTAAGAATAGGCTGCTGAGTGAGAGGCAGGAATTAACAGGGGACTGAAGAAAACCATGTAATGAGGATCTTCATGATTTGAACAGTTCACTGAATATTTTGATTTTAGGCATCGCATTGTGCTAATTATAATGACAGTTGGTACTTCTGAATGTCAGTGTGACTTTATTAAGAATAACATTAATTTGTCATGTTATATAATGGCAACATGTTTGACTATATTGTGGTCTTACTCAGGCCAGCCATCAGTACAAATGTTTGTACATACTAAAATTGTATGTGGGCGGGTTGGCTCAGTCGGTATAGTGACTGACTATGGGCTGGATGGTCCGGGATCGAAACCTGGTGGGGACGAGATTTTCTGCCCATCCAGACCGGCCCTGGGGCCCACCCAGCTTCCTGTAAAATGGGTACCGGGTCTTTCCGGGGGTAAAGTGCGGCTAGGGTGTGCTGCTGACAGCTCACCCGCTTCTAGTGCCGCGGGCATGGAAGACTGGAGCTATACCTCTACCCACCCTCTGGGCCACACTGGGCGTGTAATGGGATCACTTTACCTTTACCTTTTTACTAAAATTTATATTATTGTGTGTTATTTGGTTTGATATCTTATAGTTTCAAATTCTTGTTACGCATATTGCCTTCATGTTGTCAGTTTTGTAAACACTGTTTTTATTTGTTAATTAGATATGATGATATTGAAAACATGAATTATAAAATTCTTCTTATACAAATATAAAACTTGGATCATAATAATGTATTAGAGCACATAGATCATTATCATGCCTACTGACCGCTTCTTGATCGGTACAGCATGCTTCACTGACAAAAGTATCATGAAGGAAGGTTTTTATATTTTGATACTGCTATCAACATTGTTATGTATTTTTAATTTTATAACATCTAATTATAAACAATAATAGTCATTACAAAACTCAGTGAAGTGAAGACAGTGGTGTTACAAGAATTTGTAAGGATGAGATCTCAATACAAATGACACATAATTTCGTATATTTTTTATATGTACATATGTTTGTATACTAATGGTTAGGCAGAGGATGTTTGTACAATGTTCAGAACCTGGGAAGCAGTACGGCAGTTAATATTAATAACATTAACAGAGTTGTGAGAAGGACCAATTACTATCACTGAATATTATTAGGGTGATCGGATCAGGAGGATGGGCTGGATCTTGGTAGGTACACCAGCAGGAAGCAGACCATTGTGCATTGAAGTAATTTGGCCTTTTTCAGATTTACTCCATGACAGTCAGGCTGTCAGCCATGTTTGAGGAACATATGAAGACCGTATTCTCTAATTGGAAGTGTGCACAGAGACATAGCGTACTGGCCAAACTGTGTGCTGCGCGCAGGAAGAGAAAGCCTACCAGGAAGACATCTTCATCTAGGCGAGATGCTGCCAGTAGTCAGCCTGGAGCAGGACCAAACCAGGCAGGTCTGTATGTCACAGCCATCAGTAATTGTGAGGCTATTTCATTCAGTTGAGTCCTGACTTGTTGCGAGTTTTGAGGTTTTCACAGTGCTATAATGAGGAATTTCTTGTTTCCGGGATGTCCATGATTATCCCTGCTGACAGACCTCAAACCTTTGAAGATTAAGGCAACATAATTCTTTGCAGTATCTCAGTCCCCTTACCCACTGCCAGCACCAAATCTTGGAAGACAAGAATTCCCCTCTTCTTTTTTCTAAAGATTTGTTTTAACCCTAAGCAACAGGCCTGTATATCTGGGCATAGTGCATATCTTACCTTTGCACAGCCGAAATGCTTGTAACCTGCAGGTGATTGTTCAACTTCTGTTTCTTTAATTTCATAGTACAGAGGATATGTTTCTTTTCCCCAAAACTATCATTTTTTTTGGCCCTGAAAATCTGCCTGTGTAAACAGCGTGTTATGATATCAGGTATATCGTTGCTCAAAGTGTCACTTTCTCAAGTTAGTCATTCAGAATTCTTAGTTCTGACCCACAGCATTTTCTGTGAAAAAGTATAGCAAAAGTAATGTGATGTGTTGTTACACACAGTATCAGTAACATGTGATTATCAGTAACTACCATTAACATATGAATGGTCGCATGTATCAACCAAGTGTGAACCATGATTGATGGGGAAGCTTAGTTGCAAGGGGATGAACCTGGAAAGTGTGTTCTGCAGTTGATAGTGTAGTATTGTTTGGCTTGATTCTGTTCATGTCCCCATGAATTGGACAGTTAAAATCTGTATGATATAAGGTTCTTATTCTTGTTGTTTTTATTTGTGCCAATCATAGATGTAAAACTGTTAAAAGCATTTTGTTTTACATACATGAAATACTATGTAAATAACAAAGCGCGATGGACCACAACCACTAACACAGAGTTACAAACTCTGTGCCAATGCCTACATAATTGTGCAAGGTAGAAATATTTTGTAGCTTGTGGACGACTGTGCTGCTTATTAACAAGATATGCCATGTTCACAGAATATAAAATGTGGGTATCCACCAGACTTCACAAGTGTGATGCCTCTTAAGGATGTTGCCTGCAGTTGTACATCTGTAGAATAATGAGCTGCAGATATGTACGAAGCCATCAGGACATGATTATGTAATTTTAATCTGCAGTTCATGAATATGACACGTATGAGAAGATCCGTAAATATTGAGAGCTCATTGTATCATTTAATATTGTATCACGCATAAAGTTTTACATGATTCCTTTTTATGTACTTCATAAATACAGTCTGAAGATGGCTTAACATATTAAGCTGAAACGTTGTTGTAGTTGCAAGTTTTAATTGCAATGAATAAATAAATAAATAGTTGTGTCACTTTGTCATTAATAACATTATTTGCATGGAACAAAACAGGGTGACCCACATTAAATTATGGTACACAGAGTGGCATATAAAGGTTGAACTTTGTACTTGCAGGCCCATCACGGCCATCAGCCCGTGCTCCAGAGGACAGCGAATCCGAGGAGGAGAAAGAGGCACCACGCCGCAAACGACTGCCCCCGACCCCCAAGAAGCAAACAGGTATGACAACACCTCAGCAGCACCTCATCATTACAAGATCTGATCCAATTTGATTTGAACTGTTGTGGGCACATGAGGTTTCCCATCATCTTGTTTTGTCACTAACAACATTATAACCAGATCCAGCTTTCTGTCTTCTTATCTTGTCATTCACAGTGAAACTATGGTCAGCCTCAGGTTCCTGTCTTCTTGTCCCATCACTGAGAAAGAAATTTGGCCCAGGTCCAGGTTCCTATCTTCTTTACTTATCATTCAGAAAGAGACTGTGTCCATACCAAGGGTTCTGCCTTCTTGTCTTATGTGCTAAGTGACAGTGGCCATGCCCAGGCTCCTATCCCTTGGTACCTATCTGTAACTCTTCTTTTTCTGTGGTGCTAGAACCTGATTTAGGCCTTGACTGCCTCACCCATGCTTCTCTTTTGATTCCTCTCAAGTTGGTTCTCTCTGGCTATAGGTCTGTTGTTAGTTTCTGTTCAGTAGAGAAGCAAACACAGCTGATTACTGGGTCTCCAGAAAATGCCAAGGACAGGGTAGTGGTTTTATGTAATTTGTCAATCTGATAATACTGTGACTCTACAAGTGACTTGCTTCTAGCCTCAAGGACCAGTGTACCTCTGTTTGACCAGCAGCTCACTCAGAACCTTCCTAGCATGTGTGGTCCTACCAGCAGTATAGTGATAGAGTTCACTGATCCAAGCAAGCGATCACACTGGTTGAAATGTGCCTCCAACAAGGTGGAGGTGCAACGGAGGGGAGTAAATAACGCACCTCTGTGTAATTATGTGTTCTAACTCATGGTCCTGTACATTCCCTCTCAACTTGTGCTTGTGCTGGCATTAACATTAATGATACATTGTCCCTGTTCCAGGAGTAGTGACAGTGGTAAATGGGCATGTGCGCCCTGGTCCTGTGTCTCGGCCTTCAATCCGCCTGCGTATAACCAAGGTGAGAGCCGCCAATGACTTAGACAGCCAAAGCAGCAGCAGCGACAGTAACAGTTCGAATTCCAGTGCCTCTTCTTCGTCGTCATCTAGTTCAAGCTCCCACAACTCCAGTAGCATATCAGACAGAAAGCGAACACGTGTGAAACCTCAGCGTGCAGCTGTTAGCAGAAAGAGACGGCGTCCTGTGTCAGGGGACTCTGAAGACAGTTATCGACCTGCACAAGCACGTCGCCGTGTCCCAAGTGGGCGACGAAGGAAGCAGCGTACAGGACGGAGGACTGCAGTGCGATACCAGGAGGACAGTGACAGTGACCGGCGGTGCACTCGCAACAGTGACAGAAGTGGGCGCCGGCGCCCTTGTCCAGCACCTAATGAGAGTGAAGAAGATGGCAGAATCCAGCATGATACCAGGCCTTCTCGAGTTACGAACAAAGTGCGATACTGTGAAGCAAGTGAGGACAGTGACCCAAGTGTGCGGCGCTCGACTCGGGGCCGCAGGACTCATTATGCAGAGGATAGCAATGCAAGCTCAGATGAAACCCGTATGTTGATCAGTGTGAGTAGCCGTGGACGGATCAGGAAAATGACGCCTCGAGCACGAGCTGCCTTCTTACGCACTTAGGTGGGAACAGACGAGAGCGTATTTTGTTTGGTACCAAAGCAGGAAAAGGAATTGGGGTTGGGCAGTCCCCACCCCTCCCTGTCAAATGACATGTATGGAGTCAGATTGATGGCAGTGATACTCAGGGCAAACTGTGTTGTTGAAACCTCACATGTCAGCGAGGGTTTTGGTGATATCATGTAGTTATTAGCTATTTTTTATATCATTTTCACCACAGTCATTTACTTTCCATTTCGCCAAGATCTGAGGCATCTACATATTTGATACAAAATCACTGTTGGCTGCCACTTCCTGTTGGCTTGTTTGTTGTATTAATGTAGCCCACTAAGATGACCACCCAAATGCATGGCAAAATAGCAGCAGGATGTTAAAAACAATAGTTGTCAGATAAAATAATGACTTTATGATGTAAACTAGCTGTAAAGATAGTAGTTATGGACCTCTTGATAAGTGGCGGATTTCATTCATTGGTTGTATATTTGTTGCTTGTTGCTAGCCATATTTTACGTAAGTCTTGGTGTATGTAGAATTACAGCAGATTCGGTTCAACACAATGATTTATTTATTCTTTATCAACTCAACGACATGTTCTGGCCCAACGAGCCATCAGCAGGTTGGCAAGAATGGCAGACTAAATACATAGTTTAGAATGGAAATTGAGAACTCAGTTTCTTACATTGATATATGTTACATATAAAGGAGTAGAGTTCAGTAACTGCATTACTCAATATTGCTCCCTTACATATAATATATATCAATGTATGAAACAGATTTCTCAGTTTCCATTCTAAGCCATGTATTTATTCTTCCATTCTTACCAAGCAGATGATGGCCCATTGGGCTGAAACATGTTATTGAGTTGATACTTAACACATTGGCGTCGGCTCATGCAGAAATGCGTGATTGCTCACCCATGCGTTGTTGACGGGCCCCGCATTTCTGCGTTTATCTTACACGACGTCCAACACGCGCGTTTTCGAGCTGGTCTGACACACTGATCGCTTCAAGGTCATCGTCAGCTTCATGCAGGATGTTTGCATCTCAAGTTACAAGCAGACAGACTGCTCTTGAACCTTACTTTAGAACGATAAGCCTGCAAAATGTTATGGGAATGAACATTAAAAGCGTTTAAAACGTCCGGTCACCAGGGGGTGTTTAATTAAAAGACCAGCCCGATGGCAATGTGTTAATAAACAAATTGTTGTGTTTGACCGAATCTGCCGTGATTCTTAACTAAAACAAAACCTAGAAGAAGCGTCTTTAAAAAAAAACTTGGATTATTTGCTTATCTGAAACCGCACTTGCTGTTTGGTACATGGCATTGCTGGAGTTGTGTACAGCTCCTGCATTGTGAAATGTGCAGGTGGCTTTTTGTTTGTTGCCCCCAAGCTTTTGTCATCATGTCATCATACATCCTGTGACAGCTGCTGCTGTGATCAGTGGAGTGATACATGAGATGCTGTTTGGAAGCCAGGTTGCACATCACGCTGTCCACCGGGTACTTTAAAATGCTTCATCGTAACTACAGATCATCCAAACACAGAGGTACTGGTATTAGTAGCATCCTATTTATTACTATTCTGGCATGTTTTGGTCCCTTTGGACCATCATCTGGGGTCACATACAAGTTTGACTAGGAGTAATATGGTTTACAGTAATTTATTAACAGTGATTATGTTGAGGTGAGCATATCTTGTGTTAAAACCTTCTAAAATTGTACTTGCTTAGCATACGTATTCTATCTTCACTTTTTTTCTGTCACAAAATGCCAAGTAAACCTGATGATTAAAGAATTTCCTTCAGTTAAAGTCTCATTGCAATAGGCTATTCTGAAATCTTCAGTAGTTATCGTATGCAGTTAATCGTGTCATGTCACAGTAACCAAACGTAAGTCAGTGTTCTGCTTATTTTAAACTTTATGAATTCCTCTGCAGCTTGTATAACTGTGACAGCCAGATAGATGATTGTCCATAGCGCTGCAGTATGTACACCAAGCGGGTAGTGTTGAAATTTAGTGTGGACTACACACCGTCTTAAGCAATACGGAGGTTAAGTATTGCCACTAAAATTAAACGCATCATTATGAATACTTCATACTTCTAATAACAGGGTAAAAATATGTTGTGAGATTGAATTTGAAATTTAGTTGCATTGTTATCTCTCTGCTGATGCATCTTATATGTTACCATCCAGGTATGGCAAACCTTCTTGGCTGATCAGGCCTGCAGCACTAAACATTTTAAGGAGAAAAAAATGTTTGACACTGAGAGGCTGTTTTGTATAATCACAGTTACGATCAGTGAGAGGGCCATGTAAAATGAACTGGCAGGCCACAAGACCACTGGAGTCCCTCAAGGGTTTGTCCAAGGTCCTTTATTGTTTAAAATGTATATAAGTGACCAAAAATAAATTCTGTATCAGAATGCAGAATATTTGCTGATGACACTAGTGTCATAATTTCTAGAAGAAATTTGGAAGATGCCTGTCCAGTTTCCAACTTACTTCTCTGTCGTATGATTAAATGGTTTGCTGCTAATAAATTAGTCCTAAATCTTGGTAAAACACTTATAATAAAATTTTGTAATGAATAATTTATGAGACCCACCTTAAGTATTAGTTATAAAGGAATTGTTTAGAAGAAATGGTAAGTGCATAGTTTCTTGGTTTAGAAATTGCTAACCACGTACTGAGAAATTGCTAACCATCTACATTAGTAGGTGGTTAGCAGTTTCTAAACTTATACTAAGATGATACCCAACTTTAGTGCAGCATGTTATGCAGTTAGGTTGATGGTCCATATCAGCAACACTGGTGCTCTCAAAGCAATTTATTTTGCATGTTTTCATTCTGTTACAACGTATGGAATAAATTATTGGTTCAACAAAAAGACAATTCCTTTCCAAGAGAAAATTGTCAGAATTAATGGCAGGTGCACGACCTAGAACTTCATGTAAAAGTCTGTATAAACATGTTGCCTGTTTCATGCCAATATATATTTTCACTAACCCTTTAAAGCTGAACACTTTCTAAAGACGTCGTGCAGTGACGCCTTTAAGTAGCTGAACGACTTCTACAGATGTCACAAACGGTGTGTTGAAATTTGGAGGAATTTTGTTCACTCATATCTGAAATACCACAGTGTTTTGTTAAGCTGCAGGACCCATGAAGGTCAGGGTTTCTCTGTGTAGCCAGAATGGACCCCCTCCACCTTCTAAACCCCTCCAAAAACCCTGATTCATATGTCGACACATAGCAACTGCGCAGTTCTCTCAGTGAGTAATGCTGTTCGAGACACAGCTCACCTTGTTTATGGCTGGCCCTGCAGTTCACTGTGGGTTGAAATATCAACACTGGCCTATGAAGTGAACTCTGGTTGTTGACCAGAAAGGTTGTCAATAGCATACTGTACCCATATAATTCAGGCAAAACTAATGCTAAAAAATCAGAGATATCCACAAAACTCGATGTTTACAGCTACAGAAGGGCCCACAGATATGCCTCTTGTAGTGCTGGGGTAATCTGTAGGGGTTGTGGGGTAGTAACATGTAACACACAGCCGTCCATCAACTAAAAACATTTTGGGCACCCTCGAATGGCAGCAGTTTTTACACTAAGCACATTGTTGCTTTAGATCTGTTTTGCTGTCACTGCAGAAGATGTTCATATTTTAGCGGCATTGGGTTATTGCAACTGTGCCAGATCATACAGAGGAGTGTAAATAAGGCAGACCGTTGAAGGTGTCTGTTGCGATTGCCGGAAAAAAAAGTCAAACTCGAGGAAACCGTCAGTGAAATTCTGATTGCTGACACCAGACTCGGAATAAAAAAATGTTTTCCAACTGAGAGTTGTAATAGCAAGCAGTGGCCAGCGAAATCATCCACCCAACTCTGCTGCCATCTGTGTTCTCGTGGCCAGAGAAAGGGCACAGTGCGCCAGATGTGACGTGGGCCTGTGCATGGTGCCTTGTTTAGTGGAATATCACACAAAAGTAAATTTGTAATATAATCACCCTCTTTGTGAATATTGTGTGTCGTGATAAAACAGTGATCCACGGTGCCACAGACATTATGCAGCACTCAGAATTATGTGAGTAATGTACTGTTTACACCACATTTTATATAATGCATGCGATTCACAGGCCGAAATTTATTATAAAGGTAGGTGAAGATTTTTTCCTGGATTAAACAATTCATAAGCAGAGTGCACAATTTTATTTAATTAAATTTGAAGGACAAGTCTATGAGATATGCTTTTTTTCCAAGAGTAAGAAATAAAATAAAAAATCCCTATGGGCAGCATTGCTCAGAGGGATTTAATTCTGGCGTCAAAGGGTTAATATACTTTATTGTAAATAATGACAAAAATTTTCAAATTAAACGGTACATAGTATTAATAAGAGGAATAAACACCATCTTCATAGACCAGATGCCAACCCTTTGTGTTTTCAGAAAGGTACATTCTTTGCAGAATCAGAATATTCAGCAGTTTACAACCTGGTCTTGCAAGTCTCAAGAATAAAAAGGCATAATTTAAAGTAGTGTTCCTTAAGATTATATTGACATACACACTTATTTTATTCAGGCGATTAATTTTTTTTTTCTGTGTAAATATGATCCATAATGCTGTATATATTGTAAAATATTTATGGTATTTTGCACTGTAAAAATTCTGTATACATTGCATACTTTGTACATTTGTATCTTTATGACTTATTCCACATTCTGCTGTCATGTTGACTATGAGTCTATGGTATATATGTGTGTATGTATCAAAGGGAAGAAAATATGTCAGAATAGTAAAAAAGGGGCTGCTGCTAACCCTCATTCATGTGTACATTAATCCTCTTTATTTACTGCATTGTAATTGAAGAATGTATTGAATCATTAACCAGTTGAAGTTTGCTTATGTCTTTCTTTTTGTCACGTGTTCCACAGGTGAAGCATGCAAGTTGTGGAACTTCCTGTGCTCTCCACTGTTCTCATGTCTCTCAGTGTGCAGACATCTGTCACACTGTCATTACAGAGTGCACACATATTAGGCTATATACATTGTGTAATTAGTTTTAGGGCAGAAGCTGGAGGCAGGTGCTGGATAGGTTACTTGTAGATCATGCAGGGTTCTGATGGATTTGTGTTCCCTTGGTTCAGGAACCACACATTGTATCTCCCTCTACATTATAGGCTTCAGAATGTTGGTACATCATTTTGCAGGAGAACAACATGAAGAGGATTTTAACTGTACTTACAGGAGCATGTTGACAGCTAATGGCATGTTACATTATATCAGGGTTTGTCAAATTCTGGGTTTTAGGTCACTCTGGTACCTACATAATTTTTTGTGGCACCTAGAATTTTTGAAGCATGTATTGTAAATTGATGACCTTGTTTGTTTGTTTGTTTGTTTGTTGGAAAGTCCCAGTTATCCCAGCACTTTGTTATTAAACAGCTCCCTCATTATCACCAGCAAGCAGGGCAACTACCAAAATCAGTTTAGCATATAGGATACTGTGTGAAAGGAACTCTTGAGCATCTTTGCTGTGACTGGCATGGAAGATAGAATATAAGTACAAGGATCTGTAGTTAAGTGGGTAGGTGGTGCTTGGTCCTGTGCATGTTGTGTTTTGTATTTTAATGCTCAACAAAGAGTTTTCATATGAGGCTTTGCATTCTGTTGTGTTTCTGTGGATGTGCTGCTCTGCATTTTGATTTTACATGCTGTGTGGGGTGTTTTTGATTGAAGTAGTTGGCAGAAGTAGTAGTTTGGAGGAAATTCCTGTATATGTATGGAAGACATCTTGTGACTTATCCGATATAAACACGCACATGTGTGCGTGTGCACACAATGCAAGCAGCACCAACAGTGGAAAGTTTGACTTTGTTAGTCAATACAAATGCAAATCCACAGAAGAAGAGAAAACTATGGCTTCTAAATCTTAGAGCTGTTGCCCAGATTGAAAAAAAATTGATCATGTTCTGCATTATATTGTGACATCTCAGACTAAGTATCAAAGGGACATGTAAGTGAAAACTTGATTCCTAAATACGTATATTGTCACAGATTTTAGATATTAACAAACTACCCCCACATATTCCCCCATACATACGTCCTTGCTCTGGAGAGTTTTCAGAGACATGCTACTTGTAGTAACTTCATACCAGAGTCAAGGTCTCATGCTGGTCATTGGTGCACAGTGAAAATGCAAGCTATTAAAAGGGGAAGCACTGCATGTGCTGCCAAGCATTTTCTCTATTTCAAAACATACACAGTGACTGAAGGTGTCAATGTACTCTATCACATTAAGTGTTCTGGAAAGGATGTAATGATACCTGGCCATTTGGAGGCAAAGCTAGCAGCTACACTGCCTCGCCAAGTGGAGCTATTTAGAAGGTTTGTTCAAGCAGCACGTTACCTGGTCATGACTACGCTGTAGCAGTCTGAGAATGATAATTGCATGTTTCAGCAGTAGTGGCAGTCTGAATATAGACAATCACATTTCAGCCAGTGTTGTGCACAGGGTTACATGCTGTTTAAAATTTATATCAGCAGATAGCGCTAGCTTCGGGCTCTGTAATGTGTGCATAGAGGTCTCACAGTCATGTTGCAGAGGACCAGAATATTTGAATGTTGACTGATAAGCTTGTTATATCCTGTGACACACTTCTGAGATGTGAGTAGTCCTACCTGCAAAGCATGCGTGGTAGGGTATGATATGTGAGTAGTGCTGTTTAATATGCTGCCCAAACTAGGCTGTGTAGTTTTTTTGTTGTGTTTTTGTTATGAACATTTTCCATTAATAATGTGCCACATGTCATAACATTTGAATGTGAAGCGATTATGATGTTTAATGTCACTCATTTATTCCACTGAAGCATCATTCATTTTCACTGCAATCCCCAAAAACCTTGATGCTTTTGTCCCATATCAGCATGAGTGTAAATTCCATTGCTATAGAAATCGGGCATTGGCATTTGCAACCATTCATGAAGGCCATTCCACTTCCTCACTATTGTGAAATAGGTTATGTGCCAACTATGGCCTGGGCTGCTTAAACTGCATTCCAGCCCATTTTGTTTGTGCAGTGAATGGTTCACCCATGTCTCATAGTGTGTCTTGGAGCCCAATTTCTACTGCATCAGAATTTTAACTGATGCTCAGATGGGGCAAATGCACCACTGTGCTTGGGGGTATTATGCTGAAAAATGAGGATGCTGCAGTGCAATAAATGAGCTGCTCGTAATGTTGTGATGTCTTCTTGTTTAATATTTATGATGTTGGGAACCTTACTTATTGGTCATCAGTTATATATATGAGCCATCCCCGTTGTGTGTATATAAACAATAGGTGTGGGTATCAGTCAATAACACAACAATATCTAAAAAAGATGTTTAATAAAGGATGAAGTAAACTACATATTTCGGCCTAATGTGGCCATCATCAGGTTTTCATCCGAAAGTATGGTGGTAGTGCTTTAC
>Ga0131853_10011525_pt1 | contig 16180 bp, 10 predicted proteins | sample TergutLab28metaG_FD_92764 | JGI IMG/M metagenome (GOLD analysis project Ga0131853, IMG submission 92764) | Labiotermes labralis P1 segment gut microbial communities from Petit-Saut dam, French Guiana - Lab288 P1 (version 2) (version 2) | ecosystem: Host-associated > Arthropoda: Insects >...
ATAATCCTCACACTCGTCCTTAACATCGTTATTAAAACATCGATATGATGTAGTAATTGATGTATTGTTAATAACTTTTATATTTGTTAGATATAAAAAGTTATTTGTTTGTTTGAAAGGAAGTTATTTAGTAACTTAATCTTTCATAATCAAAGTATAGCATATATTAAAAAATAATAATTAGCGGCATAGAAACACATACACACACCATACATGCACACGCGCCGATATAATTTTTTTCTACACTACGAGTTAAAACCCTCGCGACAAGATTTTTAGTTCATGTGCAACGATCAATTGTTCTCGCTTCGTGACTCAACTCGTCCTCGTGTCAACTCTGCATACGTCTATCCCCCGTACGACGCATAATGCGTCCCTGGCGCTAAAGCGCGCGCCTGCGGCGCGGGAATATGCTATGACGATTTTCTTAAAATGTCAACAGCATGTTTTTTCTTATATGAACTACACTATATCCCAAAACTACTAGTTTTGTAATAGGACTATAAAATGGCATTTGAGCAAAACACAATTTTTTAATTATTATGTACGTACACGTCATACCATGTTGCTAAACAAGCGCGCGGTCGCGACCGTCTTAAACATTTGCAGTTGACAAATCAGAAAAAATATGTGATACTATAATGAGAGGCAAGAACTATGATCGCAATTAAGTGCAGTGGGTCGGCCACAATACGTTTAGGTGAGATGGTGCCATTACAAGGAGCACTTAAACATCGAACGCAGAAGGATATTGACGCACTAACAGATTCATTAAATGAAGTGGGGCTTCTCCAGCCGTTCGCGCTATGGGGAACGTATATTCTTGACGGACATGGACGCCACGCGGCTCTTATGCAGATGTCCGCGTCGAGTTCGGAAATCTGGGAAGCAGATTGGCCAGTAGTAGAGGTGGTTGCCGATACTATTGAACAGGCGAGAGCTCAGCTATTGGAAATGAACTCTAAGTTCGGGAAGATAACCCCAAAAGGCTTAGAGTTGTTCCTTAGGGATACTCCGACCATCAAGGTTCCTGTATCGTTAGGTGTTAAGGCTCCATCGATATTACCAAAGGTAGTACAACACGCACCGAGAACACATGCGATTATTAAACTTCGCGTGGAGAAGGAGCAAGTACCCGCGTTTACGTCAATTCTTAAAGAGTTGAGCTATGTGGAGATCGTTTAGTGGAAGAAACAGCGCTCGCAGTAGTTGAAGATAAACTCCCACCTATTCAGCCAACGCAATTAGCGTTGACACAGGATATGCGAGAGTTCTTACTTCAGCCACGTCATTTGGTAACAGCTCAGTCGCTCAGTCGTAACCCACTTGACGATATCTATGCGTTCGCGAATAAGTATAATTTACCGCTGTACGAGTTTATTCAGAAGTATCCGAATGAAGCAATAATGGCGGCGGAATTAAATGTCAGTGAGTGGACGCAGATAAGTGCAGAAGCGGCACTCACAGGAAAGATAGTAACGGATAGTGGAGAAGTAAAACTTAATAAGAATGTAACGGATTTATTAAAGACAAGAGTATTGGCAGCGCAGCAGGCACTAGATACGGTTATGGCATACGCTATGAGTGCGGTCCCAGAAGGTACATTGAAGAAAGATCAGGTAATACAAACGTTATATAATCAGGCTATAGTTAAAGGTAATACGAAAGCACTGATGTATTTAGTGGATAGAATAGAAGGACGTGTTGCGGAGAGTAAGCAAACGCAATTCGATCATAGTAATGCAGCGAATGTATACAACATTCTCTGTTCGATGTTTGACAAACAACTTGAGGTACTTAATAGTGGCCCGGGTTCAAAGATAATTTGTTGTTCGCGTCGGGCCGGTAAAACGCACCTTATTGCCGGCATGTTTCTTGTAGAGTGTTTACGTATAGGTAATACTACTTGTCTTTATATCGGTAAGACAATGGAACTCGCAGAAGGCCTATTATTCGAAGCAATGAATCAAATTATCGACACTTGTAGGCTCAAAGACGCGAGAGGGCAGAGGCTTAACTTCAAGAAGTTCGATAATGGCTCGAAGATATTAGTGCGTGGGCTTTCCAATACCAAAGACCCGGACATGATTCGTGGTCATAAGGCGAAGATAATTGCTATCGATGAATTCTTCCATATGACGGAAGATGGACTTCTTGAGTATATGATTTCAGAAGTACTGGAACCGATGCAGATGGACTTCGCTTCTGACCATAGAATGTTATTTGTTGGAACGCCACCTAAGGTTAAAGGGACATACGGAGAGAAGATGTGGACTGAATCTCAGATACCGCATTTCCGATGGACATTCCGGGATAACCCTTTCCCAGTCGGCCAAGATAAAGAAGCCTTCGTTATGAAGAAACTCGCTGATAAGGGCCTTGATTGGTCTAGTCCTTATGCGCAGCGTGAATACGGTGGCGAATTTGCATACGATGAAGATGCATTGTTGTATCCGTTGTTTAGTGTATATGATCCGGCTACGTACACACCACAGATTAACGTAACGAATGTATATTGTGGTATTGACTATGGAATGAGTGATTGTAACGCATTAGTAGGCGTAGCGTGGGATGCCGAACTTCGCCGTGGATTTGTGTTCTTTGAAAGTAAGTTCAATAGGCTTCAGGTTGATAAGGGTATATCAATGCTTGAGCACCTAAAACGTGAAGTGAAGTACCTTTGGGAGATGTCGTTTGACTTTTTCCCAACATATACGAAACTTGAAGCGAATAAACGTATTATGTGGGACGCTGACTCGTCGGACCAACAGCTGACGCAGGAGCTTATGTTTAATGTGCGGTTGAGGAATGATGAAAAATCACTTAAACTACAGATTGGAGATGCCCACAAAGTTGATAAGAACTTAATGCATGATAAGATTAGGGATTTGCTGCGGACGGGAGCATTACTGTTGCCGGCCGCTTCAAAGATAGTACAGGAATGTGAAAAGACCGTTATGAAGAGGGATGCAAACGGTTCTATTCTCGCGGAGGTTGACGAGAAGTATTATCATCCCGACTTGTTACCCGCGCTCGTACGCAATGTGGAATGCAGTAGGGCTCGAAGTGGTTAATGAGAAAACTGGTGTGGATTTTGAGATTGGGGGTATTGTACATACAAACCCTGAGATTGAAAAGGCTCAACGCGAGGTTGGCCGAGATTCACAAGGACGTAGACTGCCTGAGGGCTATGATGGAGGAGTTATATAATGGATCCGTTTACACTAATTGCACAGGCTATAGGTCAAGCGATTGCTTTCAGTCTATTAGCCGTAGGTATTGTCGCTTTTCTAGGTGGCTTAGCCGCTTCAACCGCTGGCGGAGGCTCAAGTTTACCATCCGGTAACTTCGGATCTGGTACCAGCTGGAGAGGGAGCGACGGACGTGGTTAAACTTATTAAACTGCTTCTTGAGCAGTATAGATACAAAAGGGCGATGCGTAATCTCTCTAAACTCGAATGGAGTACCGATTTTCTGGTATTCCTATTGAGAAGAGCGCAGATTAAAGGACTCGCTCTTCGTATCACAAACCGAGACTTGAAGACACAAAAGGAACAGGTCTTGGAGATAAGTGTTGATAGTCCTGCGCATGTTGATTTTATGCGCGGTGAGATGAAAATGAACCAAGACGAGTGGGATGCAATGCTTGGTCTTGGAGGAGTTAAGTAATGATAACAGACGGACCAGTAGTTCACTGGAAGCAGAATACTGCGACTAAAATGTTTGAACCTTCTCGGTATCCGTCTGATATAAAGGACTCTGACTACACACTACCCTCAGGCATCCAAAGCACGTTTACTCACCTCAATAATATAATCGAAACGAAATATACACGTGAGTATATTAAACTATGCGCGTTCTATAATAAGTTATTCCCATCGTTGAAGTCTTGGGATTGGGGGCAGTCAACTCATAACGCTATCGCATTTAGCTGGCAAGAGCAGGAGCGCTATGATGGTAGCGCTGGCATTGCAGAAAACTTTTTGAAGAAGGCGATTGATCAGGTTGTCGCAAGAGTAGCAAACATTAAGTTTGATGCTGTAATACAGAGTGATATACCCTCAATGCTTCTTGAGATGTATAAAAATCCCGTCGAGCGATACCTAAAAGGCATCATAAAGAATAATAGGCTAACACGGCTTATGACTGAAGTATTTCACGACGCTGCGATACTTAACTTTGGCCATTTGTTTATTGATCCGTGGTCTGGAGATATAAGAAAGATAGCGGATTGGGAACTCGGATGTTATGAATCAGAATTTGCAGAAGGTTCGCTTAAAAGAGCGCTTATTCGCGATTTCGCATTTCCGGTAACTGCACTTGGCCCTTATATCGAAGGTCTTTCAGAAGCAAAGATTAAAGATATTATCGGAATGAAGCCTCAAGTAGACTTAAAGTTGTTCGTTGACGCTGTTAGGAAGGAAGCATACGTAACAATCGAGACTGTTACGCTTGATCCGATAAAGTATGACTTCGATGAGATACTCCTAACTACATTTTCTTGGGACATCGGGGTTAAAAGAACGCTAGTAGCCTCTGCCTTTGACATGGGTTACCCTCTCCAGCGGTCGATTAACAAGCTGAATGCGAAGAAAACTCAGCTTATAGAGAACTATAAGGGGCCCGTGCCTGTATTTAATAATGATTGTGATGTCATTGTAAAAAGTATGGGGAATAGCGCAGGAGAGGCGTTATTTCTCGCGTCCGGGCGTAATCCAGCAGAGGTTTTGACGGTTATTAACCCGACACCACTTGATCCTGAGATGAATGCTGAAAAAGAAACCCAAAAGAGCACGCTTCAGGAGTTGATAGGCGCGCAAGAATTGTCTCTTGATATGGAGAACATTAGAAGTGCCGCTACCGTTATTGCATTAGACCAGTTACATGACAAGGGGTTTCAGAGTCAGCTTACTAACATTGGCGCTACTGTATCGAATGTACTTGAGAACGCTCTTAGATTCGCTGCGTCACGGCATGATGAAGCATTACCGATAGAAGATGTACCCTGGGAAGATGTTGTAACATTACTTGACCAGTGTTACATTGAAGTTCAGGTTCTTCATAATGCTGACCCGCAGAATACCCCACAGATACCTGAACCCGATTACAATCAGATTTTGGTGGATAGGGCATGTTTGAACATAATGCGCGGGCATAGCAAGTGGGAAGAAGAAGTAGAGGATTATCTTGTTGATTCACAGGCATTGAAAGTAACACTCGCTATGAAGATGATGAAGTTGCGCGCGACGAATGCAGCAGGTGATGGTGTTCTTGATAATATGCAGGATGCATTACTTTCTGCATTCATCGATGATATATCTACAGGGGCATGGGTACTATAATGGCTGAAGAACAAAAATTCGACATACCATTAACCAGTGGGCTTTCTCTTACGACTGATGATATGATTATCCCTGCACAGGCACCTCAGTTTCATTTTAATGATCAGATTGTTGAAGCGAATATCATGGCGAATCATTTCAAGTATGAAGGCGCTGGTCATATAGCTGATCACTATAGGTATTTATTTGAGAGTAACTATGAAGGTGATATTGAAACGAACTGGCCTCAAGGACGTATTACTAGGTTAGGAAGAGTATGGGCTGTATCTGATGAGTTTGGTGTAGTCGTAACATTCACATGGGGTACAAACATTTCAACTGTCGTTGGAACGGTAAATTCATTCGTTCGCAACGGCGATGTGTATGACATAAGAATTACTACGCTTCGGGGATTTGTCCTTAATCTTAAAGTTAATCCCTATGACTTATCGTTAATTTCGATTGATTCAAACGACTATAATGTTAATATCAACCGCAATAACGAAACTCAATTTGGACTTAATATATCTCGAAAAGCCGATGAATCTGATATACTCAAGTATAGACCAGCTCAATTACTTCAATCGGAATTAACATTGTTGCCGCAAGGAATGACATCAAACGGACTATTAACACGTTTTCTCTTTCCGCAGGGTTATATTGAATTAAACGGTGATTCATATACAGGTGCCTCACTGAGGCACCTCACCATATCTCCTTCAGGATTACCGCCATCGGCATTAGGCGATATCATAGTATCTTGCGTCAGCGGAGAACGAAGTCCGATAGCCATTGCTCTGACGCATGAAATACGAGTATGGGCGATTAACGAAGCAGCTACGATAAGTGCAAACCTTAATCTTGAAGATAATGACGGAGTCCCTCCCTCAGTTAGGCTTCAACTCCAACCATTTGAATTTTCATCTCTACCAGCTTTAGGTGAAGCAGAGGTACGTCAATCGTTTAGACGTCGTACAACCGATGATAATAGACCCATAAGCGATATACGCGAGGATAGTATAAGCTTTGCGCCAGGGACGCCTGCTGGAAATGATTGGTTCAAGGTGGATGGACAATTATCAGAATGGAATGGAGTGGCGCCAAATCCCTGGTACTCTAATTTAATTAGCGCTAACAAAAGTGCAACTGCGGCTACGCGTCCAGGTATAGCTAAAATAACAATGGACGCCATATTCGATATATGGTGCAATTTAAGTTATGGAAATCCTGGCCCAACAAGATTTAGTCAAACGCGTAATATCAAAGTTGAATATACCGATAACCGTATGTGGACTGCCGGCGCCGTTCCTGCTGCTGTACTTGCGGGTTCTACTATAGCTAATCGGACTGGTCTCCCATCATGGGCCTCAATAGCACAGAATGGTACTACAGTCGGCACTAACTGGATAACCGGGAATCCTCCTGCATGGGGCGGCGCGGGAACATCATCTTCTCGTTCCGTAGTATTTAACGGCCTTCAGTCAACAGTAATTACGCCGAATATATCGCAAGATGATAAAGTACTTCCTACGATTAACATTACTCGAAAGTATCGTTGGACAATTACAGTAACGCATTCAACAACAGTACCCACTACAATAACTAATCCAAGTCCTCCGCCTCCCACTATTCCTAATCCCGCATATGTTGCCCCTCCAGCTAATGATACTTATATCGTTGAGTGTGAAGTAACGCATGCGGATAATAGAACTTGGACACCGGGGGCATTTCCTGCCCATACTGCAGCAGATGCCACTATAATTGGTAATACTCTTAGTGCATTGGCAATAAGTAATGGCGCAGCATTATACGCCGCAGGATATTGGGAAAATAGACGTTATCGTAATGCAAGTACGTTTTGGAGATGGCGCGATAATTGGGTTTGGGTACAAACTGAAGCGCCTCAGGACCCGAAACAATCCGAACAGGATAACGGACCTAATTCTTGGTTAATTACCAGTACGTTTATACCTTTCGCGAAAGAAACCATTGTAGTAGTAATTGGTGAATCTCTTGTTCATAATAAGTGGCGCGTTGAACTTGAAACGAATACTTCAGGGCCGTGGCCAATGAATGGATATTCGATCGCTATGAAAGAAGCCCCAAATGTTTCATTAGCACGATATCGTATAGCTTTGATAGAGGCATGGGCGGGTAAAGAAAGTGCGGTTGTTGAAAACATTAACGTTGATTTTATGCAGCGTGTTAGTCGTATACCTGTCGTTACGAGTTTGGCGACTGAGGGAGCTGGGCTTAATCGGGAATATGATGTATGGATGACTGCTGCGACATTAACTCCAGCCGCTAGCGGAGCGGTTATTACGGATATAACTGATGGCGTACCGCTTAATCAAAGATACAAGCAATCGTTCCGATTGGCAATTGCAAAAAATGATACGACAGTAGCATTTAATATCACACTCGATAATAGACTATGGGCCGATAATAGGCCCGGAGCCTTTTCTATTACGCCGGATACGGGAAATCCTACGGGATGGCAAATGGATGTTGTTAGGGGTATTAACACACCCCCATCTTTTTCATCCCCCGTATCCGTGAGTATAACAGCATTTGATAACACACCTTATTTTGTCGCACTAAGGAATCATAAGATTGCTGGAGAAGGGCGGATTGCAGGTGTTACGATTGATTCGATGACTACTGATGCGCGATTTACTCAGACGGTGAACTGTAAGTTAGCCGGTGCCGATATTGCTTTACAGGGGGCAGGGGTTAATTATACTGTTCTCGATGGTACTTGGTCATTATCTTCAATGACTAGACCTGATGCACTTGGTTTCTTGAATTTTACTTTAGCGTTACGTGATACCCTCATAGCGGATATTGATATGATTGGTATGATTACACGGCGCGAAGATACATATTCCTTTTTAAGAAGGGAAGTGTCGGGGGGTGTAACACAATATATCTGGGCCACACCCAATGGTACATTCTTTGTGAAAGCTGGGGCAAATGCGCAATTAAAACTTGTGATGAGAGTAAATGATATACTTAAAAATCGAAGCACTGTTGATATTCCTATACACGATCTTGAAACGTCATCGGCGCTTTTTGAAGACATCAACTATCACGATTTTCCGCGTCTTGCAGAGAATATGATTGATGATGCAAATGATAATCAACATTCATATTATGCACTTAATAAAAACAGTTATATGGAGATAACTCGCTCCGTTGTTAAGTTAATTAAGCGTAATGAAACTACGCAAGAACCGCGGATTGTTCAGAGCCGTATGTTCCGTGAGATGTTTGTTGAACCATCAGGTCAGCGTATTGCCCGTATAGCAGTATCTTCATCTTTGCAAAATCGTCCATACATCTATGTATTCTGCGATAATATCAATGACGACACGTTCTTTACAATATATCATACAGAGGTACGGCTAGATGATTTGAATTACGGCACGCTTGGAGAAGGTTCGTGGCTTTCAACACGAGTTAATCTCCGTAAGAATGTAAATAATCAACCCCCTGCCACTGATGCGATAACTTATTATACAGTTGCACAGAGCGCATCTCAGTTAATTCGCGCAGCAGTAATAAGTTCTACGCGTGTTGGCAATGAGTTGAGATTAGGAATAAAACTTCAGAGGGGTATGAGTCAATGGACAATTAAAACGTCCGGAGGCGCGCCGACAGTTGTAACGGGGTTTGGATCGGTTGGCCCAGATGGTCTGCTTACTGGAAACTGGATACCGAAACGATGCTGTAGTATAACTGGGTTTAATGGAAGTGCACGTGAAGGCGGATTAACTCATTCCACTGATGCGATTCATAATGTTAGCGGCGCCATATTCTTTAACTTCAATCAGACGGTGGGATATGTATACGCAATAACAGGTAACGGTTCGCTTCTTAGCCATGATGAACTTTCTTCTAACCTTTGGTGGGAACAAGCGAATGGATCGCAGAGAGCCGCCGCTATTCCCGTTGCCGCAAACGTGAAGGTCGGACCGTTCTCTATTCCTGGCGCTGTCGCTATATTCTATGGTGTTAATGCGTATGCTGGATATTGGCATTCCGGCTCAACATGGCTTACCGGCGCCAGAAATGGTGATATAATCTGGGCTCCGTGGCGCGAACAGAAAGCTAAAGTCCATATACTCCCGGACTTCGTAGCAGAGTTTATGATGGCATTGGCGGGTGTTAGTTCTGAGATACTTCAACCCGATGTTGATTCAATTCATGCGGCACAGGAAGCGGCGGGGGAACAAGCCCCCATTCCGGAACCCACTGTAGAGATAACTCCTGCCCGTATGACTCAGGCGCAGGCGGATATGATTAAAAATAGGCTCGCTACGGGTGCACGTGGTTCTCATAGTAGTGCTGATATAGCGAGATATGCGGCAGAGGCTGGTGTTACGGATACTGGCATTATAGAGGCAATACAGCAGGGATCGTGGAACTCTAGAAATGGCCCTGTTAATATGACTTGGCGGCAAGGCATCGATGCAATGGTCGAAGAAGATGTTGTAACTATCATTCCTGCTGAGATGCCCGTTGCTGCACCTAGTGCCGGTGCGGAACAAATGGAGACCAAACAACCAGTATCACGTATCGCCCAAATAAAGTCTACATCTATGGCCTCTAAGACTATGGAAATAACAGCGAAAGCTGAACTCCACAGCGATGATTCGATCATACCTTGTTGCTTTAATGGGCAGCGTGTATATAGTGGGCCGGGGTACTATAGTGTTCAGATATATCGTGCAAATAGAAGGAAAACTAATTATCAACAGGCATCAATTAACTCTTGTGCGGGATTTGGTATTAACGTTGCAGCGTTAGTAACTAACTTCCTTCCGCCCATACCAATACCATTTGTTGGTACAGTAACGCTACCAAAGTTGCCTTGGGGTGTTCCGATGGATTATGGTACTACTCCTGAGAATAATGCGGAGAATGAAAACATCGAATGGCAGGGCGGGGCGCATGTATATTTCAATGGCCCGCTTGACCATCGCAATACGGCTCAGTTCGATGAGATATTGAACACTTGTGATGTACGCGACCATAAAGAGAAATGGGAACCGGCAGTAACATGGAGCCTTGAGAAAAAGATATGGGATTGGAAGTCAACTAGGAAGGCGGTGAGTCTCACCGCCTTGGGCGGCATAATCATAGGGAACCGAAGTGCCATAGATACAGATGGCATGACACGAGGTTCAGCCCCTGTATTCACAGATGCCATGCTTCACGACGCGTGTATAGATGCAGAGTTTCAACTTTATTGTACGTTTACCGGTGATGATGTAGTTCACGTAAGCGTGGATGATACAAAGATAATCGACGGTGGATTTACCAATGTTATTAAAGACAGTGGAGAGATGCTTGTTGGGTCTCTTTACAATGTAGTTCGCATAAAACGAAGTCTTGATGCTGCTGATTTACGGCCTTATTCCGTTCTTCAAGGTCTTGTACTTAATAAGACGGGTGCTAACTGGGTTCAAGGAAAAGAACTAATACATGCATTCGATGGATACGGAAGTCGTATTAGTTCGTGGGTAGGTGCCCAGGGGTCTGATATTGAGGAACTGATTTCTGTATCCCAGTATCTTCCTTTCCGTGAGAGTATTCCTCTTCATACTCAATATCCGCCTTCCGCTGTGATGGGTAAGTTTATATCTCTTCCTGTAATCAAATATCAACACGGTATTAACATCGTAGCCAAAGAGAATAGGATTATAGAGATTGGAACGAATATGGATACAAGAGTATATCGTTTTTCAATCCCTGTATTCTTCCGACGAGCAGCGGATTATCCTACGGGAATTAAAACCATTGCCACATATAAACTCCATGTGGTAGATGGGCGTACATCATTGACTACTGATGGACGCACAGGTTTCGCACGTTCTTTATCCAATGCTTCTGATGTGATGATTTATGGGAATGTATTCCGAGCCTTTGATGAATACCTCTCCCAGGTACAACAATCGTTCGGTATGGTGGCGTTTAAGGATAGCGCATTAAAAGTTGGATACGATGTCATTGGAAGTGACACAAAAAAGATTTTATTCTTTAATACTAAGACAAGGCAATTGATGATTTTCACGGGTTCAGAGACGCTTGAAAAAGTTGGAACGACCTGGAGAGTTAAGAAGTTCGAGCGAGCTGTATATGAGTTTTTAAGGCAGGAACTAGTATCAATGGCAGACCTTCAATATCCGCAGCGAGAGCGTGCGCTTATTCGGTTTGATAATCTGAAACCCGTTGGCATGATTCCAATACCTCCGCATTTTACAGATATTGACCGATATGCTTCTGCAGCGGGATATGTATATCAGGGTCTCGATAGGACGCAGGCCGTTTTTGATATATTCAATGACCATATGCTCGATATAAATCTCGGAGTAAATCGTAGGGGTAGTCATTGGGATGCAGTTCCTGGAGATGATATTTCTGATTTCTTTAGGGATAGAAATTATACTGGAAAGAGGTTAATAGACGGCTACTATTGGGAGCCTTTTAAGTTAGCTACGGGATATTTGGGCCTTAATGATTCAACCGATTGCCAGTTTGAATGGGTTATTACGTTTGCGTTTACTGAGTGGATGCATAAAGTTCTTCAGGATAAGTGGGTAACGGTTAATATCGCAGCAGAAACAGCGATGCCTAATGGGCACCGTAAATCTGAAGTAACCCATCTCCGACTAAAGAACGATATGTTCCAGCGGAGTAATGAGAGAATTGGGTATTATAGTTTCCGATTTAATGCTCGAAACGGTGCTGGAAATAGCGAACGCTTACTTATATGGAGTGATGGTATAATGGCATTACGAAACATTGAACTCATTGTACGACCGGTAACCTCGGCCAGGACATCGCCGATGCTAACGCAGGCTGATTTTAATGCAGTTGACGAATTCTGATTTATCAGATATACTATAATGAAGGAATAATATGGCCAGAGTACGCGTCAACCCAAGACCACAGCCTCAATTAACCCCAGCACAACAACGTGCACAAGATGAAGCTATGAGTGCTCATCTTGACTCTCGAATTGAAGGACTTAGGCAGAATACTAATGAGGATGGGTCATATAGGCGTGTAACACCTCGAAATACCAGTGGCGCACAGCGTAATATGGAAGAATCACAGGGCCGCATGACATCCATGGCTGCTCAATTGAGGGAAGATTTTGCTGAACTACTAAATGACGATAATACCTGGAAACCGGAAGCATATAATAATCGGAATTTACAGCGTGCAATGTCTGAACTTGATACTGTTCGACAGGAATATGAAACCGATAGACAGGAATTTACAAGACGTTCGACAGCAGATACTGAACATCAAACAGCGTTAGAGCAAATGGATACAGCACATCGTGAATCACAAGCGCAGGCCGCAGAGCAGTTAAGAAATACGTGGATGCGGAGTATATCAGAAGGGCCTAATGATACCCCTGAAACTAGAGCAGCTGCACGCAGTCAATATGATGTGCAACATCGGCAATATACAGCTGCGGAAACCGCACATACTCAGGCTAGACAATCAGCAATAGATGAACATAATAGGTCTAGTAGATTGTCCCCGAGTGAATTCCAAGCCGAAGAAACTGAACGACAAACCCAAGAACAAAATAGACAAGCGGAAGAACAGCGTATCCAAGAACGCATGCAGCGTGATGAAGCATTTAGGGCTGAGGTGCAGGCCGCGGGAGGCCCGGGAGCTTACTATGACCAACAAATGGGTAATGCGGCATCAGCGACTACAGCTGCGGGGCAATCCGCCGCCGGCGCCACCACTCGAGGACTTGAAACAGCTGGAGCTAGAGGTGCCAGTACGGGAGGAGTTGTTGGTGCGGGAGTTGGAGCAGGAGTAGACGTCGCTGGAGCAGCTGTTACAGGTACTGCAAATGCGGCTATTGATACTGCTGAAGGAATTGCTAAACCGATAGCCAACGCTGCGGGCCGTGTTGTTAATCAAGTCGGCCAGACAGTAGGTCGGGGGCTTCGGGCAGCTGATAATGTTGCTACGGGATTTCTTAATAATGCTATTGGAGAAGAGAATACGCAGAAGGTTAAAGGCGCAGCAAATGAACTCGCTACTGGAGCAGCACAACATCTTGCGACTAATCTAGCGGGGCCAAAACTTAGTCCAGAACAGAATGAATTAAATAGACGAAAGGGAGAGCAAGATAGAACTCGGGCTGAGATGGAAGAAGCGACTCGTCGAGCTAAAGGCGAAGCGAATCGTAATGTTGAGGCCATGGCCGGACAATGGACCGAAATGGCTGCCAATAATGCCGCTAATGTCGCGGCAGAGGCTCAAGGTGGCGATACTGGTGCGGGTGCAGCTATGGCGCGTATGGCTGCTGCCCAAGGAGCCCGCGATAAGGAAGGCGCTGCAAATCTTCAGAGGGCTCAGCAACGAAAAGATACATATGAACAACAGATAGGTCAGCGCGAAGCGCAAGCCGATCAAGCACGCACTGCTATGAGCGCTACTGAAATGCAGCGCATCGGCGCCCAGACAGATTTTGATAACTTGCAGCAATATAATCGTGATAGGCAGAATATAGAGCAGCAAGGACTTGATAGAGGGGATACGGGACCTACTAAAGCGGGCATGGACCCTAACTTTCAACAAATTCAAGGCGCGGCGCGTAGGGTAGGTTCGGGACCTACACCAACAGGCAATGAAGTTCAAGAAGGTGCCGAAACTGCAGGCAATAATGTAAGTGCTGCACAGCAGACACCCCCGGGCAACGCGGCAGGCCAAGCGCAGCAACCTTCTGCTACAGGCACAACTACTAATGCAGCTGGTACACCAAGTACTGCGGGCGGAAGTGACGCAGCCACACAAGCTGCTAATGTTGCAAGATATCAAGAGGCCATTGCTAATGCTGTAGGCCCGGAAAGAGATCGGCTTATAGCGGCAGGTCCGGCAGGGTTTGCGTCTACTAATGTAAACACTCCGCGTGAAACTACTGCGGCAGAACAGCGCGAAGCGAACTTAGGTGGGCACGCACAAAATCCTTGGTATCAAAGAGCAAATGCCGCTGAGAAACAAGAAATAGATGCGTTTATGGCTAGAACGGATGCAGCAGCAAATGAGGCTAGAGGTAGAATAACTAATGGAACTGAGAGATTGCCGGTCAGTCAAATACTCGCTATGATAAGGCAGGTACCCGTAAATGGCTAAATTCACAAATCCCAATAACATTCAAGAAGGCACTCCCGAATACATGGACGCTCTCCGAGATCATCTTCTTACTCTATCCGATGAGGATTTAGGAAAATGGCAGTCGGCGGGCATATTTGATACCGAAGATATGACCGGGCGAAAAATAATTAAGAAGCGGGCACCAAGAACAACAACTCAACAACCTCAATCGCGCGGGTCGGCGATTGCTGCAAAAGCAAAGATTGCACCTGGTGCAAACGTTATTACATCAAATAGCAGCGCGCCCCCAGCTATACCCCCTACTGGAACAACGGCTGTCGCAATACCTGGTGAGCCAGGAGATGAAAAGAATTCGGCCGGAACAGAAATGCAAGTGTTAGAGAAGAAGGCACAGCCAGGCCCGCTTAGAAGTAAACTTCCCCTAATAGCCAGTTTGGGAGGGGGGTTACTTAGTTCAATAGCAAAATTAGGTGGTATGAATGATACGCAAACCAATCCACTAGAGGGTCTTGCATCGGGCATATCTAATTGGGCGAATGCTAATCAATTTAAGAACATGAATAATGGCGTTATTGATGAGGCACAAGCAATGATTAAGGCCTTAGGTCTGGAGAATGCGGACCCATATACAAAATCTCAGTTACTTATGAGATTGATGAGTCAAAGACAAGAAGATGTAAGGGGGGCGCGGTATGGCAGGCGTTAATATCGATAGACAACTCGCCCGCGAGATTGCATACGCATTAAAACATACTCCCCATGTATTGTCTAGTGAGGATTTCAAAGTTATCGATGGAATAGATAAACGAGAAATAGCCAAAGCCATGCTCGAAAGCGGTGAACGTTTGTCCGAGCAAGAAATAAGGTTTATCAATAGCCAATGCGGGGAGAAGTTTAGTCATAATTTCGATGACGCTGATAATTGGAATGCAGATATTCTTGCGAAGTATGCGGACCACGTACATAATTATTACTACAACTATAAACCTGAAGCGGTAGATATTGATCCGAGTATTGATCCCAATGAACAACACATTGGCCCCATGGCTCAAGACATCGAAAAAGTAAACCCTGCGGCCATAGAAGAAACATCGGAGGGTGTGAAAACCGTAGACACAGGACGCCTTGCTTTAATGAATGCGGGAGCTATTGCTGAACTTGCAAGGCAAGTACGTGAATTACACGACGCTAAGAATGTCCCTAGTGATGCCGGCATTAAAACTGATCATACGGCATTACTTAAATCGAGTTACAAGAAACCCGAAGAGATAAGAGCAGGGATGAAGGTAAGTGAGGTTTCTATGAAAGATATTCAAAGAGCAGTACCCCCCTCATTTCCTTCTCCTCCTGCGTTTCCGGCTAAGCATCAAATGCCGATTGATCACCAAACATCCTCATCAATGCTCCTTTGGGGTATTCTTGGAAGGAGGAAAGCATAATGGCCGGTACATTTCCCTCTGATCTTCCGTCAAATTGGAAAAATATGCTGCCATGGCAGCGTTCACGATGGTTGCGAGACAACGGCATTCCGGAAGGCACCGTACCTACCCCTGTACTTGTTGTAAATGCGAATAAGCAAGATGCTTCTGATCGTGCGGCATATGCGACATTTTTGCAAGGGCAAGGGCAAGGGCAAGGGCAAGGGCAAGGGCAAGGGCAAGGGCAAGGGCAAGGGCAAGTAGACGCGATATCAGGTGCTGCTCCAA
>Ga0131853_10011527_pt1 | contig 16178 bp, 11 predicted proteins | sample TergutLab28metaG_FD_92764 | JGI IMG/M metagenome (GOLD analysis project Ga0131853, IMG submission 92764) | Labiotermes labralis P1 segment gut microbial communities from Petit-Saut dam, French Guiana - Lab288 P1 (version 2) (version 2) | ecosystem: Host-associated > Arthropoda: Insects >...
ATGTTGTCGATGTCCTTTTCGGTGAGCATGGGATGTATGCGAAGGTATTCGTTTTCGGCAAGCGGAAGATCGATGGTGGAGATTACCAAATCGAGGCCGGCCGCGCCGTTCCGCCCGAACTCGGACTGCGAAAAACATTTTACGATTATCCTGTCCCGAAAGACGGCGGAAAGCCTGGACGACAGAAGCGTCGAAAAGCCTATGCCGCTTGCGCAGACCACGCCGACTTTTGCCTTTCCGCGAAATGCGGCGCCGTTTTCGATGCGCATCGCCGCCCCGCAGAAATGCAGGGCCAGAAGACCGATCTCGTCGTCGGGAACGGCTCGCCCGATTGCCCTTTCCAATATGGCGGCGGCGTTTTTGGTTTTGGCGTATACCTCGGGGTAAAGGGTAAGCACGTCGTCGTGAAACCGGTTGAAAATTTCGTTACCGCTTTGAAGTCGCACTATCGTCCTTCCGAGGTGAAGCATCAGGCCGCCGACAAATTCCGCGTCGTTTTCCAGATCGAACGCCGCCGCCGGATCGTAGGCACCGATCATCTCCAGTACAATTCCGTGGAGATACGGACGCCCTTCGGCATTGTTTGCCCCGTCCGCATTCTGAAGCCTGGCTCCCTTTGCGTAAATGAAAATTCGTTCCACCTCGGCCGGCGGAAAATCCACGGAAAACCGTTTTTTCAGCGCATCGGTAATGTTCAGGGCGAAAATCCGGTCGTCGCTTTTTTCGTCCTCCGCCAAAACGCCGCCGCATGAGACATACTTTTCCATTAGAATTCTGTGTACGGCTATCGACAAAAACACGACAAGATCGGCTCGGGAAAAATCCGCCATGTCGTCAAGTTTTTTGTGCCTGATTTCCATTACCGTATTCTCGACCGCTTTCACCGTCTCGCCGGAAACCAGATCGAAAAGCGGCGAAGCGGAGTCCCGAATGTTTTGGTGGACGTAACGCGCGCACGCCCTTCTGTAGTTTTCCTCGTCGCATGAAATGAAAACGCCCAAACCCGGCCTTCTTACGAGCCTTACGTCGCTTTGCGCGAACCATTTTTCCGCGCCGTCCAGATCGTGGTTTGTCGTGCTTTCGCTTACCTTCAGCAATCTTGAAAACGAATATATTTTTGCCGGTTCGTTTTGCCTCAAAAGTTCCAGTATCAGCCGGCCCCGGCGTTCGTCCATGTTTTTCGGATCGTCGCCTTCCATCGAGGCAAGCGTAGTTAAAAAAGCGGCCTTGTCCTTCCGTCTGCCGGAGATGAAAATGCCTTTTTTGGATCCACGCTCAAGCCCGAGGTTGTATGCGGCAGTCATTTTATCGGCGTCCTCCAGTTCCCTGAAAACCGTGCGCTTGCTTGTCAGCAGACGCTCCGCCAAATCCCCCGCCGTAATCGGCGAGTCGGAATTCAGCAGGAGGAGAAGCAGCCGTTTCAGTCTTGGCGATATGTTCACGCTTTAACCCCGCCTTAAGTTCCATGCTCTAAGGCTACATTGGGAATGCAGAGATTGCAACAAAAACAAACGGTACGGTTGTCGGCATCCAATGACGACAATTGTACGGCAACGGAGCCGGTTTTTCCGGAAAGGCGAGTCGCGAGATTTTCCGGCGGTTCCCTGTTGATTGTATTCGGAGGATACATACCCCGCCATCATGGCGTGGTTGTTGATTGCCGGTTTCCTGGTCCACCTCCCGATATTCCGTCCCTTTTGTTGCTATTTCATGAAAATAGGTAGCATTTCCCAAACTTTTTCTTGACAGCTTCCCGATACCATGAGAGACTTATGCATCGGGTGTTACCGGCGCAATGTCGGGCATTACCTTGTGGCGACATAAACCATGGACGAACGGGTAATGAAGTGGTAACCATACAGAAGTGCAACAACAATATCATTCTCGCAAGGGACGGCTACCGGGAAGTCATCGTCCTGGGTAAGGGCATCGGGTTTGCCGCGAAGGTCGGGGAGGAGGTCGATTCCGGCCTGGTCGAAAAGGTCTTCGTCCCCCAGGAAAACGCCCCCATCGGCCGTTTCGGGGACGTTCTCGCCGACCTTCCCTACGAAATCGTCCTCCTTGCCGGCCGGATGGTCGATTACGGCCGGGAACGGCTGCGGCAGTCGCTGAACCAGAGCATCGTGGTCGCCCTTGCCGACCACCTGAGCTTCGCCCTTTCCAGGATCAAAAGCGGCCTGGAGATCGAAATCCCCCTGGCCTGGGACGTCAGGCACATCTATCCGCTGGAATACCACATGAGCCGGCAATTGCTGGGCCTTATAAAGGAAGAAACCGGAGTCGAACTGCCGGAAGCCGAGGCCGCCGCAATCGCCCTGCACTTTATCAATGCCGAGGCGGACTTTTCGGACATGCCCAACACCATCCTCATGTCGATGATCATCAAAAAGTCGCTGGGCATCGTCGAGGAACACTACAAAATGGTGCTGGACGAGTCGGTGCCGGATTTCAGCGGATTCGTTTCGCTCCTTCGCAACACGATAATGCGGTTCCTGTACAACCGGGACGAAAAGCAGGTCAAGGAGGACGTCGAGCTGCACACGCTGCTGCGGCGGCGGAACGCTCCGGAGTTAGCCTGCGCGGAAAAGATCGCCGCCTTTATCGAGGACGAGCACGAGTGGAAACTGAGTCTGAACGATATTTCGTTTCTGACTCTGTATATAAACAGGATTACCGCTTACGGGAATCCGGAATAGTTTTAAGGAGAAGGATATGGCAAAGGATTTTGCGGGAACCGCCCGGGGCGTTCTGGACGGAATCGGCGGAAAGGAGAACATCAGGAACGTGGTCCACTGTGCCACGCGCCTGCGGTTCACGCTTTTCGATCAGGGGAAAGCCGGGGATGACGCGGTAAAGGCCGTGGACGGCGTGGTCAGCGTGGTAAAGGCCGGCGGGCTGTACCAGGTGGTCATCGGCAACGACGTGCAGGAAGTGTTTGCCGAGCTTAAAAAGCTCGGCGTGCCGGCCGGGGGCAGCGTCGCCGAGGACGATTCCGGGGCGAAGGGGCCGGTAACCGCCGGTTCGATCTTCAACTCGCTGATCAACACCATAAGCGCGGTGTTTACCCCGATCCTGCCGGCGCTTATGGGTACCGGCCTTATCAAGGGCGTGCTCGCCGTCCTGCAGATGATCTTTCCGGAATGGGCCGGTTCCGGCGACCGTGCCTTCGTGATTCTGAACACCGCCGGCGACACCCTGTTTTACTTCCTGCCGATTCTGGTCGCCTACACCTCGGCGCAGAAGTTCGGCCTCGATCCGATACTGGGCATCGTGTTCGGTGCGGCCCTGGTCTATCCGGACATCGTGGAACTGTATCCCTTCGGGCCCTGGTCGCTGGAGACGGTCCTCGGGCTGGACATTTTCGTGATGATCCGCTACTCCGGCACGGTAATGCCCTCGATTTTTGCCGTGTACATGGCGGCGAAGATTTACCGGTACTTCAGACGGGCACTGCCCTCGGCGATCAAGAACTTCATCGCACCCTTCTTTACGCTGGTCATCGGCATTCCGCTTACCTTCCTTGTCGTGGGGCCGGTTTTCGGCTTCGTGGGGCTGGGCTTAATGAACGGGATGCAGAGTATCGCCGGCATAGGCGCGCTCGGCCCGATCCTGATCGGAACCATCATCGGCGGTTTCTGGCAGGCGCTCGTGGTCTTCGGCCTGCACTGGTCGATCGTGCCGCTGGGATTAATGGAGGCCACCGGCGGTCCCAACCCGATTTTCGGCGGGAACGGCGTTACGACGCTGCTGGCCTATGCGCAGATAGCGGCTTTCACCCAACTTGGGGCGGTCCTGGCGATAGCGGCGAGGATCAAAAATGCCGAACGGCGTTCGGCGGCCTTTGCCACCGGAATCAGCGGGGTATTCGGGATCACCGAGCCGATCATCTACGGCTTTACCCTTCCCAAACGCAAGCCGTTCCTTATCGCCTGTCTGGTCGGTGCCTTCTCGGGTGCGGTTGCCGCCGCCGTGGGAAACCTGTTTTCCGACGGGCATGGAATCGCCACGCAACTGGGAAGCATGGGCGTCTTTAGCTATCCCAGTTTCTTCCTGCCGGGTTTCGCCGGTTCCACCGCAAATTTCCTTATCCATTTATTTGCCACCTTTATGGCAATCGGCCTGACTTTCGTGATCGTCTACGGCACCTACAAGCCGGAAGCGGCGGAACTTCGCACCGTCGATGCGGCGAAAATTGACACGTCCAAGGTGAACGTAGCCGCGGCCCGTAAAATTTTCGCCCCGGTGAAGGGCCGGATCCTTCCCCTCAACCAGTCTGCGGATGCGGCGCATCAACAGGAAGTGCTTGGCAAGGGTATTTGCATAATGCCCCTGGGCGGAAAGATTTTCGCCCCGTTTGACGGCATTGTCGAAATGGTTTTTGACACAAAGCATGCCATCAGCATAAAAAGCGCCGACGGTATCGAGGCGTTGATCCACTGCGGCATCGACACGGTGAAGCTCGGCGGTTCCGGCTTTACGCCCCATGTAAAGGAAGGCGAGGCGATAAAGGCCGGGCAGCTTATCCTCGAATACGACAAGGATATTATCGCCCGTGCCGGCTACAACCTGGAGACGCAATTGGTCATTACCAATTCCGGCGACTTCAGGACAATCACCCAGGCGAAGTCCGGCGATTGCATTGTCGGGGACGTCGTTCTGTACGTCGAGTAGGCGGGAGGCCGTCATCGTTTTGGTGACGGCCGGCTCCGGCCGTTTCGGGCTTGGGAGATTTGCTCTGCGTTATCCCGCATGTCGGAGCCGTTCCTGGCGGCTTTAGCGACTTTGGGATTTGTGATCGGGCCGTTACGGACGGCGGATCAAACATGTAACCGGGTATAGGGAGTCGAACATGGCGATGAAAAAAAGTTCCAAGGGCGACGGGAACGTGCCTGCGGCAAGCCATGGGTTGAACATTGCGGTACTTGTCAATAAATTTGACAGTTTTTTGCCGTGGTACCCGATATCCGGACCCCGTCGGTTGCCGTTGTTATAGGAACGGTAAATTTCAGATCGTGGAATTCGGCCCGGCCGGATTCCTGGAAACCTGAAGGAGGAAATTGGGAAGGTAAGGCATCGTTACGGAACGATTTGGCAACCGTGGCCCGGTTTGTGGGGCCTTGAAAATTTAGTCATTTACAAGGAGTATAACATGGCGATGAGAAAAATCTCGAAGGGCATGACTTTTTTCGCCCTTACCGCAGTGGGATTTGTCCTGTTCGGATGCATGACGATTGGCGGCAGAAGGGGAGAGACGAGGTTTACGGTGGTCGAAAACCGTGACGGCCCGACGCTTTCCGTTAACGATCAGAGTATACTTATCAAGGTGGACGACCTGAGTTTCAAGGATCTTAACCGCAACGGCACGCTCGATCCTTACGAGGACTGGCGGCTTACGCCGGAGGAACGGGCGAAGGACCTTGTTTCCCGGCTTACCATCGAGCAGATCGCTCCGCTTATGCTGGCTTCCATGCATTTTAGGGACATTTCCGGCAATTTGAATACGTCGAGAAACATGTCCGGATCAACCAACAAGGAACTTCTGGACAAGGGGATGAGGACATTCCTTAACGCCGACGGCCCGGCGCCCACGACGCCGCAGGTTCTGTGGAACAATGCGCTGCAGGCCGTTGCCGAGGCCGATGTCGGAATGTTGGGAATTCCTGTCAATATCATGTCCGACCCACGCAGCAACGCCGGAGCCGCCGACGGGGTTTACGACGGCAGCACCAGTGCCGTGTCGAAATGGCCGGGCAGCCTTGGCTTTGCCGCCACTTTCAACCCGGAGTATGTCGGGCAGTTCGCCCGCATGGCTTCGGTCGAGTATAGGGCCCTTGGCATAACCACCGCACTCTCTCCGCAGATTGATGTGAATACCGAACCCCGCTGGCTGCGGGCAAGCGGCACCTACGGCGAAAGCCCGCTCTTCGTGGCCGACGCTTCGGCGGCCTATGTTAAGGGTTTTCAAACTTCTCCCTACAACAACGGCTGGGGAACGGAGTCGGTGGCCGCGATGCTGAAGCACTGGCCGGGCGACGGCCCGGGCGAGGCAGGGCGCGAATCGCACACCAATTCCGGCAAGTTTGCGGTGCATCCCGGCAACAACCTTGCCGCGCATCTCGTCCCCTTTGCCCAAGCCCTCAACCCCCGCGATGCGAACAACACAAGTTACGCGGCTTCGATAATGCCTTCCTATTCGATAGGGCTTAATGCGAACGGAACCCCGCTGGGCGGCGATCCTTCTCCTTTGGGAAGCGGGGTCAGCCCTTTCAAGCTCCGGCAGCTTTTGTACGGGACTTTTAGTTTTTCGGGCTATGTCTGCACCGACTGGGGAGTGGCCGGCATTTTCATTGATACCCCCGGCGGCGGCTTTGTCGAGGCCGGCGGCGGTACGGCGTGGGGAACCCAGCATCTGGAGGGAGGCTACCGTATCTGGGCCGGCTTGGGGCAAGGCGTCGACATGTACGGTGGGCTCGAATCGGTGAACGTTGTCAAGGACGCTTACCGGGTTGCCGTGGCGGAACTCGGCCAGGCCGCCGCTACCGCCCACTTCGAGGATTCTGCGTACCGCATCCTCCTGAGCTTTTTCCGCCTGGGCCTTTTTGAAAATCCCTACCGCTCTTTGGGCGAATCGCTGGCCATCGTGGGCAACGCCGAATTCAACAAGGCCGGATACGAGGCGCAGCTTCAATCCATCGTGATGCTCAAAAACTCGGGCGACATTTTGTCGGGACCTTCATCCGGCAGGCAGACCGTCTACATACCGATGAAGTACATTCCCCCCTCCCAAGGAATGTTCGGGGATCCCATTCCTGCGAGAATCGTTCCGGCGCTTGACTTGGAAAGTGCAAGGCGTTTTTATAATGTGGTAACCGACGAACTACGCAGGGGAGCCAATCCCGCAAATTACGCCGCGAGCGACATTATCCGCAGGACCGATTTTGCCGGCGTGGACAAGTTCCTTCTTAAGGTGGGCAGCCCTCAAACTCCCGGAGGCATGTTTACCGGGACAGGATATAGTGCCGGCGTCCGAAACGTTCCGGGGGACGTGGAAATGAGAGGTTTGCTGGGGCTGACGCAATATGCGTTCCGGCCGGATCAGCCTGTCGACAACGGTTACTTTCCGGTAACGCTCCAGTACCGCGAGTATTATGCCGACCCGGCAGTGGTAAGGGCCAGGCCGATAGGCATCGACGCGGAGGAGGATATGCGCTGGGTAGCCGCCGGTGGACGGTCCGGTATGTCCCGCTATTACGGCGGAAAAAGTACCGTGGCGACCAATGAATACGAACTTGATTTCATAATGGAGATTGCCGCCGCGGCAAAGGGGATTCCGGTCGTGCTTGTCGTATCGATGCAGAACCCGATGATCTTCAGTGAATTTGAAAGCATCGTTGACGCAATCGTCATTTCCTTCGGTACGAGCGATGCGGCGATTTTGGAAGTGGTAAGCGGCGGACACGAACCTAACGGCCTTTTGCCTCTGCAGATGCCCTTGAATATGGCCGCCGTCGAACGTCAGCTTGAGGACGTGCCTTTTGACATGACCTGCTACGTCGACAGCGCCGGCAATGTCTACGATTTTGGCTTTGGCCTTAACTGGACCGGAGCGATCAACGACGGCCGCAAGGCACGCTACGATTCGACTGCGGTCGCAGCCTTCATGCGCGGCGTGAGGGGCTACTCTTTCTGGTAATGGTGAACCCGGTACTGCCCCGTAACCTGTCGGTTCGGGGCAGTCTTTAACGGCAAAATTGACGTAAGGAGAAAATGATGGCATTTGCGAATGATTTTTTGTGGGGCGGCGCAATTGCGGCGCATCAGGCGGAAGGCGCGTACCTCGAGGGCGGCAAGGGACTCTGTACCTGCGACGTGATGCATGGCGGAAAAAACCGTTTTTTTGAAATCCAGAAGCCGGATCTGATGCGGAAAAATATAGCCGCACAGGAAGGCTACTTTCCCGAACATGTCGCGATTGATTTTTATCATCATTATAAGGAAGACATAGCCCTGTTCGCGGAGATGGGATTCAAGACGTTCCGCACCTCGATTTCCTGGGCCCGCATTTTTCCGGGCGGCGACGACGCGCAGCCCAACGAACGGGGGCTTGCCTTTTACGACAGCCTTTTTGACGAACTTTTGAAACACGGCATCGAACCGCTGGTAACGCTTTCCCACTGGGAAATGCCGATAAACCTGACGAACAAACACAACGGTTGGGTAAGCCGGGAAATCATTCCGCTGTTCGAGCGTTACGTGAAAACGGTTTTTGCACGGTACAAGGGAAAAGTAAAATACTGGCTCACCTTTAACGAGATAAACGTAACCCTGCATGTACCTTTTCTTGGTTCCGGGGTTCTTGTCGACGATCCTGCCCAAAAGGATGCGATGGCGTACAAAGCCTGTCACAATCAGCTTGTCGCAAGTGCCCTTGCGGTGAAGGCCTGCCACGAAATGTTGCCCGGAGCGAAAATCGGTTCGATGGTCGCGGCGATAACTTCCTATCCCTATACCTCGCACCCGGAGGACAATTGGGAAAAAATGAAGCTCGAAAGGAACAATTATTTTCTTACCGACGTACAGGCACGGGGAAAATACCCCGAATGGGTAAAGCGGCACCTGAACGAAAAATGCATCGACATTGGAATGACGGCGGACGACGAAAAAATCCTGCGGGAACATACCGTCGATTTTGTTTCGTTCAGCTACTATGCCTCCAGCGCGACCTATACCGGCCACGATCCGGAGATCAAGATTGAAACCATGGCGGGCAATCTGATCGGCGGGGTGAAAAATCCCTACCTGAAAGCCTCCGAATGGGGCTGGCAGATCGATCCTTTGGGACTCCGCATCGTGCTGAATTTTCTGTACGACCGTTACCAAAAACCGCTGTTCATCGTGGAAAACGGCCTTGGCGCAAAGGACGTCGTCGATGCGGACGGCAACGTCAACGACGATTACCGTATCGAGTACCTGCGTGCCCACATCAAGAGTATGAAAATTGCGGTCGAGGAAGACGGCGTCGATCTTATGGGATACACGCCATGGGGCTGCATCGACATTATCAGCGCGTCCACCGGCGAGATGTCCAAACGCTACGGCTTTATTTACGTTGACAGGGACGATGCGGGAAACGGCACGCTTGAGCGTTCGCGTAAGAAAAGTTTTTTCTGGTACAAGGGCGTGATCACTAGCAACGGGGAAAAATTGGACTAAGGAAAAGGGATTTGCATCATGGCTAAGGGTTTTTTTGCAACCGCTCAAGGGGTATTGAGCGGCGTCGGAGGAATGGAAAACATCAAGAACGTCGTGCACTGCGCGACGCGATTGCGCTTTACCCTTTCGGACATTTCAAAGGCGGACGACGAGGCGATAAAGGCCACCTCCGGCGTGGTGAGCGTGGTGAAGGCCGGCGGGCTGTACCAGGTTATTATCGGGAACGACGTGCCGGAGGTTTTCGCGGAGCTTAAAAAGCTGGGCGGAAAGGGATTCGAGCCGCGCGTGCAGGAAGGCGAGACGGTGAAAGCCGGGCAGCTTCTTCTTGAGTACGACAAGGATCTTATCGCCCGCTCCGGATACAGCCTGGAGACGCAGGTGGTCGTTACCAACACGGGCGATTTCAAGGCGGTAACGCAGGCGGCCTCCGGCGACTGCAAGGCCGGGGATTTGGTTCTGTATGTCGAGAGCTGATTCGCCTGCGGCGAATTAGCTACGGAGTTTTGCAAAGCAAAACTCCGGGCATTGTTCGAAAGGCCGATCCGCCTTAGGCGGATTGGCCCATGGCGATGGAATTTTATTTGCGAATTCCATCGCCACAATTAAACAAGTTTAAGTTTTTGCGCAGGAGTGACAATGGCATTTGCGAAGGATTTTTTGTGGGGCGGCGCGATTGCCGCCCATCAGGCGGAAGGGGCGTACCGTGAAGGCGGCAAGGGAATTGCCACGAGCGACGTTATCCATGGCGGGAAGGGGCGCTTCCAGGAGGTTCAGAATCCTCAGGCGATACGGAAAAACATCGAGGCGCCGGAGGGTTATTTCCCCGAGCATGTCGCCGTGGATTTTTATCATCGCTACAAGGAGGACGTCGCGCTTTTTGCCGAGATGGGCTTTAAAACCTTTCGCACGTCGATTTCCTGGGCTCGGATTTTTCCGAACGGCGACGACGCGCAGCCGAACGAGCAGGGGCTCGCGTTTTACGACAGCCTTTTTGACGAGCTTTTAAAGCATGGCATTCAGCCGCTGATCACGCTTTCCCACTGGGAGCTGCCGATCAATCTGACAAAAAAATACAATGGCTGGGCAAGCCGCGATCTTATTCCTCTGTTCGAGTGCTACGCGAAAACGGTTTTCGCACGCTACAAGGACAAGGTAAAGTATTGGCTTACCTTTAACGAAATTAACATGTCGCTGCACAAGCCCTTCAAGGGCGCGGGCGTTCTTATCGACGATCCCGCCCAGCGCGAGGCTTTGACGTACCGGGCCTGCCACGAGATGCTGCCTGACGCGAAAATCGGCAGCATGGTCGCGTCGATTACCGTGTATCCCTATACATCGCATCCCGACGACAACTGGAAACGGCTTGAGATCGAGCGCGAAAGCTACGCTCTTACGGACGTTCAGGCGCGGGGAAAATACCCGGCCTGGCTTGCGCGCTATTTTGAAAAAAAAGGCATCGACGTTGGAATGACGGCGGAGGACGAAAAAACGCTGCGGGAGCATACGGTCGATTTTGTTTCGTTCAGTTATTATTTTTCCAACGCCGTTCTCAGCGGCGATCACGCGAGCGCCGAGCCCGGGACGAGCATTTTTGGCGACGCGGTTCGCAATCCCTACATTAAAACCTCGGATTGGGGCTGGCAGATCGATCCGAAGGGGCTTCGCATCGCGCTTAATTTTATTTACGATCGCTATCAGAAGCCGCTTTTTATCGTGGAGAACGGACTTGGCGCAATGGATGTTCCGGAGGCCAACGGCGAAATCAACGACGACTATCGCATCGACTACCTGCGCGAGCACATCAAGGCGATGAAGGCCGCGGTGGAGGAAGACGGCGTGGATTTGATGGGCTACACAAGCTGGGGCTGCATTGATATAATAAGCGCCTCGACCGGCGAAATGTCCAAGCGCTATGGCTATGTCTACGTGGACAGGGACGACAGCGGCAACGGCACGCTCGCGCGTTCCAAAAAGAAGAGTTTCTTCTGGTACAAGGACGTGATCGCCAGCAACGGGGAAAAATTATAATGAGGGGGAAACTTTGAAGGAGTTTTCGTACACAGTGAAGGATCCGCTTGGGATTCATGCAAGGCCCGCGGGCCTGCTCGTAAAAAAATTGCAGGAATTTGCAAGCGAGGCGACGATCCTGCGCGGAGAGGATCAATGCGACGGGAAGAAACTCCTTGCCCTTATGAAAATGCGCGTAAAGGAAGGGCAGACTCTGACCTTTCGCTTCGAGGGCTCCGACGAGGAGGCCGCGGCCACATCGGTCGGGGAATATTTGGCGGAAATTCTTTGAGCGTTGGGCCTGACTTGGAACGAAAGCTTGTTTGCCTGGACATTGACGGAACCTTGATAGGCTCGAGCCGCGTCGTTCCGGCCTCCGCCGTCGAAGCCTGCAAGGAGGCGCGGCGGCGGGGGCACGCGCTGTACATTTGCTCCGGGCGCAATATGCCGGAAGTGATGGCCTGCCGCGAAATCGTGGAAATCGGCTTTGACGGGATTATAAGCTCCGGCGGCGCGCGCGTGGAAATAAACGGCAAGGCCATTTTCAGCGAGGAGCTTTCGGCGGAAATCGCGAAAAAGGTTTACCAATATCTTGACGGCCTGGGCTGCGGGATCGCGCTGGAAAGAAAGGACGCGATTCTGTCGAACAGGCGCAACGTCAAGAAATGGCAATCGATTTTGGACGCCGCGTCGGACGAGGAACGAGAGCTTTTTTCCGGGCTATTGGAAACAAAGCTGAAAAATCCCTTGCCGGAAATTCCGGAAGAGCGCCATTACGAGAACGTCAATAAGATAGTGTTTAACGGCGGCGGCCCCGGCTGCCTGGAGGGACTTAGGCGGGCCTTTTCCGACGACTGCGAAATTTTTGAAAATTCCATTCCTATGGTAGGAAACGAGGGCGGCGAGATAGGCCCCAAGGGAATACACAAAGGATACGCGCTTGGGATGGTCGCCCAATTCCATGGAATCGCCCCGGCCGACACGATCGCTTTCGGCGACGGCGACAACGACAGCCCGATGATCGCGGCGGCCGGCGTCGGCGTGGCGATGGGAAACGGAAGCGAATCCCTTAAGGCCATGGCGGACATGGTAACGGCGGCGGTTGAGGACGACGGTATTTTTAAGGGCTTTAAAAAGCTTGGGCTTATCTAAGCGCCGGCGAAGGAGTCGATTTGGAACGGAAGCTTGTTTGTCTTGACATCGATGGAACCTTGCTTGGAATGGACGGCGTGGTTCCGGCCTCGGCCGCGCAGGCCTGCAGGATGGCGCGCGAGCGGGGGCATGTCCTGTACCTTTGCTCCGGGCGCAACGCCGAGGAAATTGAAATAATTCCCGAGCTCGCGTCGGAAAGTTTTGACGGGATTATAAGCTCCGGCGGCGCGCGCGTCGAGGTCGGCGGAACGGTCGTTTTCGACGCCCTGATTCCGGCGGAAACCGCAAGGAAAATTTATCAGTACCTGAACGGCCTTGAATGCGGCGTCGCCCTTGAAAGGACCAACGAAATATTGTCAAACAAGCGCAATATCGCCCTTTGGACGGAGCTTATGAAAACCTTTCCCGAGGGCAGCGGGAAGCGCGGCGCGCTTTCGGACCTTTTGGACATACAGATGCGCAACGTGCTGTCGGACGATCCGGAGCGCGCCTGTTATGAAAGCGTTAACAAAATAGTTTTTCGCGGCGACGCGCCGGGGCTTCTTGCCGCGCTCCGGCGCGATCTTGGGGACGAGTGCGAGATTTTCGACAGCTCGATTCCTTTTTTCGACGGCGAGGGCGGCGAGATCGGGCCCAAGGGCGTGCATAAAGGCTCGGCGCTGAGGCTCGTCGCCGAACGCCATGGAATCGCGCTTGCCGACACGATAGCTTTTGGCGACAGCGACAACGACCGCCCCATGATCGAGGCGGCCGGCGTCGGCGTGGTGATGGGAAATGCCGACGACTCGCTGAAGGCGATTGCCGGAATGGTAACGACCTCGCTCGATGATGACGGTATTTTCAACGGCTTTAAGAAACTGAAACTCATCTGAATTTTAAGGAGGCTTCTATGATTACGCTCAACGGGAAAGGCGTTTCATCGGGTATTGCCATCGGGCCTATGTTGTTTTACCGACGGGCAAATACCGCTATTGTCGAAAAGGCCGTTACGGATACGGTAGGCGAGGTTTCCCGTTTTCATGCGGCACGTGTCGAGGCGGGAAATCAACTGGACGCGCTTTCCGAAAGCATGAGTAAAAAAATAGGTAGTGAAAATGCCCTGCTTTTTGAAATCCACCGGATGATGCTCGAGGATACGGATTTTGTCGACCCCGTAATCAGCCTAATCGAAACCCGACATGTTTGTGCTGAATGGGCGGTTAAGGAGGGCGGAGCCATTCTCGCCAAGGATTTTTCCGAAATGGACGATGAATATATGAGGGAACGGTCGTCCGACATCAAGGATGTTGCCCAGCGAATTGTAAATATCCTTTGCGGGACTGAAAACGGACTTGAACTGGGGGACGAACCTGTCATCTTGGCCGGAGACGATTTTACCCCGAGTGAAACGGCCCAGCTTGATCGGGGCAAGGTGCTTGCGATGGTTTCACAGGGCGGGGCGGCAAATTCCCACACGGCAATTTTTGCCCGAACGATGGGTATCCCGGCAATAATCGGGATGGGGGAGGGGCTTTCCCCCGATTTTTCCGGAAAAATTACGGCCATGGACGGGGATACGGGGATTCTCCATATCGAACCGGAGAAGGATATTCTTGAGGAGTTCGGAGAAAAGAAGAAAAATATCGAAGAGAAAAAAATGCTGCTGGAGAACTTTCGGGGAAAACCTACGGTAACGAAAGACGGCCGCGGCATAAAACTGTACGCCAATATCGGCAGTGTCGAAGACGTGAAGGCAGCACTTGCCGGGGATGCCGAAGGGATCGGCCTTTTCCGCAGCGAGTTTTTGTACCTTGGCCGTGACGATTACCCGAGCGAAGAGGCGCAGTACGAAAGTTACCGGAAGGTCCTCGAGGCGATGGCCGGCCGGCCGGTGGTTATCCGCACCTTGGACATCGGGGCCGACAAACAGGCCGAGTACTTTAATCTGCCCAAGGAGGAAAATCCGGCATTGGGGATGCGGGCAATTCGCATCTGCCTTACACGCCCCGAGATTTTCAAAACCCAGCTTAGGGCACTTTACCGTGCTTCCGCCCATGGCAATCTGGCAATAATGTTTCCCATGATTTCAAGCCCGTGGGAACTTACCGAGGCAAAAAAATATGCGGGAGAAGTACGCGCGGAACTGGCCTCAAAAAATATTCCCTTCAACGAGAAAACGCCACTGGGTATCATGATAGAAACTCCGGCTGCGGTGATGATAAGCGATTTGCTTGCCGGTGAAGCCGACTTCTTCAGTATCGGGACCAACGACCTTACCCAGTATACGTTGGCCGTTGACCGCCAAAACGATTCCATCGGGCGGTTTGTCGATACGCATCACGAGGCGATTATCCGCATGATTCGCCTGACGACCGAAAATGCACGCAAGGCGGGAATCTGGTGCGGCATCTGCGGATCGCTGGGCGGGGATTCCGAACTTACCGAAACGTTTATCGAAATGGGACTTGACAAACTTTCGGTGGAGCCTTCCCGCATTTTGGAACTTCGGGGGAAAATCGCGGGGATTTAGGGGATGTCGGTTGAAGGAAAACTGAGGTTTTCGTAAATCGGCGTGCCCTTTTAGAGGAAGAAAAGTATGTCGCAATTACCAAGCTCAAAGAGTAAGAGAGGTGTCCGGAGCTTGGTAATGCTTTATCACCGGCGATGGTTCCGTCTTAGTCTGCTTACCTTTTATGACCCATACCGGAAACACGCCATTGCCTGAAGTTGCCCTTCTCCCACTGTAGGTACGTAGGAAAATCTCCTGTTTTCCAATTTTTCTTCCTGTGTAGGGGAATAAGAATATGTAAACCAAGAAACACGAAGACGTAATTTAAAATATCCAGCAGTCCAATGCTGACAAAATTTTGTGCTTCCATAAAGCGCGGATTACCACCGAAAATTATAAGTTGTAGAATTCCAGCGGTAACCGGTATCACGGCCAGAATGGTAAAGAGGGATAACAGGGGTTTAGTTACCTTGCTATTATAACCAAACCATCTGTGTCCAAACAGTATCAGCAATGTGAGGATAAAGGCAATAAGGAAAAATCCCGTTTTTCCGAAAATTGAGTCTATCCTGGGGTTGCGGTCTTCGATCGTTGAGCCAAATGCAAGCCAAGATCCGGAGTTTAGAATTTCTGCCTGTTGATACCTGGCCAGAATTGCCGACAAAATCAACGACATGGCCACAAGCACGCAGATTGAAAGGACGATTTTTATGGGAGAAATGAACGTATCCCCCTTTTTATCTGCCCAAGCGTTTATGACCAAACCTACCCCAAAAAACAAAATGGTAGGAACCAGAAGATTTAATGCCATGTAGACATCAACCGTTACTGCCCTGCGAAGTTGGAACATGTAGGAAAAATAAATAAGGCACGAACTCAAGGCACCGCAAAACAATATTTGCAAAAGCCTGGGTTTTGAAAGCAATTTTTCGTTCATCATTTGTCTCCTTATACCCCCCCCCCAATAAAAATTTGGTATTTATTGGGGGTTGCTGCTTGTTTAGTGGGCGGCGACAGCTACCACCACAATGATAACAACAGCTATAACCACCTTAGCTACATCAACAATATCCACTCTGGATATCGTTAATGATTCTTCCTCATTGATCTGAGCAATAACCTCCTCCTGAAATCCAATGGCGACATTTCCCTCCATATTTATGGAAGCAATACCGGCCAAAAAGAGTTCTTCCTGGTTTTTGTCAAGGGTTGTAAAAGTCGTTGTTCGCAAATCGTTAGGCGAGCTAACGAAAAACAGATGCGGGACATCGTTGTTCTTCTCAAAAATAAGGTCCGGAATCCCGTCTCCGTTCAAATC
>Ga0131853_10011528_pt1 | contig 16177 bp, 9 predicted proteins | sample TergutLab28metaG_FD_92764 | JGI IMG/M metagenome (GOLD analysis project Ga0131853, IMG submission 92764) | Labiotermes labralis P1 segment gut microbial communities from Petit-Saut dam, French Guiana - Lab288 P1 (version 2) (version 2) | ecosystem: Host-associated > Arthropoda: Insects >...
ATTGGTTGGTTTTGTTACAAAAATTGACATGTTTCTTTAATGTACGAATATGGAGCATATTAAGTACACAAAATAACATTTCTTCATGCAAGCAGTGATGTAATTCAAACCTTTTCTTCCGTATCTGAAATAAGATTTAATTACTTCAAAATATCAAGTCTGTATTTGAACACATGCCCGTGTGCGATTTTAAATTTAGAATATATAAGATTCTATATTAATTGTTATAAGAAAGATTATTTTCTTTGTTTTGACAGGTGGTGGCGGTATAACCACCCGTTTCACATGCACGGGTATTATTTTAACGTTATTGCAATGGGAAAATTTAAGAATGGACAAAACGAAGATTATGTAATTGAAGATTTGCGCCGTGGAACTTTAAAAATTTCGAAGTCTCCAGCAGTTAAGGACACAACAGCTGTGCCTGCCTCAGGACACAGTGTAATCAGAGTCTTGGCTGATAACCCAGGTAAACATATTGACTATCAAAATTTCAATAATCCGGTACGTGAGACCGTGTAGTTGGTAGCATATTTAGCGACGCTATGAGTCTCTAGGCTACATATTCTCGACGTTAGATGAATGAACAAGGAATATTTGTGGAATGAGAATCAGCAAGGTAATACCGAACTCCTCGGAGAACACCATCTTCCAACACCACTTTCTGGCCACGAATTCCCTAGGATTTCTAGGAGATCTTAACGGAATTTCTTACGACTAATCAGTGTGATCATAGAAATAGCACCCTCTTCCGAAATTTTGTAAAAATCTGCCAAACAGCACGGCGTCACAACCCATCAGTTGATCAACTTTATCCAAATAAGGCACAGTGAAAATTCGCTTTACACTTTTCGATTTGATGTTTGTGCTGTCGACATTCTTGTATTTTAACCAAAGATTTTAGTGCTTGTGCAAATGTGTCGCTGTGTTTTTACCCACTTTCTAAGCAACGGACAATTTGAGGGCCCTACTTTAACTAGTGAGAGGATTCCTTGAAGACGGCACCTTGGGCTTGCCGCAACATGTAGGAGACTTGCTAACGCTTGCTGTGTGCATATTTAGTGCGTGTAAACTTGGTTTTATAATTTAATTTCTATACAACACACGATGCTTATAATATTAAAGTATTATTAAAATAAATTATTTTTAAGTTTATTCCTAATATTCTGTATGTGAGAAATATTCCTGTACCAAAAAACATTACGTAACCAATATATGTGAGAATGAAGGCATAACTCCACTCATTCTCAATCTCGGCATTACATGATGTGAGGCATCTTTCAGACTGCCACTTCTTCATCTCCGAGGTACTTCTGGTTGCGCGTTGCTAAATTCAAATCGTGGAACAGAAAGAAATTTTTGTGCGTGGCAACATAGAGGAAACTTCATTTCATATGGGGAACATGACCCTGTCTTCCAGCCTGTAACCGGTCACTGCATTGACAGAGTTACCCTATCCTTAAAAATAGTACTTCTTACATGCAAACAGTCTAAGGTATAAGTAACGCTGTTTTGTCTAGCAATACTCTCAGGCCGATACTGCCGTTAAGTCCTGAACCTATTCAAAGTTTCACATCACCTCCTATTTTAACTTCAAAAGCTCCTCGCTTTATCCCTTCAGTCAATACGTGTGTAATTCCTAGAACACACAGCTACTTCTTTTATATAAACAGCATTAATATATTGATCGCTGCAGAGAAGAGGCAGGGTGCTTTTGTATAACAGACACCGACTTCATGGTTATATAGAGCTGAATTATGTGTAACTTAGTTATGCGAATTCAACGACTTCATTTTAATATGCCGGTTTTCATAGGAAACTGCAATTTTAAAATTAAAACCAAGCCTCTCATAGAACCCGTGCTTGTCAGTACCTAGGGTCGCAGTTCTAATGAATACGTTGAAACTAAGATCTGATGATTTGGCCTTTGCTTCATGTGGCTCAATATAGGATAAAGTGGCGGTATTTTTAAACACAAATAAATAAGTTTGTAAATGGATCTGTAGAGATGGAGAATTGCTAAGCCAGCTGAAGGTGTAAACATTCTTCTAGATATGTTGCCATTTTATATTCTAAGCAGACATTCCACGTATATCACAAATGACAATTTATCAAATACAGATGTTTATCATCCGTAGTGTTATGGGCTACCGAGTTTAGCGAGGTTAGCGAGGTTAGCGAGGCTTCTCCCCATAAAGAAGTCTTCTCATTATCTTTGAAACTAATTTATATTAAGCCCATGCCAAAGCTTACATGCAAATTAAATACAGAAATAATATTACATGACCATAAAAGAAATGAAGAAATAAGAGGGTAAATAAGTGTATACAAAAACGTATTTGTTATTGTTTGGGGTAACAACGATTTAAATTTTATAATGAATCAAAGAGACAAACATTGCCAGTCCGTGTTTTCTAGCTGGCAAAAAAATGTTAGTTGCCTGAGAATAATATGGAGTGGCTAACACCCATGACAACGGAAACAAGCCGACAACAGCTCGTACTCTGTTGCTAATAAGGTTGCAATAAAATTAATCGGCAACTTAACAGGAATAATTTTGAAGTCCGGTCATGTTGAGAAAGCGTGTTATTGTTTTGATGTGGATCACGCTTGTAATGTAGGCAGGACGGTGCAGCAGGTGGCCAACTTGAAATCCCAAAACTCCTCTCTATTTGTCTTCTGACACACGTGTAGTTACATTCCAGATTATTTCCTTCAAACCTGAACAACAGCAGCACAGCAAACGCTCTGTAGACAGTCATATTTCTATCTGCATACTATACAACATGACATTAAGTACACTTTATTAGTACAGTGACTAGGCCACGGGCTGGACGACCGAATAAGCGGGGTTCAGTTCCCGGAAGAGATAAGGACTCCTTTCCACAGCGTTTAGAAGGTGTCTGGGTCACACCCGGCCCACTATTCAGAGTGTTCTGGAGCCCCTTTCCTCTGCAACAAAACGTTCACTGGTCAGACACCACCAGTGTTTAAGGAGATCAACGTTTATGTTCCGACGTTAAAATCCCTCTGTAGCTGCTGATGGTCGGAGTTATTTTCATTTTAAATTGCCATCACTTGTTCCTGAGTGAGGCAGCGTTTTCCTTTCAGTCCATAAAGAGTTACCTTATCGGGAAGTGGGCATCTCCTTTGGCCAATAAATGTTAATAAGAAAGGCCTACTTCCAAACTTCCCTACATATTTATGGCTTTTTTAATAAAATATTGAGAATTTACTTTGTTTAAGGTCCGTAACACAATTATGCGTACATAAAAAATCACAGTAGTTTGAAAATACACAATTGAAACGTCGCGTATACGACGTCCCTTGCTTCTATCTCGGTAACATCTGTACACTAGATGATATGTTTCAGGTTACTGGTTCTTCCACTGCAACGTGTTGTCCCACTCTTGAGCTGGTATGGCCCTCGTACTTCAAGTGGGTGAAGATGGCAATATGCCTCGTCCTGCAGCCGGTTTCCCCAAGAGTGGTGACTTTGTTTCTCCACTGTATGGCCACGTAGAGCGGTCATTTCCGTCCTATAATATTAGCACTGTCGTCCGCATGGTACAGGATGTAGGCCTAATTGTGGTACTGGACGTTGTGATGTTCGGCAGTGGTTATGGTTATTGGCTTCTGGGTTGCCCTGCCGTGTAGTATGCTAGATAGACGCCGACTTTCGGAATTTCCCCCAACTGCGGAATAGAAAGACGCATTTCCTTTCGTACAGGCCCAGTAGTTATGAGATCGATATCAACGTTGTGGAGGAACTCGATAACTTCGTTTTTATCTTCAATTTTGTGCCCCTAAAATTATCAGCAGCTTCTTCCGATATATTGGTGCCTACTTAAGGAGATACGTTGCGTTTTCAAGAGTAAGTATCCACGTGTTCCATGAAAATGGAGGCAGTAGGTTTCTCCGACACTTTGGCATCTATCAACTAACAACATGCTGTTTCCGACATTGAGTCCTTACATGCAATCTGTATGGAAGCCATCCCATTGTGTTCATTAATGAACAAATTACACTTACTTGTCGAACACAACACAGTTTTATTTCGATTTAAAAAGTGTGAAAACTGCAATACAAAAATCTAAAGGAAGATGGGATCTTCCTTTAGATTTTTGAACTAACTGGTGGAATAATACTGACAGGTGGCAGCAATCTATCCCTTTTGTTAATTACTACACAAACTACATTTATTTCGTCGAAAAAAAAAACAAGTTTATTGTAAATTCAAAATGTGCTTAGGATCTTCTTTTTGAGATTCTTGTACCGACTGATGGAATAATAGAGGCTAGTAACAGCAATATTTCTGGAAGCCTTCCCGTTGTGTTAAATTAATTTTGAATTAAAATAAAACTGTTTGTGTTCCAAGAAATAAGTGCAGTTTTTTCCTTATATGCACCTTGAAGACGAAGGCAATATATTTCTCGGAAATCTGGTGCAGGTCTACCAGATTATACCTTGTTATCAGAATTAATTTCAGCCTTCTTCTCTGAATAATGGGGCGATGAATTACGGCGAAATGTTGCTAGGACAGCTATCTGCCAAATTAGAGAACGTGTACGGAAGAAAGCCTATCCTTCTAGCAGAAGTCAGAGGGAATAATTTCTTCCGGGACGTGCAGCATCGCTACGGCACCTACAACAGTAAGCTCATCAGTCTACACTGAAGATACAGACAATAGATTTTCCCGATACGTTGGTACGTACCTGCCCAACTGCAAGTCGTCACATGCCAGAGGACCACAACCTTATAACTTTACCTTCCATTTTGTGTCAGTAAGAAACTTGGTCTCTCGTCTGACTGGTGGAACACAGTGTGAGGATGTAGAAAAAGAGTTGTTCACAGGAAAATTTGCCACTAAGTGGAGAGATGGTATTGAGACAGACAATAAGAAAAAGTGACGTTTGTTTTTGAGACGAAATATTATTGAGATTACAAAATTAAGGGAAGTAAATGAGGTACAACATATGGGGCAGGAGAGAAATTTGAAATGCGAAAAAAAAAACTTTGTTCAGAAGCCTTGGAATGAAGAGACCGTTTTCAGGAACTAGAAACACACACGGGAGGATAAATGGTTACTAAAGAAACAGGGTTTAAAAAGTGGTCTGAATTCGTCCGACGTTTAATGTATTAAGGTACGCGATACCGGGTAGTCTGGTGAGTGTCGTTCTGCGTTGGTACATTTTACCAGATTGCACGGTGTCATATCTCACAAGTCAGCAATCTCTGCGGTCACTAAAAGAAGAACTTAAAATTTCGAGTGGAATCATCTGAGTCAGGACAGAAACGTGTGAGTGCTTTGCGAGAGCGACATACAATCTACACTTCTGTCAGCATGAGAATCAGAGAATGCCAGCTAGATACCCTCTTGATAAAATAAAAGCAAAAATTAAAGTGGCAATTGATGGTATTGTGGAAAGGCACACACAGGCGAAAAGAATTTGTGTTCCTTCTTTTCCTGAATATGGTACAGTGCGAAATTCTTTCAGTTAAACTAAACGCGTTGTTCCCTTACAGTCAAAAAATAATTTTTCAGTTTTGGAATGGCAGCTCTAGCCGAAGCAAATAGTTTCAGGTTTCATATTTCTGAAAGTAAATGTTTATCTGTGCCCCTGACCTCATACAGCTGACAGTTACTATCCATATTCAGCGATGTGCAAGTTATTGATTGAAACCCTAGCTACCACAAGTCGTGTGAAGGCAATACGTTTTTGAAGACCACCAAAGACGTTGGGAGCGTGAGAGCGAGCCGGTGACCCAATTGTGTCACCGCTAGACAAAACTTGAGGATCTTTCAATCCTACTTTGTGTCACAAGAATTATACAGAATTAAAATTGTGCCTTTTATTTATTACGTGTCTATTTCATATTAAAAGATATTTCCTCAGGAATAAAATTTTTTAAAAATATAGTAAGTACGTTCTGGACGTGCTACAGATTTTAAAATTGTTAAAATCTAGTTTTTTATGTACATTTGTTAATAAAGAATTTTAATAACTAGACGCCTGAATATAAAAATTACTGAAGATAAATAAACTTTAAATGACATCTAGGATTACAAGATGGCGGTTATGGAGGTTATTTGCTTCCCTATTATCACACAGCTCATTCAGATGCGTATGTACCGAAGAATGAAAGGAATATTCTTCATTCATATTCATCGTAGGAGAATAAGCCTGGACAGGTTCCTCTGCAATACATATCTACCACAGCGCCTGTAATCATATCTCAGAAGACAACAGTCTTCGGACAGTAAGGAAGGGACTTTTTTTGTACGTTTTACCTGCTCTGTGTTTTTTTTATAGAATTGAGAAAACCGCATGATATAAATAGAGACGTAAAAGCATTTTAAAGGCAGTTGAGGGACGAGGAGGGGAACATCACGAATAGGGCAGGGAATTAAAGTTAATAGTTTTTAAAGTAATAGAACTTTCCACATTTTTACGTGGCAGTCAAACTTGGATTCAGAACGATAAACGTGCAAATAAAATTCGAGAGGCGAAAATAAAACTTTTAATACTTGTAGAAAGATTACAGGTTTATGGCTTTCCTCCACCTCCTAGTATTCTAAAGGCAAGGGTCTTCAGTAATATGGTTCCCATATTGAGAGTCACACAATCTACTTAATGGAGTATTAAGCTGAAAATTCATGTAGCACGTAGCATAACAAACTGCATGTGAACATCCAAGTCTGCTAGTTCGTGAGGACGCATCTTTTGGTGAGTAGTACCCGACGTTCCAGACAGTCTTAGTACCTTCATCACCAGAGTCACGGACCGCTTAACGCTTAAGACGAAGGAACTATAATCATTTGAAATATCGGGAATTGTTCGCCTATCCATACCTGCGACAATACCGACAATACCGACAATACCGACAATACCGATGTGAGAAAATCAAATCTCGCGAATTTTAAGCGTCATTTACAATTTTGCTTTTAGTGTGTGACATTTTCTTTTGTTTGCTTGCTTCTGTTACATTCGTTTGTCGAATCAAATGTATTTTCCTTCTTATTAGGCACTTTTGTTACTTTACGAAAAGCGGCCATTGTCGCCGTCAAGTGTGCCTGTCGCCGTCAAGTGTGCCTGTCGTCGTCAAGTGCGCCTGTCGTCGTCAAGTGTGCCTGTCGCCGTCAAGTGTGCCTGTCGCCGTCAAGTGTGCCTGTCGCCGTCAAGTGTGCCTGTCGCCGTCAAGTGTGCCTGTCGTCGTCAAGTGTGCCTGTCGTCGTCAAGTGCGCCTGTCCCGCAGTTCGCAATGAGCAATTCGGCTCCCACTGGACGAAATTTCGCAAAACTTCGTGTGGATGTGTTTCACTACCTTTGTGTGCTGTCTGAAAGTTCTTGTATGAAATAACTAGATATTCTATGAAATGAGTGTTTGAAGTTTGGGATGTCTCTCCGTTGCATGTTGTAATTGTTCTAGTGTTATTCTGTAGTTTAAGTGAAGACCGGCCATTGTTTGATAAAGCAAATAGTTACTGAATGGAATAACTTGTAAAATGTGAAATTGTTGCTCGTTTTAAACTGTAACTGGTGTCGTGTTATTGCGTGAAATAGCTAGTTATGTTATGTTATGTAACGACAAGTGAAGTGTGGAGATGGTTCCTAACTGTAATCTTACACCTGGCGTCGGGGTCATTGCTTGTTGTAAAGGATGTCGGAACATTTTTTGTGGAATAACTACAAAAGTTTCTAAACTGTTCCCTATTCCATATTTTAAATGAGGTTGTATTGTTATTGTAAGAAATACAGATTTAAAGTGTTCAGTCATTCTTCATTCTGTTCTGAAATTACTGTCTGTTCTTATTGCACGAAATAAGTAGTTTAAGTATAGAATGTTCCCTCTTTCTATACTTCTACACCATCCAAACTTTTATTCACTACAATGACTAGTCCTTCCCATTTTGTGGCCCAGAAACCCACCTCGGACCAAGGCGGCCTCACTGTTGAGGTTTGTAAATCACACACAATTAGACACACGCCTGGTATAGGAATCCTCCGAAAGAGTGATCAGTTTGGCGCAGAGGCCACTACCTACAGAACACGTAACAGGAGAGACGAACATCCATTACCTCGCCGGGATTCTAACCCGCGATTTCAGCAATCCAGTAGCTACAAATCTATGCCTGATACCTCACGGCCACCGGGATCGGCGGACACCTAGTTAGACTGCTGCGTGATTCCTCATTCAAAAATTTTGCGGATGGACGTTTAATTACTATGTAATAATTGTTACACAAAGCAGGCCTACCTAAAGAAAGCATTCATTTTTATCTTCATTCCACGCTGTACTCGAATGTGTTAACATACGTAATAACCAAATATTCTATACGTTAACCTTGTTGATAGTATATACGTACAGAATATAGAGCATCGTGGAAAGAATAATCTAAAATTAACGTAGCTGTTGCTTATGAATAAAACGTACCCAAAATTTTCAGTCATGTTACTCTAAAATTGTTTTAAGTAATTAATTACAAATATTGTTTGTTTTCTTTTCACTGTCAGTACTTGCAGCTGATTACGAACAAAAATGCCAGTATTACATTACATTACATTACATGTGTGAACCATACCCAGATGTGGAAATTGAGATGCCTTTACAAACGGGATTTTAAACTTTTAAGCCTAGCGGCTGTTCTATGTATCATCGTGTTTAACATTCATAAACTATATTTCCTGGGCACAGATTGTGTTTCTGTGTTGCTTGCGGATCTCAGAACAAACAGTGACTATTTCCTTATACAGCATTAACTGACTGGTTTTTATTACCGAGATGAAGGGTGTTTACTGCGCGGTACGGAGTGGGCCTTTAAATAAAAGATATTACATTTCATACTTAAATGGTAGGAAACGCAGATAACGACAAAATATTAACAAAGAAAAAAAATTGTACATTGCTTCAATTTAGGTTCTTTATAAGAGTCTGGCTTCAGTATTCCAAAGAAACAATAAGATATCGTCAGGAAACGGAAACTACATAATGAGGAATTTAACAATTGTGTGCTTCACAATGTATAACATGTTACTTCAAGGACGATGAATTGGAAGGGACATGTAACACGTATGTGGAAGATAAGAAGTGCTTACCAAATTGTGCTCAGGAACTGTTAAGGGAAGAAGCAAATTGATGGTCTACTGCGTAGGTTGGCACTGACTTTTCAGACGAAGTCATTTCTTTTACCTTGAATGTTCAATACGGAGTAAAAATCTAAATTGCCGCCGGGGAAAAAAATTTGTTACACCTAGGAGTATAGTGGAATATATTGTTGAAATTGATCTTCATGGAACCGTGTTTGGGTGACAGAGTCAAATCGTTTTTGAGTAGTCCAGCCATGTATTTCTGTGAATTGGTGATAAACCTTAAGATTCTATTCAAGGAGGTACATTTTTTACTACGTTTTTGTAAATTATTAGTGTTATATTACGTCATATTGCATCTTTGGATAAGCTAGAACTTCGGCAAAAGTAGCTTCAATTTGAAATATTACAAACACGTTGGAACTGCAGTACAGTGGCTGTGCGTAAGTAATATTCTGTTTGGATATTATTTATGCTATAGAGTTCGCCAGTCATTTAGTGCTCCCTCAGATTGAAATGAAAACAGGCACTGCGTTCCTCTGACGAATATATTTGTAGGGCATTTGGGAAAATATAGACCATTATTATAATAATGTGCACGAAAGGACGTGTTTATTTCAAGAAATAGAGCGAACATTTGGCCTGCTTCCCTTAGCGGCAGAGAACAGGTGGATTGAAGGTGTAGATAAAAACAATCTTAATAAAAAATGAAAGAGGTTTTACGTGTCTCTTTTGCAGAATTTTTCCTGCCTAACTTAAGTAGTCAACATCATAAGGGTACAGCTGTACAACAGTGAAACTGTAGTTACAAAACTTCATAATATACCTTCCAACATCAGATAATTTAAATGTATATTTACAGCAGACAATTTTCTTGGCTTCTTTTTGAATGAAGTCATCCCCTTGTGTTATCTGAATATTTACTTTATTATAATATGTTTCAGTCAACACAACTAACATTTAAAGTATAACATTACTGTGACATGTTTCGACTAGTGACAGTCATCATCAGGCTGATCTAAGGACCGTTTAACACAAAATAAAAACTGCAAAATTTTAAACGTTTCATAGATCAGCCTGATGATGACTGTCACTAGTCAAAACATGTCGCAGTAATGTTATACTTTAAATGTTAGTTGTGTTGACTGAAACATATTATAATAAAGTAAATATTATTTGCTTCTGTTTTGTGCCTCTGTCTCCATGTGCGGTAGAAGGTACATGTAAAATGATCCTCTTCAATTACGTGTCAACTAACTGCATCGAAGCGCTCTACTATATAAAAACTAACAAAAAATTAGCAAATTAATAATCGAACTATAACGTCATATTTACATCATAATGAAACACGGTTTGGACTGTGATAAAAGTTTCATGTATTCATAGACTGAAGAAAATTTAGAAGTTACGGTATAACTTCTCATACTAGCAGTTATTACGGTATCACTTCTCATACTAGCAGTTATTACTCGAATCCGACACAAGATGGAGGACTTCTTTCACCACTTTGCCTGGAAGAGGTCTTCTTTTTTCGGCTTAGGGTTTTGCTCTCTCCTGCCTCACACTCTCCTCTAAAAACGACATATCCATATAGCTACGTTCTTTGGTTTGTTTTTAAATTCAAATTTGGATGTGGATTTTCCAACCTACCGTGAAAATCTAAATACTTTCCTGTATGTTTGTAGTTTGTTTTATTGTTTACTGAATGCAGATTTCACTCTTTTCGTGTAGGACTGTCCTCACTTTTAATTTTTTCGTACTTGGTATATACTTTGACTTGACGATGGTAAATTTCATGAAGGATTACGGTTTGTGGAGCCTGATTATCAATTTTTTTTACAAACACTGCTGGGAAGTAGGGATCTTTCCATCCTGACGGCAAAGGCTGTGGTTACACTTACTCAGGTTAAGCACGAAGACCTCTATCGCAGATTAGACATTTCGTTCGCCTGAATTGCAGCTCTCATACTAGTCCTCCCTGGAAGAGTAAGTTTCATATAGCTTACAATCTGCAACACATATAATTACTCCATTCATCAACACACATAACAATAATGTACATTTACTGATTGTCTGAAAGGGTGTGAAGCCCTGTCTCTCACCCTAAGGGAAGAACACAAATTAGGGATGTACAAGACAAGGTCATTGCACAGATTATCTTGACCTAACAAGAAGGAAGTAACGAGATGGTGATGACTCTTCATAATGAGGAGATTCACAATTTGTACTTTCCAGGAAATATTATGACATTTAAATAAAAGCGGACGATATGTTCAAAACACACAACAGGCAAGATGGACAGGGGAAGGGAATACAAATGTTTGTCAGCAACGTGAAGCAAAGAGGCCACTTGAAACATTCAGGTGTAGATGGCAGTATATTATTAAACTGGATCTCAAAGACGTAGGGCATGAGGGTGAGGACTGGATTCAATGGACTTAGGTTAGCCACCAGCAACAAGCTCTTGTGCGTGTGGTAATGAGCGTCCACGTTTCATTACATGTTCAGTGGTTACCAACCCCTCAAAAGACTCTCCATGACGTCAGTTACATAACATGCACATACAAACACAGCCTCAGTACATTGCTTAGCTGCAACGAGTTAGCAGGCCTTACAGAATTTGTGTTGTGTTTCTCAAGAGGACATACAAAATATTTTTTATGTTGCCTCCAGAGAAGAGATAATGTTTTGAGTCCCATATTCGACAAAAGTGTGGAAAGAGATTCTAAAATCGGAGTTCCAAGCAAATCTCGTGAATCATAACTATCTTAAATTTCAATTCTAACTCACTCAATTCAGTCACCTCTCGTGGTAGTCTCCCTACTTTACGCGTATTTGGCTAGGTTTGTTTAGATTAATGTCTGGTCAACGTCACAGATGGGGTGAGATACAAAGTTGGACTGGCTGAATGACCGTCATTTGTAACATGACACTGACTTTGGGGTTTAGGGTTTGAGTCTAGGTATTTCTAAAAGGCCCACTACGGATGACTTCCCTCCTCACCTTCCCGGTCCAGCCTCCAAATTACGTTTTCTGGGATTTATAGCCTCAGACAATGAACAACGTCTAAAATTTCAGTCTCAGTTGTTATCATCAATCTTATTTAACTAATGCACATATTACTAGTTCCTCCTAGAAAGCAAATAAACACAATTCGTATTTAACTTGTTTTTACGGCGCATGTCAGACCACTTATATAGCCTATTGTCCCTCGTTGAAAGGAAAAGCAAAGCTTAGAGCATCGGTCCCAAAAACTTTATGGCCAAAGGCCACACCCGTTACTGTGGGCTAGTTAGCGGGCCGCAACTAAAATAAATGATCAGTAAATGACAACCTTTTAAGTGCCAAAATTATTGTAAAATTTTTATACTCTATACAAAATTTATAAATGTGGCCGCGGGCCTCTTAATACAACCTGGCGAGCCGCATGCGACCCGAGGGTCGCGGGTTGGAGACCCACGGCTTAGAAATTGCCGCTTTTAAAATTCTGAAACACTTAACTTCATGTAATATCACAAAACTTGGTATAAATCTTACGCAGCGTGAGGCTACACGAACGCTATAGCTTGTATTTTTTTGCAATCATTAACAATACGCAGCACGCATGATCTTCTGGTGAACTTAGCGCTACTTATGTCCTACTTTAGAGTCCCGAAATAATTTGTGATGACACTTGTTGATAAAAATATAATCTTTGTTGAAGGTTATGTTTTTAAAGAATATAAAACAGTGTGGTAGTGGTAAATTGTCTTTAGCTTTGGGTTTAATAACGCCAGGGAGCCAGTAAAATTGTGCGTAAAAATACCGATCAATCTTGTAGAAAGTGCTAAAAGTGCGAATACTTGAGGTGTAGCCGACACAGTTTGCTGTACACTTATAGTGCTTAAGGAGACTAAAAAAATCTTCACTCAAGCAATATAAAATGAATATGACGAAAATGATAATGACAATGATGTGGACAACGTACTGACAGACACGTCGAAGTAATGCTGTCCATATGCTTAATTAAACAATATGGCATGAAGGAGTTTGCGGATTGGAGGTAAAGTTCCACGCATTGTTAATCCCGGCACTAGAAGCAGGTGAATGATAGCTTCATGCCCTGCTCGTTTCACTCCAGGCCGACGAAAGATTTTCCGGTACCAATTGGATAGGAGGTTCGTGGGTTCGAAAGTTGGTCTAGACGCTTTGGAGAAGAGAAAACCCCTTTTTCCTTTCCGCGAAATTCACTTCTATACTTTGGTCGTTCGAACCGTAGTGTAGTCGTTACATTGACCGAGATGTCTCGGCTATCCCGTAACACATTCAGAGTTCTGGAAATCAATGGAACAAGACAGCAGGCTTTAGGAGCTTTCCTGGAAGTGACTGTGACGTAACAATTCGTGTTCCCTACTGTTGAAGGTTGCGTCGCCGCGCAGCGACACGTGTGGATATCTGCACTCAAGTCAGTGCTGGTCACGCCAACTGCCTGTGCAACTAGTTTGCAGTTTTCTGCGACAGACTTCGCTGCGAGTTAATGAGTCCCATTACAGTTTATAACACACACACACACACACACACACAAATTTAACGTATTCGTTGAAATTGTCGAGTGTAGTATAAGAAAGAGAACTGAAGCCAAGGCAACAGGTCGTATTTTATGCAACCTTACATTTATTATTTTGTGTTCATGGCAACCAGAGAAAGAAAAGAAGTGGTAATAGGGAGGGAATGCTTTCCTACCCTCCAAACTAAATTACAAATCATGATTTTGATATTTGATGCCTTAAAACTCTTTTTAAATTGAAATGCATTTATAAAACTTGAGGTAAATAGTTCCGAATTTTATGTGTCTCCGTCAGGTAGACCAGCTGGTTAATGTTGTTAGCGAAACGTCTGCTTTAGAAAGACATAAGAAGCACGAAAATACTCTCATTGGGCAGTGGATAGACTTTTTAATTATGCAAGAGGTCTTACCGCCATTGCGCAAAAAGTCTTACTGTTTAAGTGAGTATCAAGAGTATTGCCCGTAAAATATATTTCTTTGCTCTAGGGTCTATATATGAGTATGGGGCAGTGACGTAGATAAAACCCCCGCATACACTGTGGTGTAGGGGCGCCCCACACCTACAAAATAGTAACATTTCTTGTGGGTTTATTCGGAATGGATTAAGTTTTGCCATATGGTCTAATTCTGAATCTGAGAATAATTGCGCTAATAATTAATGGGGGGATGGAGCCAAAGATTGTCTACGCCACTGGTATAGGTACCTCAAAATGTACATAAAAACTTAAATATTTTTTCTGTGTTTCTTTAGCGATCGGGCAAACAACAGAGTTATAACCTGCGTCAGTTCATCAGTCGTTTCGCACGTCCTAATGTCAGGGAATGTAAGTGTTCTAAGTAGCAAAACGGTAATTTCATAAATAACTGGACATCTTAAAATATTATTTGTATTATTTCACCAGATTATTAAAGTTTACATATGTTTGCGTCTATGGATGCGCCGTTGGAAGTCTGTGCACTGCTAACCCCAGTGTAACTTAAACACGACTTATCACATCCTGGGCAGAAAACAGACTACTCGCTTACGTTAAGTTTTCAAACTCGCCCAGTTCCCAATCCATCCCCCCTTAAATATTTTTACTGTTCCCAATTGGCTAACTGTTAAATTTCACTACATCCTAATAGGTAAACAGTCAAAATATTAAATATTTTTTTTATTGGCTCACTTAAGTAACGCTGTTCCCGTGTCCTTACTTGTATGAATCCCTACACACGTCTTGCTGGTTCTCTCTCTCTCTGTCCTTCTAAGCTGGTATACAAACTCGTTACAATCGCCTGTCCACCCAACAATAAAATACAAATTTTAAACAAATCTGTCCTATCTATCAAATGTAAAATTTTGACACCTAATAAAATATAAAAATATAATAATAATAAATATATGTTCTACTGACTTACAAAACAACGTCCCGTCTTTTGTACGATTTATCAGTGAAGAAAAATCTATGTTCAGGATTTGTATTTTCCCTGCGTCCTAACAATGGATCGTGGTATATTTTTCCCGAGCGGGATAAGAACCACCTGTGAGATATCCCTGTATCCTAGGAAAGGCGTTTGTGTGCGTGTTCTCCGAACAGAACACAGGAAGTTAGCAATGTCGGGTCCAACTTTTAAAGTTAATGCGTCCGTCGAGCTGCTGTTGATAATGGCAAAAAATTACAAATTATGGAGTTGTGGCGCTTACCGTTATAAATTTCCCCCAAAACTGGTAAATCGGTTTAGAGTTTCTGGAGTGGACATACAGTAAGATGATCACTAACGTCTTCTTTTTCCATTTTAATGCTGAAAATGTTAGCCAGGATAGACCTATGTGTGGCAGCTAGGATGCAGGCTGAACGAAGGAAGGAATTCGGTTTCAAGCCCCTGTAGGAGCATCAGCGTCCAGACCGGCATTGTAGTCTACTGAGCCTTCCACCAAATGCATATTACAGATGTCTGACTCAGACTAGAGCGGCTAGGATAAGAAACTGACCGCTGAACATAAGGCGTCCCGGTTATAAATACACAACGTAATACGTTGTTATGGATTGGCACTTAATTATGAACATAAACAGAAAAGAGTTGAACTTGGTAATAACGTCATGAAAGACACTTTTGTGCCGTTATGAACGAGTGTCTTTATGCCCGAGGAGTAGAATGTTAAGGTTAAAGTGACTAATTAATTGGTGAGACGGAAAATCGGACACCATGTCATTATAACTGGTTTCGGCTGTATATTTTAAGAAGACAGGCAATGTATATAACGAATGTATATAACCTAAGAGAGGAGCGTTTGAATGATCATTTTTGCTGGGGAAAAGCAATAATTATGAAATATAATAAGTGTGTGTCTTTATTCTTGTTTTGTATCTCAGGAAGGTGGAGGTAGGATCCTGTTGAAGACCGAGCAGAGTCTTGTAGATGGATCCGTTCGGACACTAACTAAACTAAACTCCGTGGCCTTAGTCCGCACGCGAACTATACCGACAGAGCGGCCGCCGCCGGTCGGCGAAGTTAGTGACAACTTTTGCGGATAGAGGGGTGTCACGTGGTCAGCGCAACG
>Ga0131853_10011529_pt1 | contig 16177 bp, 18 predicted proteins | sample TergutLab28metaG_FD_92764 | JGI IMG/M metagenome (GOLD analysis project Ga0131853, IMG submission 92764) | Labiotermes labralis P1 segment gut microbial communities from Petit-Saut dam, French Guiana - Lab288 P1 (version 2) (version 2) | ecosystem: Host-associated > Arthropoda: Insects >...
CTAATTTTCCGTTCTGCTACGTTGAATTTCCTTGAAATGCGATAGCATTCCTGCGGAAATTCGCCTTACATAATAAAAAATTATTCATTTTTTCGGCATTCCGCCGGTTTGAAGAAACGCCCTAGGGGCGGTCTGAACAAGAGGCGAGAGAGATGGGTTTATCATCTTTCTTGCCTTTTTTGGGTAAATATCATTTTCCGCCTTATCTTGTGGCGTATACGTCTGGGCTTGCATAGAATCATATTGTGAGTGTTGCGTATAAAATACGCACAACTATGCCGCAGGGAGAGGGATTACTATGTTTTTACCCATTTTGTCCGGCCTTATTGTATCAGTGGATGCGTTTTTCATCGGGCTATCGCTGGGATTGCAAAAGAGATGTAAGTTTTTATATCTTGCCGTCATTAACGCAGTTCTTTTGGGGCTTTGTGTCCTTGGCTTTTTGATTGCGGGACGGATTTATGAAATCATACCCTTTGATCCGGACTATGTTGTCGGCTTTGCCTTTATTGCGCTGGGGCTTTGGACGATCCTGCATTTTTTTGTATCCAAGCATATAAAACGCCGCCGCGGAACGGCAGAGGAAGCGGATATTTCACGGAAGACCTTTGTCCTTGTGGGGCTGGTGATGAGTGGGGAGGCGATGCTTATTACAATGGGCATCACGTTTATCTTTCTGCCATATTCCACTTTTGTGATCCCCATTACCGTTGCTCTTGCTCATTTTGGGTATTCAGCATTGTCCTTCCATCTGGCCAGAACCAAGCATGTGAAGCGGATTCCTGCTGTGTTAAGTCATGTGATTTCCGGGCTTGCGTTGATTACATATGGGTTGATGGCGCTGTTTGTAGAGCTTGGGATATAGGCGTGCAGCCTTTCAAAAAGAAAAGAGCCATCCATGTTGGATGGCTCTCAGTCTATGTGTAGGGGCAGACCTTGTGTCTGCCTGGAACAGGCAAGTTGACAGGGCAGACACAAGGTCTGCCCCTACGAGGAATAACAAGGGGTTTTGCTACGCCCTAATCTAAAACAAGACTAAGGAAATGGGCATTATAATCCCGATGGCAACGGCGGTGGCGACGACGACGATGACTGCGCCGTATTTGAACACTTCTTTCCGTGTAATCCACTCCTCATTGCTCCACAGCATAGCGGCAAACACCGAGGCGGAGGGTAGTATGATGGAGTAGTGCAATAGCAATGTGGTCGTGGCCGCAACGGCTGCGAGGTTTGCGCCGGCCTGCACGCCAAAGGCAACAAGCACCGGCATGAGCGCAATCCCAATTACCATGGAACTTGCAAAGCTGGTCACAAAAATGCCAATGAGCAACATGACGATAAAGAATATAATGGATGAGTGTCCGCCTAATACCGGGTCAAACACACGAATCATCATCTCGAGCACGCCCGTGGCCTCGTCTGTCAAGGCGCTGGCAATGGCCATGGCGGCCGCTACCATCACAAAAATATCCCAGTTCACGCCCTTTGCGGCAACCGCCGGGAAGTCCAAAACGGGCTTGCCTTTGATCCGAATCACACACATAGCGCTGGTAATTAATATGGCGATACCAGCCGCCCCAAGTGTACCCAGCCACCCGGTAAGCGCGCTCAGTCCCCTGATTATAATGAAGTCGCCTGTGAGATCAAAATTCTCTAAGACACTGAGTAAGAGCATTAAAAATACAAAGCTCAGCATCCCCAAAAAGTTGGCTTTTTGCAGTCCATTCATGGGCGGCAAGGGTTCTCTTTCAAACATCTCCGTATTTACATTTGCGACGTTCTCAAGGTCTGCCGGCTTTAAGATCAATTTCATAAACAGGCAGTATATGACAAAGATCAGGACAGAGAAGATGAAACCAAGCAGTATATATTGTGGCGCCGGCATAAGCGTACCTGATGCGGTTTCAAACACGCTGAGGATGGCAAGGGTAGAACCCGTAAACGGCAGGGACGCTTGCCCGGAGATCGAACCAAGGAAAGTACCAACCAACATAAGGGATGCGAATTTGTCCCCTTTTTTATAGCCCAATTCTTTCAAGACCCCATAGAGCACAGTCCACATCAGGATCAAAGAGGGGGTTACATTGACGACTACAGACAATACATAGGTAGCAAAAATGAACACAAAGGCAAACACGATGGGCCTGTTGTTAAACACTTTTCTGGTTAAGAACCATCTGGTAATATATTTCGTCGCGCCTACGTGCTGGGGTGAGCCGAACAAAATCATGGAAAATAGCAATAAGATAGGCACATGATGGCCGAATGACATGGTTAGCACCCGGGAAAAAGGCGCAAAGTCAGTCAGGCCGAAGGCGACCAGCGCTAAGAGGCTCGGCCATAAGAAGCCGACAAAGCACCAGAGCCATATCACGCCGACAAATACGCCGACAATCTGCATCCCCACCTCGGTGAGGGGATATATGGGCGGAAAGACACGGCCGAACGCAAACATTAAGAACAATCCAATGAGAACGTGCAGGTAAAAAATCGGGCTTCTGGCTTTTGTAGTTTGTAACATGATTTCTTCTCCTTCTGCTTTCCTCAAAAACAAAAACGTCCCTGAGCAAGCGAAAACCTGCTCAGGGACGAGAATTTTTTCCCGCGGTACCACCCTGATTGCGGCTTAGTCGCCGCCACTCATCGGGATCAAACAATCCCTGCCCCTATAACGGTGGGCATCCGTATGCTCCTACTGAGGAATCCCGTTCAAAGCATCAGCTCAAGAGTGTATTTACATATCCGCCTGCACCTGCTTGCACCAACCGCAGTATCTCTAAGTGTCGTCATGGTGACCGACATGCCGGGTGAGGATATCTTTCTCTCCGTCATCGCCTTTGTTTTATGCGTTAAAGCATAAAGGTATTAAAGCATATACGCGGGGGATTGTCAAGTGTTTTGTGGGGGAGATACAAAAAGGCCAGAGAAATGAGATGTTCACCTCTCTCGCCTTTTTCTGCTATGCAAAATTTAGGTTATTATAGCGTATGGCAATTTTTTAGAATTTATCGTTCTGTTTGGTGGCACGTTCTTCCTTATTTGAGCGCGTCCCGTAAATAAACACAGAGACCAATCCAATCAATCCGGCACTTCCAAGGAGTGCGCCAGGCCATGCTAACCCATTAAAAGCCAAAAACACCCCACCCAATATTGTTGATAGTCCTAGAATAAAAGCAAAAATGACACCAAGTATACTATTTCTTGTGTTTGACTTGATTACATTCGCCTCAATTCCCTGCCGATGATGTGATTGTGCTTCTGCCATTGTAAGTATTCTATCGGCGGCGCCAGGACAAATATCTTCATATTGACGTAACAGTTCTGGCGGTGGTATCGGACCTGAATATGAGGCTACCACTTCTGTGCGAGTTATGTGTCTGTCTGGCTGTGGACTAGAAGGCGATTTGCTTTTATTCTTGGCCATGTTGATAATCCTCCATAGCAATATAGATATCTTCGCCTACTTGCTTCCAATCTGATGAAAGAGCTCGATAATCAGCTTCTACAGTCGTTTCATCCTCATTATACATATCAAATGTTCCGCCTAAGTCCAATACGCGCGCAAATCCATTTAAAAAACTAGGCATAGCAAAAAGAGTCATATTTTGAAAAATATCCAATTGCTTCATAAATACCTCTCCTATCTTCTTAGGTTGAGCTTTTCCTAAAACCATTATACCATAAGTGAAGCGAACATACCAGAACCTTGTCAAAGATTGTTTTTGTCCACCTACAGAGACAAACGGCAGTTCATTCCATACCATCATTATACGCATTGCCACACAAAAGTAAACCCGCAAAAACTACCAATTATGTATAGTTGCCCCTACAGGCCTTTAATCAAATCCCAATATTTTTTGGCGGCTTGTTCGGTTTTATTGTCGCCGTACTTATAGTAGACTGTATCCTCTAAGCGATCCGGCAGAAATTGTTGGGGGACGTAGTTGTTGGGGTAATCGTGGGCGTATTTATAGCCTTTGCCGCGTCCCAGTTTTGTCGCGCCCCCGTAGTGGGTGTCTTTCAGGTGATCGGGGATGTCTCCCGCGTTGCCTGCTTGGATGTCGGCCATGGCGTGGAGGATTGCCATGTAGGCGGTATTGCTTTTGGGTGCGGTTGCGAGTAAGACCGTGGCGTGTGCCAAGGGGATTTTCGCCTCGGGGAGGCCGAGCTCTCGTGCGGTGTCCACACATGCTTTCACAATGGAGAGGGCTTGGGGATGTGCAAGCCCGATGTCTTCCCCTGCGATGACGAGCAGTCTGCGGCAGGGGGAGATGAGGTCGCCCGCTTCCAGCAGCCGCGCCAGATAGTGGACGGCGGCGTCCGGGTCAGAGCCGCGGATGGACTTCTGGAATGCGGAGAGGATGTCGTAGTGCTCGTCCCCGTCCCTGTCGTAGCGCATGGCGCTTCGCTGGCTGACTGCTTGGGCGTCTGTGAGGGTGATAGTCCCAGTGGCAGACGCGGCGGAGAAAAGGAGTTCTACGGCGTTGAGGGCTTTGCGTACATCGCCGCCGCAGGCGGAGACTAGGTGGTCTATTACCCCGTCCTCCAAGGTGACAGGGGTGTCTTGTTTTGCATTGAGCAAGTCAATCGCCCGTAGGACGGCGGTGCGGACATCGTTGGGGGTGAGGGGCTTGAACTCAAAGACAGTCGCCCGGCTGAGGACAGCGCCGAAGACGTAGAAATACGGGTTCTCCGTGGTGGAGGCGATGAGGGTGATTTTGCCGTTTTCCATGAACTCCAAGAGGCTTTGCTGTTGTTTCTTGTTGAAGTATTGGATCTCGTCCAAATAGAGCAGCACGCCGCCGGGGGTCATGAACGTATCAAGTTCGGCGATGATTTCTTTGATATCTGAGATGCCCGCTGTGGTGGCGTTGAGTTTGCGGAGGGTGCGGTTCGTCTGTTGCGCAATGATGCTGGCAACGGTGCTTTTCCCCACACCGGATGGGCCATAGAAGATCATGTTGGGGATATGTCCGCTCTCGATCACACGGCGTAAAATACCCCCTTGACCCAGGATGTGTGCTTGTCCCACCACATGGTCTAAATCTGTGGGGCGGATTTCGTCAGCAAGCGGCCTGTACATTATTCGTAAATGGGATAGCGGGCGCAGAGGGCGTCTGCTTCCGCGCGGATGTAGTCTGCTTTCGTGTCAAACTCCGTTGCGGTGAGGTGGACCAGCTCTGCGATTTTCTCCATGTCCGCTTCCAAAAATCCACGGGAGGTGACGGCAGGTGTACCGAGGCGGATGCCGCTTGTGACAAAGGGGCTTTGGGGGTCGCCGGGGATCATGTTCTTGTTGGCTGTGATCTGCACCTCGTCCAGACGGCGCTCAAAGGCCTTGCCGGTGAGGTCAAACTTGCGGAGATCCACCAGCATGAGGTGGTTGTCCGTCCCGCCGGAGACTAGGTCGAAGCCGCGGGCTAACAGTGCAGATGCTAGGGCAGCGGCGTTCTTGACCACTTGTTGTTGGTAGGCTTTGAACTCGGGCTTTAAGGCCTCACCAAAGCCGATGGCTTTAGAGGCGATGACGTGCATCAGAGGGCCGCCTTGCGAGCCGGGGAAGATGGCGCTGTTGATTTTCTTTGCGAGGGCTTCATCATTGGTCAAAATCATACCGCCCCGCGGGCCGCGTAGGGTCTTGTGTGTGGTGGAGGTTGTCACGTCCGCATAGGGCACAGGGCTTGGGTGCAGTCCTGCGGCGACGAGGCCTGCGATGTGTGCCATGTCAACCATCAGATACGCGCCCACTTCCTTGGCGATCTCGGAGAAGGCTTTGAAGTCAATCGTCCGGGGATAGGCGGACGCGCCGGCAATGATCATTTTTGGCTTGTGTTCTTTGGCCAGTGCCCGCAATGCATCATAGTCGATGACGTGGGTGTCTTCCGTTACGCCATAGGGGACGATGTTGTAATATTTCCCGCTGAAGTTTACGGGGCTGCCGTGGGTCAGATGCCCGCCGTGGTTGAGGTTCATGCCCAGGACAGTGTCCCCCGGCTCACAGAGTGCGATAAAGGCCGCATAGTTAGCGGACGCGCCTGAGTGGGGCTGTACGTTTGCAAAGCCCGCGCCGAATAGCTCACACGCGCGCTTGATGGCAATGTCTTCTGCCACGTCTACATATTCACAGCCGCCATAATAGCGTTTGCCGGAATAGCCCTCGGCATATTTGTTTGTCAAAACCGTCCCCATGGCGGCCATGACTGCATCGCTTACGATGTTTTCAGACGCAATGAGCTCGATGTTACGTCTCTGGCGGCCAAACTCCTGCTCGATTGCAGCACCTACCTCGGGATCATACTGGGACACAAATTGCATATTCTCTAAAACCATGAGAAACCCCTCCAATGATTGAAATAATACTCTATTATACAGAACTGTACAGAGAATTACAAGGAGTAGGGGCGGCTTGTCCCAATTTGAAAAAAACAGAGATGTTGCACACGATTGCACCGTGTACGTCACGATATACATCTGTAAATGCATCAATCAGGTCACGCTGATCTCCTAGAAGCGTTGCAAGCTCATCGAAGCATGTTTGGATTTCAAAGTCCAGCTTCTGCTCAGCGATTTTATAGGCAACTGCACGCCGGTAGTTCCAATAGCCCGTTTCTTCGCTTTCCTCTCTTGCGTTTATTCCGGCTATGTAGGCATCAATAGGCGAATAAAACTGGATTTCTTGTTCAATCAGGTTGGCATAATAGTGTATTTTTGGGGCGTTCTCTTTATGTTCCACTGAGATTGCGTTGATGATATCAACATACAACCTTGTTAGGTCAGTGTATAGATGGATTTCTTCGTTCTCCTGCCGTGTTTGTTTTAAAATTTCTTGTTTTAGTTGTGAAATTTTGGATAGTATTTGTTTGTTTGCTTTCATGGTATAGCCTCCTAAAATATAAACTAACAGAACTTGTAAGGTGCTGTTGGTTTATATTTTAGGACATAAAAAAGTAGAAGTCCATCGTTTTTTGTCGAGTCAGTTAGCAAAGCAAAAGCCGTCCAATTGGACGGCTTTTATAGAGGGTTATTCGTTTTTAAAATTGTTGAGCATTGCCTCAAACACGTCGCTTACAATCTTTAACTGGTGCGGTGACAAGCCTTGCATTTTTTCTGTGGTTTCATTAAGCACATATGGTTTTGCAGCATTTACTTTATCTCGCAGCAGGGCGTCAGCCGATATATCTAACGCGTTTAAAATCTTGATAAATGTCTTGAGACTGGGCATTTTGACACCGCGCTCTATTTGGCTTAGAAACATAGCACTAATATCTACCACTTCTGCGAATCCCTCAATTGTCAGCTTTCGTTGAAGCCTTTGCTCACGGATGCGCGCACCAATAGTTGCTTTATCCATAACTACTCCCTTTTTGCAAGCCTTTAGTATGCTTTTGTACCTATTAGCATAAAATGTGAGAATAAGCTTCACAATGAACAAAGAGATTATATTAATGCTGTAAGCTTAATTTGGAAAAATAAACTGCACACTCGATTTGCCGTAGTGTACAGGATTTCACAACTGTGGTAAAATGAGTAGATATTGTAAAGACCAAAGCCTCCTTTTCCAAAGGAGGTGGCAGGCGAAGCCTGAGGTCGGATTTGTGACAGATTCCACCGCACAAAGGGCAATCCTCAGTCAGCTTCGCTGACAGCTCCTTTACAAAAGGAGCCTAAGTACTTATCAGGAGGCATCACCATGCGAAAAAAAGAACGTGCGCTACATATCATCGCCTGTCTGGAGGAAGCCTACCCGGATGCGCTTTGTAGCTTGCAATATCCAAAAGATTACGAGCTCCTCTTCGCTGTACGTCTTGCCGCGCAGTGTACAGATGAGCGGGTGAATAAGACTACGCCGGCGCTCTACTCGCGTTTTCCATCGCTGGAGGCTTTTGCTGAGGCGAACGTGGAGGATGTGGCGGAGATTGTGCGTCCTTGTGGGTTTTATCGGACTAAGGCGAAAGACTTAGTTGAGGCCTCCCAAATGCTCCTGCGGGACTTTGGCGGTAAAGTGCCGGATAATATGGATGACCTCTTGAAGCTCCCCGGCATAGGCCGCAAGACGGCGAATCTGGTTTTGGGTGATATTTACCATGTCCCCGGCAGTGTTGTGGTGGATACCCACTGTATTCGCCTTACCAATCGGATGGGATTGATAGACGGCAGTAAAGACCCTGCAAAGATTGAGACGGAATTGCGGAAGATTCTGCCGCCCGATAAGTCTAACGACTTCTGCCATCGTCTAGTCCTCCATGGGCGGGCGGTGTGTACGGCGCGGAAGGCGAAGTGTGAAATTTGTAATGTTGCGCCTTATTGCAAGTATTTTACGAACCAATAGGAGGATATCATGAAGAAAATAATTCCGATTATCGCATATGTTTTAATTGCTACGGCTGTAATTTTGACCATATATTTGGTGTATTTGAATTTTTCGGGTATTTGTTCACCTAGCATACCAATTTTGCTTTTCCCCTTGGTAGGTGTAGCATCAGCACTGCTGCTTTATCACACGATACGAGAGCCAAAAGAGACAATGGGAAGAAAATCAAGCATCGTGATGTATGGTGTTTTAACGATTGCTGCTCTTGTGGTCACAATTTTATGGTTTGCATGTTAGGAGAAGTTGTTTCATGGACGGATATTTAAAAGAGGTCAACATCAAGGAAGACCTCCCCACAGCGGGGGAGGCTGTCAAGCGCGTCACCTTTCACATCCGCAGAGGGAAAGAACTGGGGGCGGGGGCGGTGAAGATTATTCACGGCTACGGTTCTACAGGGGCCGGCGGGAAGATTCGCAAGGCGGCACGGCAGTATTTGGAAGAGCAGAAGAAGAGCGGCCGCATTCGGGACTTTGTGCTAGGGGAGGAATTTTCCATCTTCCACGAGGGGACAAGGCAGGCCTTTCGCTTTTGTCCAAGTCTCCGCAAGGATGAAGATTTGGAGCGGCATAACAATGGGATGACGATTGTGGTGCTTTGAATGAGGAACATGGATATCAAAATAGGGACGATCCCCGAAGCGGATTTTTATGACTATCGGCTTGATGTCATGTTCGATGGCTACAAGTGGGATTTGCAAGCCGGGGAGCAGAGCACTATTAGCGATAAGGTGGTCTTGTTGGGACAAGAAAGCATGGATTTTTTAGCTCAATCGGCAGTTTCCCTCTATCATGAGACAGTTGCCATGGAGCAAACCCTCAAAGGTCGCCCGGACTTGGTTTTGAAAATGGGTATTTCCGAAGAGATGACAGAGGCGCTTTGCAGTTGCGGCTATTGCCCGGATGAACATATCCGTTTGATGCGCTTTGACTTTCATCCAACGACAAGGGGCTGGCAAATTTCAGAAGTGAATAGTGACGTGCCGGCCGGATATCCTGAGGCGTCTATTTTGCCGAAATTGGCCGAGAGGTATTTCCGAGGCTATCAGCAGTACGGTAATTTTGGCGAGGTGTTGGCAGATCGGTTTATCAAGCTTGTGCCGCCAAACAGTACGATTGCTTATTTGCATGATACCCACACGGTGGAAGACTACCAAATCTTGCATTTTATGGGGGATTTATTAGAGCGGCAGGGCTATGATTCTTTGTACATAGATCCATCCCAGGTGAAATGGGAACATAACGCGGCGCTGGGCATCGGGGCGATCATGCGCTATTTCCCGGTGGAGTGGTTGGAATTTCAAAAGGGTGTGGATTGGCGTAGCTTTGTAAACGCAAAAACGCTATCCTGTAATCATCCAATTGCCTTGCTGACCCAGTCTAAGCGTTTGCCCTTGGTTTGGGATGAACTGGGTATTGACATTCCCTTTTGGAAGCAGTTGCTCCCGGAGACGGTGTGTACCACCGCCTTGACCCAAACAGACGGCTGGATCTTAAAGCCGGCCTTTGGGCGTGTGGGGGAGGGGATTAATATTCCGGGTACGATATCTGGTGAAGAAGATCAAGATATCCAGATGGCGGCAAGTGCGCACCCCATCCAGTGGGTGGCGCAAAGAATGTTCGAGAGCTTGCCGGTGGATGGACTGCATTTAAACTTGGGTGTGTTTGTGGTTGACGGGCAGTTTGCGGGATTATATGGGCGGGCAAGTAAGTTGCCGCGGATTGATACAGAGGCAAGCGAAATTCCGGTATTAGTAAAAATGGGGGGCTATCATAATGGATAAAAAGCAGTTGTTTGACGATTGGGCGCCAAGGGAAGGGTATGTCTGGACAAAATTTGCAAAGCCTGCCCTATTTGTCCATGCGGATTCCGTGAGCGGCAGACAGGTTTACGAAGCGGAGATTCCTTGGGATATCCGAAAGTTCCGCGGCGGCGGGACGGCGATTATTGTAGATTTACCGGGGGTTTCTAGTGTTGAAACGGGTTTGGGCTTGGCGCAAAGTGGATTTAGACCTGTTCCATTATATAACGGAATCCACGAAGCCAAGAACGGTGGATTGCGCGATGCAGTGGATAATACCGCCATTATCAATGCACTCAAAACAGGCGTTAATGCTTTAAGATATATAGATATGCATACCAATGCGCCGCCTGTTTTTTTGCTGGATGCCAACCGAGATACACCGATTCTTGATACGGAAGATGTGTATGACAATAGATGGAATGTAGACCTAGACGATATGCCCGATGCCGCTTATATGAGAGCGCAGCGCATCTCTAAAGTGATCGTTTGGACTGACAGAGGCATACAGGATGACCTGCGCCCGATTCTTGACAGTTATCGTGAGGCAGGGATTCACGTTGGGACATATATGAACGGGCGGACTACATATGAGGAGATCACACCATCCAGGGCGGATGGATCGAGATTTTCATATATAAAGGACAGCGTGTCCGGCAGGGAGACATCGGGAAAACATGAAGCTATAATTGAATTTGAAACGAAAGAAGCGGTACGTAAGTTTGAAAATGCAAGGTTTGGGTTGCTGCTTGTTGTGATTATGGCGGCTATCAATTTGGTGGGCATGTTTTTTGTCAATGAAGAGCCGCTCCTTTGGACAGCGCCAAGCATCATGTGGCTGACCTATTTATGGGTCATTGAAATTGTGGGTGATGTGCTTGCGGTTACGATGACGCTTGTTTATGTTGTGTTGTATTTGTTGTCCCATAAGAAACGTCATTTAATGCTGATTGCGCTTTTTGTGTTCGGCTTTGATGTGCTGGTCTTTTATGTGTACGCGTTTTATTATGGAATCCTTGCATTTACAGGCTATTCCTTGGGTTATGGGCTGGTTGTATTTACCTTGCCTCTTGTTTTGCTTGGTCTTTTAATCAGCGGCGCAGTTGCGTATCAGAAAGTGGCAAAAATGGACGAAGGGGAATATATCAAATCCCTTGACCACATCGATCACCCGGATGGTGACCATGATGGTGCTCATTTCAGGGGACGGCGAGGCCGTATTTTCCGTGTGTATCGGGGCGCAAATTATCGGGGCTACGGCGGATATGGCGGCACGGGCAGAGGCGGCTATGGTGGCAGCGGTGGGTACAGCGGCGGCTACGGTGGGTTTGGCGGGTAAAATCCGCACAAATTGAAATTTTATTGCTTATATCGCAATTTTAGGAGGACACACAAATGACAGTAGATCAAGGATGGTTCGACCAAATGGAAGCCCAAATTCCCCAGGGCAAAGTCCGTACGCGTTTTGCCCCCAGCCCGACGGGGTATATGCACGTGGGCAATCTGCGCACAGCGCTTTATGCCTATCTCATCGCCCGAAAGGACAATGGAACGTATATCCTGCGCATTGAAGACACAGACCAGAGCCGTCTTGTGGAGGACGCCATGGATGTGATCTATAAAACCCTTGCAGACTGTGGGCTCACTCATGACGAAGGGCCGGATGTGGGCGGGCCTGTTGGGCCGTATATCCAGACGGAGCGGCGTGATCTCTACGGCAAATATGCGGCGCGGCTCATCGAATTGGGCGGCGCGTACCGCTGCTTCTGCCCTGTAGGGGGCGACGACCCCGGCGCCCCGTCTGATACACCATCCGATACGCCTAGCAAATATGATGGGCGTTGCGGCCGTCTGTCTGCGGAGGAGATACAGGCGAAGTTGGACACAAGTACGCCTTATGTGATCCGGCAACGTATCCCGGCGGGGAAAACCTCCTTTGACGACGCGGTCTTTGGACACATCGAGGTGGATAACGCCGATTTGGACGATGGGGTTCTCATGAAGTCAGACGGTTTGCCGACTTATAACTTTGCAAATGTCATTGACGACCATCTGATGGGGATCACCCACGTTGTCCGCGGGTCGGAGTATTTGAGCAGTACGCCGAAGTATAACCTGCTTTATGTGTCTTTCGGTTGGACGCTACCGGTTTACATCCACTGTTCCCCTGTCATGCGGGACGCACAGCATAAGATGAGCAAACGGCATGGCGATCCGTCTTATGAGGATTTGATTGCGCAGGGGTATCTGACTGACGCGATACTAAACTATGTTGCCCTCCTCGGTTGGAGTCCGGGCGGGGAAGAGGAGATGTTTACCCTGCCGGAGCTGGTGCAAGCGTTTCAGGTATCGGGCATATCCAAGAGCCCAGCGATCTTCGATATGGACAAACTGCGTCACTTTAACAGTGCATACATCCGCGGGATGGAGGCAGCGGCATTTACGGAGCTTGCTACGCCGTACATCCGGGAGACGGTAACAGATCCGCGCTTTGATATGGGGGATATTGCCGCTATTTTGCAGCAGCGTTGCGAGACTTTGTGTGATATCCCGGAGAAAGTGGATTTCTTTGATTGTTTGCCGGAATACAGCACGGAACTGTTCGTGAACAAGAAGAGTAAAACGGATGAGGCGATTTCTAAGGTCATGCTAGATGAGGCGATCCAAGCACTCGGCGGGATCACAGACTGGAATCGTGAGGCTGTTCACGCTTGTTTGATCGGACTTGCGGAGCGCTTGGAGGTCAAAAATGCGACCCTTATGTGGCCTGTGCGGATTGCGGCTGCCGGGAAGATGGTCACACCGGGCGGTGCGGTTGAGATTTGTGCGATTTTGGGTAAGGACGAGACGATTCGTCGGCTGGAAATTGGACGCGAGAAATGCGCCGCACTGTAGGGCGCGACGACCCGGTTGCGCCGTCTTCTTACGCTCGGCTCTTTATTGCTGTAAACTTCAGAGAACCAACGCGCCGCGCTTTAACTGCGCTGCAAGCGGAGTTGAGACAATCGGCTGCACGGGGTAGCTTTACACCGCCGCAAAATCTGCACTTAACCCTGGCTTTTCTCGGCGAATGCGACGAAGTACAGACGGAAGCCGCCAAAGAAGCCATGATGGAGCTCGATCACGGATCGTTTTCTATTGAGATTGACTGTCTCGGCAGATTTAGGCGGGATGACGGTGATATCTGGTGGGCCGGCGTTGGCGAGAATGCGCATTTACTGAGATTGCAGGGAGATTTGACGGATAAACTAAAAGCGCAGGGATTTACCTTGGAATCCCGCGTTTACACGCCCCACATCACCCTTGCCAGACGAGTGGCGGCGAATTTGCAAGAAAAAACGGTCTCACCTTTTGGTGAGACCGTCACGAACATTTACTTGATGAAATCCGAACACATAGGCGGGCGGCTTATCTACACGCCGGTTTGGGAGAAAGGGCTTGCGCAGAGCGGCGGGTCTGCGCCCTCTTGACTGAGGGCATCTTTTACGACCTGTGCCATTTTTGCATAGTCCACCGAGCGATCCAGATACAAAGAATCGGACACCAGAGATTGATAGATGAGCATGTCCACACCGTTTTGGATTACATGTCCGAGACGTTCCGCTTCCGCTAAGAAAGCGGTCTTTTGCGGTACGTGGATGATGTCACAGACGACGGCATGTTGGGGGAGTGAGGACAGGAAGGACAGGTCAGGCCAAGTAGCGTCAACCCCTGCCATGCCTTGGGGTGTGGCGTTTATGATGATGTCTGCCCGTTCGGCTCTGGCGTGGAGGGTGTCAATACTCATACCGTCCCAAGAGAGGGCTGCGCCCCGGACGTGTCCGCGGATGGATTGGGCGACTTCTTTCGCCTGTAGGGCGCGCCGTGATAAGAGTTCAACTCGGCTGGCATTGTCTAAGATGGCACGATAGGCCAAGGCGCTTGCAGCACCCCCTGCGCCTAGGATGAGGATGTGTTTGTCGTCAAAGTCGATTCCGTTTTCCCGCAGGGATGTGAAAAAGCCCAGGGCGTCCGTAGAGTAGCCGATTAGTCTTCCGTTGCGGTTGATTACCGTGTTGACAGAGCCTGTGAGGTCGGCCTCCATGACCAGTTCGTCCAGATACTGTCCAATGTCCATCTTATGGGGCATGGCCACGGTGAAGCCGGCATAGCTCTCTTCCCGTACACGATCCAGCCACTGGGGAAGCTCCCCGCGGCGGACGCGTACTTTTTCATAGATGGGGTTCTCCACATAGTGCCGCAGAACAGGCAGATGGATGGAGGGTACGAAACTCTGGGCAATTGGGTCACCGATCACAGCGAACTTAGCGGGGGAGGACAAGGAAACCAGCTCCTTTGTTATTGTTGTAACAAGCATACCATAAAAAACATGTCGAAGCAAGGAAAGGAACTGTTATATGGAACAGCATAAAATTGATCGCATTAACGCATTGACGAAAAAACACAAGGAAGAGGGCTTATCGCCGGATGAACACGCGGAGCGTAAAGTGCTCCGTGCGGAATATATTGCGGGTTTTCGGAAGAGCTTGACCCAGCAGTTGGAGAATACGTATATTCAGGAAGAGGACGGGACGAAGCGGAAGTTGGGGAAGCGGGACGAGTAGGGGACGGGGAAGACCTCCTTTGGTAAAGGAGGTGGCAGGGGTCGCCTGAGGTCGGATTATTTCCTTGTAGGGGCGGGGTTAGCCCGCCCGTTTGCTCTTTCATTGTCTCTTTGCCGATGATAGTTTTGCGGGCGGCCTAACGCCGCCCCTACATATTGTCGCCATACAAAGGGCAATCCTCAGTCAGCTACGCTGACAGCTCCTTTGAAAAAGGAGCCTATTTTTCATCTGGAAACCATCGCGTGACAAAGGGAGCATCTTCGCTGTGGAATTCCTGCCCGTTCAAATATGCGAGATCGCTTGCATCTGTCGTGAACGCAAAGCGGAGTTTATACGCCCAAAGCGCTTGATATGGCTCTGTGTCTCTGCCGCCGTATTTGCGGTCGCCTAATAGAGGTGTACCGAGGCTGGCCATTTGTACGCGGATTTGATGGCTGCGGCCGGTGATGAGCTTGCATTCGATGAGGGAGATATTGTCTCGTGTCTCAAGGGTTTGGTACTCTAGGATGGCAGACTTTGCGTCTGTCTCGTAGGCTTCGGCGGTATGGACGATGTTTTGTGCTCGGTCTTTCACCAGGTGTCCCTCAATGCGTCCGCTGGCGGGTATGGGGCGGCCGTGTACGGCTAGGAGATAGTATTTGTCAATCTCACCTGTGCGGATTTTCTCATTTAGAATCCGCTGCGCTACGGCAGTTTTGGCGGCGATCACCAGACCGCCGGTGTTTCGATCCAGCCGATTGGACAGGGCAGGTACAAAGCTCTGTTCCGCCGCCGGATTCCATGCGCCGGATTGATACAGATAGGCTTTCACTTGATCGACTAGGGTGACCTCCTGGGGATCAGTGCTGCTATGGCAGAGGATGCCGGGGGGCTTGTTGACGATTAGGATGTGCTCGTCCTCGTAGCAGACGGATAGTATAGGCTGCTTGATTGTGCGGTAAAGCGCTGTGTCCGCTGCTGTTTCAAAAAACTCGTCGCTGATGTAGAGCTGGATGGTGTCGCCCTCGCAGAGGCGATAGCTCCGTTCGGTGCGTTTGCCATCGACCTTGATGCGTTTTAGGCGGATGTATTTTTGCGCCAGTGTGCCGGGTAAGGCCGGGATGGCTTTCTGTAAAAAGCGATCCAGACGCTGTCCCGCGTCATTTTTTGTTATGGTCATCTCCCGCATAGCGCACCTCTCTCCATGTTTGTAGAAGCCACTCCGCCCCTGTGGTGCACCTCGCCAAGAGGGCAACCACCCCGTCAAGCTTCGCTTGCCACCCCTCCAAGGAGGGGAATAAGGGCGCGGCACACCCCAATTCCCCTCCTTGGAGGGGTGGGTAGATTGTCAAATCAAGTGCAACAGATGAATTCGAGAGGAGAGAGCCAGCCGAGGCATTTTCTAGGTCTATGGTTTATTAGCTC